>JQIA01001536.1_pt1 | contig 12406 bp, 13 predicted proteins | sample 811431 | NCBI WGS metagenome assembly JQIA01 (sample SAMN02998118, study PRJNA258478) | marine sediment metagenome | biome: marine; feature: seafloor; material: sediment; isolation source: oil-polluted sediment collected from 3 locations (0.5 km, 0.7 km and 0.9 km)... | place: USA: Gulf of Mexico ... | reverse complement strand
ACCCTCTTTTTGGGTGTTAATTGATCATAGGTAACATTGTGGAGGAAAATCCACATCATCAATCCGTAAACAGGAGAATGAAAATGAACAAAAAAGTCGTATGTATTGCAATGGCTTTAGCTTTTGCCCTGAGCACTGCAACTGCAGGATTTGCTGCTAAATTGAAGTGTACTGTCGACGCCGTTGATGGTGATAAGGTCACCATGACTTGCAAGAAAGCTGACAAACTGAAGGCAGGTGACAAAGTAAAAGTATACCCACCTAAGAAAAAAGGTGCCGTTGAAGGTTGCTAAGTTGCGTAGTAGGAGTTTTTAAATTACTCCAGTAGGTCGGTTGATTTCAGATCAACCGACCTTTTTTTGTTCAAACCAGAATTTGCAATACACTGTCTCTCCAATAGTGCGAATGCAAAATCTTTGGTCAAACTATACATTCACGATGAGGATTAGAGAGGCTTCCTGGGAAGACCGGGTGTGTCTCTGAAGGTAAATTTTGGAACTACTAAAGGCAATGCTCCTTGGAACGATCCAGGGATTGACTGAATTTCTCCCGATTTCAAGTTCTGGACATCTGGTGATCGGCTCTGAGTTACTCAATTTTCAGGAACACGGAGTTGTTTTTGATGTCTTTCTCCATCTGGGCAGTCTGCTTGCTGTGATAATTGTGTTCAGGAGTGAGATCCTTGGAATGATACAGGCACCTTTTGCAATGTTGAAAGGAGAGAGGTCAAAGTCTGTCCGCGAATTTTTCTGGTACGATATTTACATTATACTTGCAACGTTGCCAGCTGTGTTTGTTGGATTATTTTTGAAGGATCTGGTTGAGAAATCTTTTGGTAATATTTTAATCGTTTATTCAATGCTGGTAATAACCGGGTGTATCATGATAGGCACACGGCATCTTCCCCAAAAGAAGAAGCCGTTGACTGGGGTGAAAGCTGTTTTGGTGGGGTGTGCCCAGGCATGTGCTATTTTGCCCGGCCTCTCAAGATCCGGATCGACAATTTTTGCAGGAATGGCGCTGGGTATTGACAGGGAGAAAATTGCAAGATTTTCATTTATTATGTCCATTCCCGCAATACTTGGTGCTGCCGTGCTCCAGTTTGGAGAGTTTATGTCAAATCCACCGGAGAGCAGTGCACTTATCAACTTGGGGGCAGGGGCTGCTATGGCCGCAGTTTCAGGATATTTTGCAATTAAGCTTCTGCTGGATATTATCAAAAGAAACAGGTTGCAGTGGTTTGGATATTATTGTCTCTTAATCGCCGCAATTGGATTTACACACCATTTTATCGTAGCAGGTTAAGCATTTTTTTCGATTGGTCATTTGACCGGGAACCGGAACATGGATATCAGAACACTCCCCGATACAGAACGTGAAATTTATAATAGAATTAAAAAGAAGTACAACCTGACCTTCGATTCATTGAAAGTCTGTGAAAAGCAGATTCGTCTGCTGAAAATTGCGGACCTTGAACAGTTTCTGGAAGGGAAGGATCCTTTTGCCAATGTTTCTGAATTCCCTTTCTGGATTCGTTTATGGGACTCGGCAATGATACTCTCTTATGTACTTGCCGGGCAAAAGAACACCTCAGGCAAGAAATTGCTTGAACTGGGTGCAGGGCTAGGTGCGCCTGGTCTTGCAGCGGCTGCTGCCGGTTTTGATGTGACAATCAGTGATTACGAAGATATTATAATGGATTTTCAGAAGGTGAGTGCCGCCGCGTCGAAACTTGACGATGTTAAATTTATCCACCTCGACTGGCTTAATCCGCCGGAGATGGAGCCCTTTGATGTGCTGGTTGGAGCCGAGATTTTGTTTCGTGAAGAATTCTTTCTGCCACTCCTTAATATTTTTAAGACCTGCTTAAAGCCTGACGGAGAAATCTTTCTTGCCACAGATGCAAGGCGACAGAGTTTGCCCAAGTTTTTGAAATTGGCTGAGACTGATTTTGAAATTGGTCTCAAAAAACAAACTATTAAGAAAGATGGTAAGAAGGTGACAATTATATTGAATCGTCTCCGTAAAAAACAATAATGAATTTTCGTTGTGGTTGAGTGTCTATGCCCCTTTACCCAGTAAACTTAAAAATAACGGATCGTCTCTGTGTTGTTGTCGGAGGTGGTACTGTTGCCTGTCGCAAGGTTTACAACCTGCTTGGTTGTGGTGCTGTTGTCAGGGTTGTGAGCCCCCGTGTTGACCCGGAACTGGAAAAGGTGATTCGCCAGAATAATATTGAATGGCTTCGGAGAGAGTATGCCGAGGGTGATGTGCAGGGTGCATTTCTTGTCTTTGCTGCAACAGACAACCCTGGCGTCCAGGAACAGGTGGCGGTTGAGGCTACAAAGAACCGTATAATGCTTAACTGCGCCGATGATCCTGGTGGATCTGATTTTCATGTCCCTGCCCATTTCAGGAGAGGCGATTTACTTGTGACGATTTCAACCAATGGGGGAAGTCCGGCCTTGTCCAAACAGGTCAGGCTCAAGCTTGAGAAAGATATTGGCCCAGAGTACGAATCAGTTGTTGGTCTCCTGTCACTGGTGAGAGAGGCAATCGTCAGTCGCGACAAAGATTCAGTTACGCATGGGGAAATATTTAGAAACCTGTTAAAAAAGAATATCGTAGAGCTGGTCCATGCCTCCAACTGGTTTGATGTGCAGATGTTGCTGCTTGATGAGCTGCCAGCAGATGTTGATTCCGCTGATCTTGTGCGCCGGTTTCTCGATACTTATGACTCGTAAAGGTGATTTGAAAATGGGTTTCAGGCTGAAAAATCCTGGCCTGAAATGTCGAATTTTTAAACTGGTAATGTTATGAATGAGCTCAGTTACCTGATTTACCTCTCAGTTTTAGGCGTTACTTTTATTGCCCTTGCGGCGTATCTGGTCTTTTTTGTCAGTCAAAAAGAACAGATGCGAAAAGTAGCCCGGATGATTCTGGTTGCCTCCGGTGTGCTGCAGGTAATGTATATAGTTTTAAGATATATACAGGTTGGTCACACTCCAATAACAACACAGCATGAGGCGGTTGTATTCTTTGCATGTGCCACGACTTGGGCCTATCTCTCATTTAAGTGGAGATATACAGTTAAAAACTTTGGTACCTTTGTAAGTGCGCTCATTTTTTGTCTTCTCCTTATCTCTGCTTTTTCTCCACGAGAGCTCACGGAACTGCTTCCGGCACTTCAGAGCTGGTGGCTTCCTCTTCATGCCGGAGTTACACTTCTCGCCTATGGGTTTCTCTCCCTCGCTTTTTGCGGCGGGATAATGTACCTGCTTCAGGAAAGAGAGCTGAAATCCAAAAAATTTGGTTACTTCTTTTCACGCTTTCCCTCCCTTGACGCTCTTGATCAATTAAACAACCACTGTTTGACGGCTGGATTTGTCTTTTTGACAATGGGCATTGTTACTGGGTCTATCTGGGCCAGACAGGCCTGGGGCACATATTGGCATTGGGATCCAAAGGAAACGTGGTCTCTTATAACCTGGTTTCTCTACCTCGTCCAAATCCACCAGAGATTCACTGTGGGGTGGCGAGGAAAAAGAGCTGCTGTTATGGCGATAATTGGTTTTGGTGCGATTGTTTTTACCATGTGGGGCGTGACGTATCTGCTTGGGGGAGTACACAGTTATGCCAAGTGAAAAGATACTGCTGCTGGGGGTGAATCATAAGACGACCCCTGTTGCAATTCGTGAAAAGATTACCCTTTCGGCAGGATATGAAGAACCTTTGGCTGCTTTGCGGGCAATACCTGGTTGTAAGGAGTGTTATCTCCTTTCAACTTGCAATCGTGTTGAGTTGCTCATGGTTGTTGCACCTGATGCAGAGGTTGAAGATGAGATTATTCAATTTCTGTTTCATGGCAGGGTGCCTAAAGAAGAGTGCCGACAGTATCTCTATATCCTTTATGGACAGGATGCAGTTCATCATCTCTTTACGGTCTCAGCAAGCCTGGACTCAATGGTGGTTGGCGAGGCTCAGATTCTGGGCCAGCTAAAAGAGGCCTATCGGTTCGCCGCCGAATTAGGCTGCACAGGGCCATTGCTGAACAGGCTCTTACATAAATCCTTTTCAGTTGCCAAGAGGGTTCGTACGGAAACCGGAATTGGATCATCCGCTGTCTCAATCAGCTATGCAGCGGTACAACTCGCAAAAAAAATATTTGGCAACATCAAAGGGAAAAAGGTGATGCTTATTGGGGCCGGTGAGATGGCTGAGCTTGCGGCTGAGCATCTTGTTGGTCAAGGCGTCGACTCCGTTGTGGTAGCAAACAGAACCCTTGCCAATGCCGTCAGTCTTGCCAAAAGGTTTGACGGCAGCGCTGTCTCAATGGATGAACTGGTTCTGCAGTTGGAGCATGTTGATATTATAATTAGTTCCACCGGGGCCACTGACTATATTCTGCGCAAGCAGGACGTCATGTCTGTAATGCGGGCCAGGATGAACAAGCCCCTGTTTTTCATTGATATTGCCGTTCCACGTGATCTTGATCCGGCCTTGATTGATATTGAAAATGTATTTCTCTATGATATTGATGACTTAAGTACTGTTGTTGAACTCAATAAATCTGAGCGGGATAAGGAAGCTGTAAAGGCTGTACGTATAGTTGACGAAGAATCCTTAAAGTTTCAGCGATGGTTCCAGGGAATGGCTGTAACCCCAACTATCCGTGATTTACGATCGAAAGTTGATAGTATCACCAAATCTGAACTAGAGAGAACTGTTGCGAGAATCTCAGGACTGCGTGATGAGGATAAGAAGGCATTGGAAAAAATGATGGGTGCTGTTACCGCCAAGGTTCTCCATTTTCCCCTCACCTATCTTAAAAGTGAGTCCTGTATGGGCCGTGATAAGAGTGACGTCAGGGTCAACACAGTCAGATCGCTCTTCGGACTTGATGCAGGGAATAATGATGAGTAATCAGTTCGATCCTCTTGAAGAGGAGTGGTATCTCGTGAGATATTCAGGGGAAATTCCTGAAATTGCCTTTAATTCTGCCGTGCATCATCTCACTCGTGCGGAAGATGGTCCGGGTTTGTCACTGAGCAATGAACAGATCGACAGATTGAAGAGTGCGGCTCTTGAGCGCTACCGGGAAATAGTCCTTCGGGATCTTATTCATGAGAATCATCTGCAACCGATGTATCGTGGTGTCAAACGTTCTATTGCAAATTACCAGCGATTTTGTTGTTTTTGCGGACGCCAGGAAGTGACGGTTGATACCGTCCAAAAAGAGGCGGCACAACTCTTTCCTCTTTTTCTGGAAAATGAGCTGAGCGAGGTGGGAAAGACTGGACGGGATTCAATTATCAATTGCACATTTACTGAGTTAAAGCAATTCGCAATTGATTTAAACGTTGTGTTCTCCGGTGCATTGCGGGAAGTTGAGTTACTTTGTCAGTCCTGATTGTTGCCAGCTTTAACCGGATATTTTTCTGCATTCAAAAGCAGTTTTTTTTGTGCTGCACGGATGGGATCCAAACCTAAAGACGCAGCAATTGTGGATAGGTAGATCATCACGTCGCCAATTTCTTCTTCGATATGTTCCAGGGTTTTCGGGGAAGGGGCGGAGCTTTCCTCGGCTGTCATCCATTGGAAAATTTCCAGCAGTTCGGCAGTTTCAACGGTGAGAGCCATCGCCAGGTTTTTCGGGCTATGGAATTTCTCCCAGTTGCGTTCCTTGATGAAAGCGTTGATTTCTACTTGCAATTTTTTCATGGGATTCTCTTTGTCGTGGTATTTGTTAATTCGTTCTGTTATGTCTGTATGCACGTAATTTTAGTACCTTACTGCAGAAACACTGGAATAAAACGAGTAACTGAAGATTATAGTTTGAAATTATACGGTTACATGTACCGCCAGATAGCGAACATGGAGAGACCTTCGAGGTACTTATGCTCCTCAGGTAAGCACCCATAAAAGCCTGGGCATAAACTCTGACTCCGAGGGGGTTTTCCCGTTTACGGGGTTAGTGCCTTGTAAAACTCAATTTTTCTTATCGTGATGCATTTATGAAAATCATTCGAAATAGTATTTTTATTAAACTGACAGTTTCACTTTTCCTTCTCGTTCTCATGGTTGCAGGTGGACATGCAAATGAGAATGATGCAAGCTTTGATACAAAAAGGAGCAAGCTTATTGGATATATGCTGGCAAAGCAACTCCCCTCATTACATTTTAGTAAAAAAGAGATGGATGATGAGCAGGCCAAAGCAGCTTTCAGCCTCTATATCAAGCAACTCGATTTTCAAAAAAGGTTTCTTCTCCAGCAGGATGTGGATCAACTTGAGGCTTTTGCAACATATATAGACGATAATCTCAATAGTGGCCGCATTTCTTTGCCTGTTGCAGGCTATGATATTTTGAGTGAAAAGATATCCATTGTTGAAGAAATGGTCGTTGCGATGTTGCCCTATGAGGGGCTTGAATGGACGAAGAAAGAGGTTGCTCCACCAGAAGAAAATGAAAGTCGCACTGAAGAAATCGCTCAATCCGGTGGTATGTGGGACTATCTTGTGAATCTCTGGGAGTCGTTTCTGGATTCACTTAAAAGTTTGTTTCAATCAGATTCTGACAAGGTATCCACGGAAAATATAGAAACAGTTGCTGGTGACAGACAGCGAGGAAACGTTGAAACGGGAGTGAAAGATCCCGTCTCTGTTGAAAGTGCTGGAACCTATATTGGTGATTTTCATGTTACTGAAAAAGAGAGCTACGAGACAGACCCAGAAAAAATAACCTATGCCAAGGATCTTGACGGACTCAGGGAAAGATGGAGAAAAATCCTGAAAGCGCAGGTCATTTCACAATATCTCGATCTTGAAGAAGACCAGAAAAAAGAGATAGAAAAAAATAAAGATCAGGACGTTAAGAGCGAAAAAGAGCTTTGGCAAGATGCCGCCTTTAAGGTAGCCAAACGCAATAAAAACTTTTTTCATAGACTTCATCAGGAAACTTTGCAGGATCATTACGACCGATTCTTCAATGCAGTGACCAGGGCTTTTGGGCCACACACCAATTATATTCCTCCCGCAGGCAAAGAGCAGTTCGACATTAATATGCGGGGATCTCTTGAGGGAATAGGGGCACTTTTGAGAGAGGAAGACGGTTTCATTAAAGTTGTACGGATTATTCCGGGGAGTGCTTCTGCAAGACAGGGGCGTTTAAAGGCTGAAGATATCATCTTGCAAGTGGCCCAGGAAGGAGAGGAGCCTGTTGATATTACCGATATGCGTCTTCGTGATGCTGTTCGACTGATACGAGGGCCAAAGGGTGAAGTTGTGCAGTTGACTGTCAGGAAGGCTGATGGCAGCAAAGAAGTGATTCCCATAGTTCGAGATGTCGTTCAAATTAAAGAAACCTTTGTGAAAAGTACAGTGGTAGAATCTGATGATGGAAAGAGGGTAGGATATATTTTTATTCCTGGATTTTATAGAGATTTTGAAGGAACTCGAAATGGTGCAGGTGGCAGGAATTCAACGGACGATACCCGCAAAGAACTTCTGGACCTGAAAAAACAGAACGTCGATGGCATTGTGCTGGATCTCCGTGATAATGGCGGTGGTGCTTTAATAGATGCAGTTGATATAGCGGGTTTTTTCATTGAATCTGGGCCAATTGTGCAAGTTAGAAATAGTTTTGGCGACCAGCGTATATTGAGAGACCGGGACAGTACCATTGTGTATGACGGGCCGCTTGTTGTTCTCGTGAATAAATTCTCCGCATCTGCATCTGAAATTGTGGCGGCGGCACTGCAGGACTATGGCAGAGCCGTTATAGTAGGTGGTGCATTTACCCATGGTAAGGGGACGGTACAGACCATTATTAACCTTAATGATAATATACCTCTGCTCCACTTTAAAAAATACGATGATTTGGGCGCCTTGAAAGTAGGTATACAGAAGTTCTATAGGGTGAACGGTGGATCGACCCAATATAAAGGAGTGGAACCAGATATCGTTCTTCCTTCCCTCTTTGATCATATAAAATCCGGCGAGAGGTATCTTGAATATTCTTTACCGTGGGACAGTATTGATCCCATTGAGTACTCACCTTATGAAGGCTTTGACGTAGAACTTGATGAGCTCAGGAAGAGAAGTCTTGCTCGAACGGAAAAAGATGAAGGTTTGCATGTCATACTGGAAGAGTCTGAAAAGGCGAAAAAGAGAAGTGATGAAACTACGCTCTCTATCAATATTGATGATATGCGTGAAAAAAGAGAGGAAGCAAGGCTTGTAAGGGAAAAAGTTGGTGCTCATTACCGCAAATATCGTGAAGAAACCAGTGCTGACGAAAATAAAAAAGAAAAGGATGAAACTGAATCTGATCGAAAAGAGAACTGGCTGAAAGAGGTAAATGAAGATCCATACATTGGGGAAGCAGTGAGTATAATAGAAGATATTATACATCTCGGGAATTGAACAAATTCCTTTGCAACGGTACTTTTTGTGCCTAGTTAGGCGTGTTGTGCCCGAAAAATATTCTTGAAAAAGTGACAGAAAAATGATAAAAATGGCTGTTTGTGAATAGCCATTCATTTTTTATTTTGCGTACTGTGGTAATGTGGTGCGTTTAATTGGTCGCTTATCATTGAGGAATTTTGAAGTATGGATTTAGCAGAAGGTTTCAGGTTTCACGGAGATAAAATTGTAAATCAGTGGGTTGAGTACGCCCTTGAATCGTACAAGTCTTCCGGTTTTTTTGTCAAAGAGAAGGATAAATTTGCCAATCCTGTGGGTGGAAATCTCAGAGAAGGATTGCAAAAACTTTTCCTGTTGTTGTCAAAGGGGGCTGACTCTAAAGAGTTTACAGAACCGCTTGAGCAGTTCATTTCCATCAGAGCTGTCCAGGAATTTACCCCAGCCCAGGCTGTGGCACCCTTGAACGCAGTAAAACATATAGTCAGGGAACGTTTTCTAGGAGATAAAGAGAGGAAACAACTGGTCTCTGAACTCTATGATTTTGAGTTTAATGTTGACCTTGCTGTTCTTGCAGCATTTGACATCTACATGCACTACAGGGAGCGGTTGTACAAGGTTCGTATTGATGAAATTCGCTCAGGAAATCACATTCTGACAGACAGCAAATGTCCTTCGAATTTGCTGAATGAAGATAATAAAAAAGTTATTAAGACAGTAAATGGTATTTAACTGGTTTCTCTGTCCCTCAGGTAAACCCTTTTGCCTGCTGGATGTGGTCTCCAAAACTCAGTTTAATTGAAACGAGGTAAGAAATGAAGTACGCCTTCTCATTCGTGGCAGTCATAGCTCTGATTATGATTGCTTGGCTCGGATCGCTGGTGCCTGGATTCCAACACTTATTTGGTTGGATTCTACCGTATGTGGCCATTGCGATATTCCTGGGTGGCTGTGTCTACCGAGTGGTTCAGTGGGCTAAATCCCCCGTTCCATTTTCGATTCAGACAACTTGCGGCCAGGGGAAATCGTTGGATTTCATCAAGCATAATAAGCTTGAGGCTCCCGACACCACAGCAGAGGTTGTGGCAAGAATGTTTCTGGAAGTTGTTACTTTCAGATCACTCTTTAGAAATACGAAATCCGAGATTCATAATGGACCGCAGATCACCCATGAATCATCAAAATGGCTCTGGGTTTTTGCTCTGATTTTTCACTATTCCTTTCTGTTGGTTGTTGTCAGACATATGCGTCTGTTCCTAGACCCTGTACCGTTTTGGATCGGATGGTTGGAATTTGGTGATGGACTCTTTCAGGTTGGCGCACCAACCTGGTACATGACTGATATCGGACTTCTTGCCGGTTGTGTTTTACTTTTTGGCAGAAGAATCATCACCCGCCACGTTCGCTTCATTTCATTAATGAATGACTACTTTCCTCTCGTGTTGATATTTGCTATTGCGGCAACCGGAATCCTGATGCGTTATTTCCTCCGTACAGATATTGATATTGTCAATGTGAAGCAACTCGCTGTGGGAATTGCAACTTTCTCTCCTGTAATCGGCGCTGAAATTGGATCAATCTTCTACATCCACATCTTTTTGGTTTGTGTGTTGTTGGCCTATTTCCCATTCAGTAAGTTGATGCATTTTGCAGGTGTCTTCATGAGCCCAACCAGAAACATGAAGAACAATACACGTGCAGTGCGTCACATAAATCCTTGGAACCCAAGAATTCTTCCACACTCCTATGCGGGATATGAAGATGACTTCCGCGAGTTTATGGTGGAAGCCGGACTTCCTGTTGATAAGGAATTACCGCCGAAAAAGGATGAAGAATAAACTGTGTTGACCCAAAACTAGCTTATAAGGACTAGATAACGATGTCAGTTCCAAAATTAGAACAATTATCGCAAAGCGTAGTGCAGGGACCATCCTTGGCCACCGGAGCAATACCCACCAGGGATTGGATGGATATTCCTGTGACGTTCAAGTCAGGGAATTATGCGTACCCCGCTAAAAAAGAGAAGGTTGAATATCTCGATAGCCAGAGCGGCTTGAGTTTTCCAAATGCCCGTGAATGGTCTCCAGAAGATGATGACTGGAAATTACCGGAAGACTGGAAAGAAATTATCCTTAAAGGACTTAAAGAGCGTCTTGGAAAATTCAGATCTCTTAAAATCTTTATGGACTGCTGTGTACGTTGTGGTGCATGCGCCGACAAATGTCACTTCTTTCTCGGTACCGGTGATCCGAAAAATATGCCCGTTTTAAGAGCTGAGCTACTCAGATCTGTATACAGAAACGAGTTCACTCTCGGGGCAAAGATTCTTGGTAAGATGGTTGGTGCCAGGGAGATGACCGTTGGTGTTCTGAAAGAGTGGTTCATGTACTCGTATCAGTGTACTGAGTGTCGTCGCTGCTCTGTTTTTTGCCCTTACGGTATTGATACCGCAGAAATCACGATGATGCTGCGGGAGTTGCTGCATTTGGTGGGTGTTGGTATCAACTGGATTTTAGAGCCTGCTTCCAACTCAAATCGTACCGGTAATCATATGGGGCTACAGCCTCATACTTTCAAAGACAATGTTGAGTTTCTTGTTGAAGATGTAGAAGGCCTTACGGGAATCAAACCTGATGTCAGTTTTAATAGAAAAGGTGCAGAGGTTCTCTTTATTACTCCTTCAGCAGATGTTTTTGCTGAACCAGGGCTTTATACAGCCATGGGGTATATGATTCTTTTTGATGCAATTGGCCTTGACTACACCTGGTCAACCTACGCATCAGAGGGTGGTAACTTTGGTCTTTTTACCAACAATGAGACCATGAAGAAACTTAATGCCAAGATGTACGCCGAGGCTGAGCGTTTAGGTGTGAAGTACATCATTGGTGGTGAGTGTGGGCATATGTGGCGTGTACTGCACCAGTACATGGACACCATGAATGGCCCTGCAAACTTCCTTGAAAAACCAGTTTCTTCTATTACCGGAACTGTTTTTGAGAATGCTGCTTCCACCAAAATGGTTCACATTAGTGAATTTACAGCTGATCTTATCAAGCATGGTAAACTGAAGTTGGATAAGAGCCGCAACAGCCATGTTAAGGCAACATTCCATGACTCTTGTAACACAGCAAGAGCCATGGGACTTATCGAAGAACCTCGTTATATTCTCGATCATGTTGTTGACTGGGTTGAGATGCCTGAAAACACAATCAAAGAACAAACATTCTGCTGTGGCTCCGGAACAGGTCTGAATACAGACGAGATCATGGAGCTGAGGATGCGATCAGGACTGCCACGTGCAAATGCTGTTAAGTATGTACATGAGAAGCACGATGTAAACATGCTTTCCTGTGTATGTGCAATTGACAGGGCAACCCTGACCTCTCTGAACAATTACTGGACACCTGAGGTTGGTGTCTGCGGTGTGACTGAACTTGTTGCAAATGCGATTGTTCAAGAAGGCGAAACGCGCGGCGATCTTGAGGAAGGTCTCCGAACGATGCTTTTCTAAATCCTGATCAGAGAACATAGGAGTATAACTAATGTACAATAAAGGAACAATATTATCGGGACTGGCCATATTTGTTGTCGTCGTCACTTTCCCGCTCTGGTTCAATGTGCTTACATCCGCAAGTGATGTGCCAAAACCGGAATTACCTTCAGGTCAATGTGTGGCCCCTGCTTCAGAAATGCGGGATAATCACATGGTTCTGTTGAACGATTGGAGAGATGACGTTCTTCGTGATGGCAAACGTGGATACGTTACCGTTGAAGGTAAAAAATACAAGAAAGGGCTGCAAACCGCCTGTATGCAATGTCACACCAACAAGGAAAAATTCTGTGACACATGTCACGAATATGCCTCTGTTAAGCCGTTTTGTTGGGACTGCCATTTGAGCCCCAAAGAAGCAGCCTCGAAGAAGGAGACACACTAATGGATAAGCAAAGAAGAAAATTCCTGAAAATAGCTGGTGTGACTGCTCTTG
>JQIA01001535.1_pt1 | contig 12407 bp, 9 predicted proteins | sample 811431 | NCBI WGS metagenome assembly JQIA01 (sample SAMN02998118, study PRJNA258478) | marine sediment metagenome | biome: marine; feature: seafloor; material: sediment; isolation source: oil-polluted sediment collected from 3 locations (0.5 km, 0.7 km and 0.9 km)... | place: USA: Gulf of Mexico ... | reverse complement strand
GGTGGTTATGCTGATATTTTTTATAGAAATGTACAAGCATCGGGTGTTATTCCACAGCTTTCAGCAATTATGGGACCGTGCGCCGGTGGTGCCGTTTATTCTCCTGCAATGACAGATTTTACCCTCATGGTTGAAGACACTAGTTATATGTTTGTAACGGGTCCCAATGTGGTAAAAACAGTTACTAACGAATCTGTAACTGCTGAAGAATTAGGAGGTGCAAGTACACATTCAACTAAATCTGGTGTTACGCATATTACTTCAGCTAACGATATTCAATGTTTGTCAGCTATAAAAACCCTGTTAAGTTATATTCCTCAAAATAATAAAGAAACAACTAAAAAGTTACCGTATAAAATTGGTGATGAATTAAGATTAAATCTTGAAACTATTATCCCCGAAAACACCAATAAACCTTATGATATGCACGAGGTTATAAAAGGAATTATTGATGAATCATCTTTTTTTGAAATTCATAAATATTTCGCTGAAAACATTATTGTTGGATTTGCTCGGTTAGCTGGTAGAAGCATTGGAATAGTTGCAAACCAACCTATGAATTTAGCAGGTTGTTTAGATGTAAATAGCTCAGTAAAAGCTGCTCGTTTTACCCGTTTTTGTGATTGCTTTAATATCCCGTTGTTGGTTTTAGTTGATGTTCCTGGATTTTTACCTGGAACAGACCAAGAATGGAATGCTATTATTACAAATGGCTCTAAATTATTATACGCTTTAAGTGAAGCTACCGTTCCAAGAATCACCGTAATTACAAGAAAAGCATATGGAGGCGCTTATGATGTAATGAACTCAAAACACATTGGTGCAGATATGAATTTTGCTTGGCCAACTGCTGAAATTGCAGTAATGGGTGCAAAAGGAGCTGCTGAAATAATATTTAAAAACGAAATTAAATCGGCTGAAAACCCAGAAGAAAAATGGAAAGAAAAAGAAGCTGAATATGCTTTTAAATTTGCAGATCCATACAGAGCAGCAAGAAGAGGTTTTATTGATGAAGTAATTTACCCAAAAAATACACGACGAAAATTGATAAAAGCTTTTCAAATGTTGGAAGGTAAAGATGTGAATTTACCTAAAAGAAAACACGGTAATATTCCATTATAAGAAAACTATTAAATAATAACTCCCGAAACTATTCGGGAGTTATTATTCATTTAAACAGTATAAAATTATTAATTGTTGTAAACTTTTCCACAACATTTTTTAAACTTTAAACCACTTTTACAAGGACAAGGATCATTTCTTCCAATTGTTAGCTTTATTTTTTTCATTTTTCTTGAATCCATTTTCTGATTGAAAATTTTTTCTAACAATCCATATAATTCAGGGTGTTTTTTTGCTAATAGTTTTGGGCGCTCAAAGAAGTACTCACTAGCAACCGAAAAAAATTCAGCTTTATTAGTTCCACCGTATGGATTAATATCTGATTCCTCATCAAATATTTCATCAATCTTTTTATTAATTAAATCTATCCAGGGTATTGTATATTGTTTTTCTAACAATAAAGAAGGAACTCCATCAATATATCCATCTGTTTTATCAATAAGATGAATAAATTCGTGAATTGCAGTATTTTTTTTATCCATTTCATTTTCAAAACCATGTTTTAATGCTTGTTTTGAAAGTACCATCATATTATCCATATAACCAGTTCCAACCATTCCCAAAATATTTCTATTTGAGCCTTTAGTTTCAAACTCTTTATTAAACATTGTTGGATATAATAAAACTTCTTTAATATTGGTATATCTCCATGTATCAAAGCCAAAAATTGGAATAATAGCACTTGATGCCACTAATAATTTATCTGTGACATCAATAGAAGTTTCAATTCCTGTAATTCTACAATTCAATATAAATTCTTGAACTCTATATTCAAATTTTACTTTTTCTTCTTCGTTTAAAGAATTATAAAATGCAACATTATTTTGCAATATAATCTTCCTGTCATCATTAAAAGGTTCTGCTGGTTCAAGCCATTTTTCGTTCTCATTTTTATTCTTTTTGAAAACAAAAACACCTACAATAACCATTGATATAAAACTAAGAAAATAAACCATTTAGATTAAATTATTATAAAGTTGGATAAAAATACAATTAAATTGAAGAGAAAATAAAAACCCTATAGAAGCAGGATTTTTTTGTAAGCTATTTAGTATAAAACCGTCTAATTAGCAAAGAGTTACAATTTTTACTTTTTTAAAATTTAATTGAATGTTCTTTTGGTTAGTTAACTCTTTAGAAAAAGTCAGTATTTTTTAATATTGACTTTTTTTTAAATAATTTCAGCAGATAATCCTTTAGTTAAAAGTCTTGTACATCTAGGTTTTAAATCGTTATACTCACCTGTTTTAACTGTACATTTTCCTTTATAGTGAACTAACAAAGCACATTGTTCAGCTTGTTCCAAAGTATGATCACAAATATCAATTAACGAATCAATTACGTGATCAAAAGTATTCACATCGTCATTAAACAAAACAATCTCATTCTGATTGGTTTCTTGCTCTAATACATCAACTTCTTCTTCTATTTTTCTCTTTGTACTCATACTGCTAAAATAAAAAATTATTTTAAATACTTCAAAGACACCCAGTTATTACGTTCAATAACTTTATTTAAAGTTAAACCAAATTTAGAAACTTCAGCATCAATAATTGGAATATCTTCTTTATAAAAACCACTAAATAAAATAATACCTTCTGCATTTAAACAATTCATATAAGTATCCATATCATTCAATAAAATATTCCTATTGATGTTTGCAATAATTACATCATATTTCTTATTTATAAGTAATGAAGCATCTCCTTCAAAAACAGAAATATGTTTACAGTTATTACGCTCAACATTTTCTAATGAATTTTCGTAACACCAATTATCAATATCAATAGCATCAACTGGTTGTGCACCTTTCATTTCAGAGAAAACTGCTAAAATTCCAGTTCCACAGCCCATATCTAATGTTTTTTTATTGGTTAAATCTAAGGTTAACAAATGCTGAACCATCATATGTGTGGTTTCATGATGACCTGTGCCAAAACTCATTTTTGGTTCAATTACAATATCATATTTTAAGTTTGGATTTTCGTGAAAAGGAGCTCTAATACTTACCAAATCATCTACTTGAATTTGGTTAAAATTCTTTTCCCATTCACTATTCCAATTAACTTGCTCAATTACCTCTTCTTTATAAGTAATTTCAAACTCATTAGAATTTAAAATTTGAATATCATTTAGAATTTCGACATTCCAGTCATTTTCCTGAATATAAGCCGAAACACCATCTTCATTTTCAACAAAACTTTCAAAACCAGCAAAACCTAACTGTGCAATTAAAATCTCAGTAGCTGGTTCTTTTGGTAGTACTTTAAAAGTGTACCCAATATAATTTATCATATCTGTTTTATTATAAAATGCAAAAATACGGTTTCCTTTTACAACAAAAGAAAACCGTATTTATATTTTAAACTATTTTTTAATATTGGCTTAGAATGATTTTACCAACGCAATAAAATCTTCAGCATTTAAAGCTGCACCACCTATTAAACCTCCATCAACATCTTCTTTAGAAAATATCTCTTTTGAGTTAGAAGGTTTTACACTTCCTCCATATAAAATTGATACATTTTCAGCAACTTCAGTAGTGTATTTATCAGCAACAATTTTTCTGATAAAAGCATGCATTTCTTGTGCTTGTTCTGGCGAAGCTGTTTCACCTGTTCCAATTGCCCAAACTGGCTCGTATGCTAAAACTATATTTTCCCAAGCTGAAGCTTCTAAATGAAATAATCCATTTTTTATTTGGCTTTCAACTACATTAAAATGATTGTCAGATTTTCTATCTTCTAATACTTCACCAAAACAAAATATTACTTCTAAGTTGTTTGCCAAAGCTGCATTTACTTTTTCAGCTAAAATAGCATCAGTTTCACCAAAATATTCACGTCTTTCTGAATGTCCTAAAATCACAGTTTTTAATCCAAGTGAAGTTAACATTTCAGCAGAAATTTCTCCTGTAAAAGCTCCACTTTTAGCTTGATGCATATTTTGAGCAGCAACCTCAACTGCTGAACCATCTGTAGCTCTAACAACTTCAGTTAAGTTAACAAATGTAGGCGTTACAATAACTCTAGTGTTATTAAGTGTTAAACCTTGCACATTGGCAACAACTTCATTTGCTAATTGTATTGACTCTTGAATATTTTTATTCATTTTCCAGTTACCTGCAACTATTTGTTTTCTCATGATCGTATATTTTTTACTTTTTTATTGTTCAAATTAATCTCACAAATTTACAATTTATCATTTAAATAATAACCTTCTAAATAGTTCTTTGCGCAATCGTTTTCGATTTGTTACCAAAATCAATTTTAGTTTTATTGATTGTTTTATTTGATGAACAACTATAACTTACCATTTTAAAATTATTACTTTTGCATAATTCTTAATTTAAACCAATGAACAGACAAGAACTTATTGCTCAAATTCAACAAAAAAAATCGTTTTTATGTATTGGTTTAGATGTAGATTTAAGTAAAATTCCAGCACATTTACTAGCTGAAGAAGATCCAATTTTTGAATTCAATAAACAAATAATAGACGCAACACATCATTTAGCTGTTGCCTATAAACCTAATACTGCTTTTTACGAAGCTTACGGAATTAAAGGTTGGCAAGCTTTAGAAAAAACCATTAATTACATTAACGCTAATTATCCTGAAATTTTTACAATTGCTGATGCAAAACGTGGAGATATTGGAAATACATCAACAATGTATGCAAAAGCTTTTTTTGAAGATTTAAATTTTGATTCGGTTACAGTTGCTCCATATATGGGAAGTGATTCTGTTGAACCTTTTTTAGCTTTCGAAAATAAAACTACCATATTATTGGCTTTAACTTCCAACAAAGGTGGGCTTGATTTTCAAGGTCTAAAAACTAAAGATAACGAATTATATAAAGAAGTTATAAAAACAGCTTTAACCTGGAGAAATTCTGACAATTTAATGTTTGTTGTTGGAGCTACAAAAGCTGAATATTTTTCAAAAATTAGAAAAATTGCTCCAAATCACTTTTTATTAGTTCCTGGTGTTGGCGCACAAGGTGGAAATTTACAAGATGTTTGCAAGCATGGAATTACTAAGGATTGTGGTTTGCTAATTAACTCTTCTAGAGGAATTATTTATGCTGGAAATGATAAAAAATTTGCAAAAACCGCACAAAAGGAAGCCTTGAAACTTCAACAACAAATGGAAATTATTTTACATGAAAAAAGCCAAGGTTAATGACTCCTCGGCTTATATAATTCAAACAATTACGTTTTTGTTTTTTTCAATCTTATAAATTAATTCAAAGTAACTATACAACTGAAAACAAAGTTTTGTAATTATATAGCTAATTTATAGCAAGTTCCCCCTTAAAAATCCGTAATTGATTTGAATGCTTTTATTTATGATTTAAATGTCTATAAATCCTCTATGAAAATGAATCACTAATTCTAAATAATTTATTTATCATATCTCCATTTTTAAAGCATAAAAAAAGGCCATCAAAATTGATGGCCTTTATATTTAATAATATCCTTTTTTAATAATGTGGATTTTCATCTTCTAAGAAACCAGTTCTTTTATGACCTTTAAAAATAAAAGTTACACCTGAATACCAGTCAAACTCAGCTTCAAAATAAATTTCATCAACTGATGTCCCAGTAGTCGTTGTGAATGTATTACTAGTCATACTTCCATTTCCAAGAGCTATTTCACCATCATAATAAAGTTCTACATTATCATTTCCTGTAAAAGTTCTATCTGATGTATTCACATCAATTTTAGTTCTAAATTCGAACCAGTTTTGATGGTCATCAATTAACATTGTTACGCCATCATCTGCAGCAGTATTAGTTGTTGTTACCATCACATAATCACCTCCAAAGGCAGGAGTAACTCCATCAGGTTCAAGTGCTATCACCCACCAATCACCAGCCATACTGTTGACAGAAGATTCAACTACTGTATAATCCTCATATCCTTCATTAGGTGAACATGCAGTAATTAACAATAAGCTAAGCATTAAGATTTTTATAGTATGTTTCATTGTTTTAAATTTTATTGTTATTTAATTATTTAGGTTAGTTATATGCAAAAATATAATTCCAACCTGTTGAAAATGTAACATCAAAAGTTCTTGCTATTGGGTCATAAGTTCCAACCGCATCATTAACAGTACTATAGTTATAAGGTTGTGAGATTACATACATTTCATCTCCATCCATTTGGAAATACAGTGGTAATATTCCACTTCCACCCATATCCGTTGCATAAAAGATACTTGTTGTACCAGGAACTAAAGAAATATTCCCTGTTCTTGTTGGTGTATTTGTGTCATAAATATCTCCTGATACGTCAGTCCCAACTATTGAAGGGTCATGAACAATAACCGTTTGAGAAGCACTACCATCATAACCATCTGAATTAGTTGCAGAATAACTTACACTATATATGCCAACCTGGTTTGCATTAACAGATCCGTTAATTACAACATCAATTTCATTTTCACCTTCCATAGCTATTGCTGAAGGTGTAAAAGATTCTCCAATTTCAAGTATTACAAAAGGTTGATAATCAAATGTTGGGAAATTTGTTATTGTAGATTCTATAGGATCCTCCTCGGTACAAGAAACTATTGCTAAGATTGCAAATACCGAAAATAATTTTATTATTTTATTTTTTAATTTCATTATTTTATATTTTTAAGATTCAACTATACTACTACTTTTGATCCCACCAAACTTTCTCAGTAATTGATCCTTTTTGTGTTATATTTGGATTTTTTGTTACTTCTGTGTCTGGGTAAAAAATTGTATTTGGCGTTTGATCACCAGTTAATACAGAGCTTACAGATACTACTAAATTTCCTATAGAATAATCTTCATTTCCAAGTGTTGTAGTTTCTGGATATTGAGTTCTATTTACTTCAAAAAATGCTTCAATATTATTGATATAAGCTAATGAAGCCCATTTTTGAATCATTACTTGTCTTAAAGACGTTTCAACACCTGCTGATGCTACATATTCGTAATTCCCTCCAGAACTAATCAAATCTTGAGCATCATTTGTATCTAAACCATAAGTTGCAAATGAATTTATTACCCCTTGATTATATGCAGCGTCTGCACCTGCACCTCCTGCATATCTAATTAAAGCTTCAGCTTGTAAAAAGTTACTTTCAGAAACAGTTAGTAGATAAACTGGTGTTGTTGAAACAACATTTGGTCTCGTAAAATTAGCGGCAACTTCAGAAGCAAAACTTCCTCTATCTCCTTGAATTAATCCTCTAAATAAATTTTCATCATTTCTACGATAAACAGCTTCTAATCTTGGATCTCCATTTGCAGTATAAAATTCAATTAATGATGAACTACCCACATTATTTACATCTCCTAATCTATCTAACTGCACATCATAAAATGGATTTGCCTTATTTTGCGCATCTTCATAAATTGCAAATCTAGCATCAGAAGTAATAAAATTATTATCGTTAATAAGCGCCATAACTCCTGCTGAATTAGCTTGACTAGTATATGCCATTCTTAAATATAACTTCAACTTCAATGTATTAGCAAATTTCAACCAATTTCCCATGTCTGCATTATAAATAGCATCTTGAGATCCTACTGTTGATGCGAATGGAGCATTATTATATTGGGTAACAGCTGCATCAAGTTCAGCTATTAAACCTGCGTAAATATCACTACCTGGATCTGTATTTGGTGTTATATTCTCCGATCCTAATAAAGCTTCCGAATAAGGAATATCACCATATAAATCTGTCAACACTTGAAAAGTGTAAACTCTCAATAATGTAGCAATTAAATATGTTCCTGTATCTCCTTCTTCAGTAGACTTTTCAATTACATAGTTTAGGTCATTTAAGCAACCTGCATATAATTCATTCCATAATCTATCTGAAAAATCAGTATTCATATTGTAGGTGTCAATATTTGTATATTGACTTGCACTTGGCGACTGTGTATGATATTGCGCCAAGAACCCACCTAAATTTGTTAATTGTCCTCCCAAACCTGTTACCAAAGAACCTTGAGCAGCAGTTAATACTAAACTCTTTTCAACATCAGTTGGTGTATTTGGGTTTGTATTTATGTCTAATTCGTCTTCACAAGCTGTTAATAATGCGAAGAGAAAAAATATTCCTATAAGTTTTTTCATATTATTCATTGTTTTCATTTTTAAAATTTAGCTTTTACAGTTAAACCAAAACTTCTTGTTGTTGGATTTGAGCTAAACTCACCAAATTGACTATTAAGGTCTGTTCCAAATGTTGAAACTTCAGGATCAATATATTGATTTGATTCAGGTGTAAAAAGTAAAAGGTTTCTTCCCACAAATGTTATTGATAAATCTTCAAAAGGTGTTTTATCAATAATCTTATCTGAGAATCTATAACTAAATGTTACTTCTCTTAACTTCACATATGATTTGTCAATCACGTTATCTCTATCCGTTGCTGTTGCACGGTAATAATCATCCCAATGCCCAGTATCTATTGCGGTAGTATTTTCAACATAACTAATACCTCCTGAACCGTTATCAACTTGCTGAACTGAACCAGGAATTATATAAGGTTGTCTATCGTTTATTGTTGTAGTTATTGAATTACCTGTAAAACGAGTAATCTCGGCCGTACGGCTATACATTAAACCTCCTTGTCTAGAATCAAATGTAAAACCAAATGAAAACCCTTTATAAGAAAAACTATTTGTTAATCCAACTGTGTAATCATATTGTGTATCTCCATATACTTCTTTAATAGGTGAAGCAATTGGAATACCATTATTATCAACTACAATATTTCCACTTGGATCAGTTAAAGGCACAGAGCCTTCAATTAGCGCTAAAGGTTGTCCTTCTCTTGCTATTAAACTTGTAGTACTTAAACCTCCTAAAGCTAATTGATCAATTCTGTCATCTAATTCTTCAAGAATTGCATCATTTGTTGAAAAGTTAATTGCTACATCCCAATTAAACCCATTAGAATTTCTAAAAATTCCAGCTTTTAAAAGTGCTTCAAAACCTTTATTTGAAATGGTTCCAATATTTGCTGTTTGAGTTGTAAAACCTGATGACGCCGCTAAAGGCAATGATAAAATTTGGTTTTCAACTGTAGCATCATAATATGTAAAATCAAGTGCTATTCTGTTTTTTAAGAAAGCTAATTCTGCTCCTATTTCAAATTCTTTTCTTCTTTCTGGTTGTAAATCAGGGTTACCTGCTCTATTACCAACTTCCCAAGCATTGATTCCTCCTACTGGAAAATTCAAATTTCTAAACCCTTGGTTATCTGTGCTCCCCAAAACAAATACTGGATCTATTTGATAAGGCGCTGTATCAACACCTGTTTCACCATAACCAATTCTTAACTTACCATAACTAAGTACATTCTTAATTTCAGGAAATGTATTTGTTGCAACCCAAGATGTATTTATACCACCATATAAAACCGATCTGTTTTCAGATGGAAGTGTAGAATACCAATCATTTCTTAAATTAGTTGTTAAATACAACATATTATTATACGAAAGTGTTGTAGAGTTTAAAACTCCAAAAAGTCTTCTTTTTGAAATTAATGATGCTGTTGTTGGAGCATCAGATGAATTTGATAAAGAATAAAAATCTGGTATATCTTGTGAAGTTACAGAAGCTGTTAAAGACGATGCTGTTCTTTCGTTATAATTTAAACCAAATGTAGTTTCAATATTCAAATTATCGTTTATGCTTTTATCCATGCTAAATAATAAATCATGGTTTAACTGCTTTACAAAATTAACTCCTTCAGAGTATGAACCTGGCTGTTCAGTACTTGAACCATCATTTGGACTACCTGGTAATGCGTCAATAATTGCTGTCCATATTCTTGTTTTATCACTAGATTGATCTATCCCCAATCTATAAGAAACATTTAACCAATCATTCAACTCTGCACTTACATTAAACGAACCATATAATCTTTCTTTTGAAAATTTTGCGCCATCTTCATTTAATGAAAAATAAGGGTTTGTAATTCCAAAAGCTGTGTAATAATTAGAAACACTATTAAATGGGTCGTTTTGATAATCACTAAACTCTGTTATATCAATATCGGTAGGAATTTGCATCAAGTTATTATACACTGTAGTACCTTGTCCTGCAGCAATACCAGATCCTCTAACGTTTACATAGTTTAAATTACCACCAAAAGTTAAAAAGTCCATTTTTGAATTAAATGAAAGCGACAATGTGTTTCTTTCATTAGAATCTGCCTTTGTAGGATAGATACCATCAGAAGTAGTATTGTTAAATGATATTCTACCTGTAGTATCTTCAGAACCTCCTGAAATAGCTAAATTAGTAACATATGAAGTTCCTACATCAAAAAAGTTTCTAAGTTGATCTTCTTGAAATGAATAAGGTTTCACTTTTTGAGAATTATTAACTACGTTACCCCATAAAAGAAGCTCATCGTTAAAACGAGGCCCCCAAGAACCATTTTCACCTAAATAATGTATACCATCCCAACCTTGACCAAATTCACTTTGATAATTAGGAGTTCTTAGTACATCACTAAACATTGCTGTTGTTGAAAAATCAACAGTTAGTTTAGATTTTGACCCTTTTTTAGTTGTAATTAAAACAACACCATTGGCAGCTCTAGAACCATATAACGCAGTACTAGATGCACCTTTTAGTATTGAAATAGTTTCAATATCTTCTGGGTTAATTTCACCAGACCCACGACCAAAGTCATAAGCTCCGTTTAAACTATTTGAAAAAGTTGAAGCATTGTTAACAGGTACTCCATCAATAATATATAAAGGTTGATTGCTACCACCTATTGTGCTAAAACCTCTAATTATTACACCCGAAGATGAACCCGGGTCAGTTGAAGCGCTTGAAATAACAACACCTGCAACTTTACCTTTAATTGCATCAGCCAAATTAGTTTGAGAACCTTGATTTAGCTCTTCAGAGCTTACTATTGTTGTTGCTGATCCAATTGAAGCTTTTTCTCGTTTAATACCTAATGCTGTAACTACAACTTCTTCAAGTGCTTCAGCACTTTCTGTTAGTACAACATTTACTTCATTCAAATTGTCAACTGTTTTTTCTAAAGTATTCATTCCTACAAAACTAAAAACTAGTACATCTCCAATCTTAGTTTTTATAGAATACTGACCATCAAAATCTGTTAATGTACCATTTGATGTTCCTTTGACAATTACATTTACCCCTGGTAAAGGGTCACTTTGTTCAGATACTACAGTACCTGCTACCGTTTTCTCTTGTGAATACATACTTATACAAGTACCCAACAAAAACACTAGAGAAACTAAAAATTTGTAACCTCGATTCATGAATTTCATTTTAAATTAATATCTGGCTAATATATCTACGTTAAGGCGCCATTTACTTTTCCATGAAGTGAACCGTTTCTATTTTGATGTAAACCCCATCATAAAAGCTATGAAAAACTTAGAATTTATTTTCAATATTTTTAAAACAATAGAATTAAACTACAATCTTTTACCATTATTTAAGCTTCAAAGACATGCAATAAAAGAGTATTCATTTATTTCAAATAGAACTATCAAATGATTTAAATGACTAGTTATTTGATTTGAACACCACTATAACTGAAGTGTAATTGGCTTTTTTAGATTTAAATTAACATTTGATAACTGTTTAGATAGCATTAAAATAGTTATTTTGTAAAAAAAATTAATGTTAACTTATTACTTATGAACATAAATACTCTAATAATTGATGATGAAACATTAGCTAGGCAGCGGCTTGTTAACTTAGTGAATGATGTTTCTGAATTAACTATTTTAGGTGAGTGTGCTACTGGTAAAGAAGCTATTGCAGCTATTAATAACTTAGCCCCTGATTTGATTTTTTTAGATATTCAAATGAAGGACATGACAGGATTTGATGTTCTTAAAAAAATAACTATCGCAAAAAAACCATTAATTATTTTTGTTACCGCATATAATGAATATGCGCTAAAAGCATTTGATTTTTTTGCCTTTGATTATTTACTAAAACCGTATAAAGATGATCGGTTTTTTAAATCTATATCTAATATTTCAAACTATATAAATAACAATAATTATGATCCGTTTGAAGATAAAATTAACGATTTAATAAAATTTGTAAAAACGTCTAATCAACCATCAACAAATTATTCTGAAAAACTTCCTATTAAACTTGGAAACAAAATATTTTTTATAAAAACTTCAGATATCATATATATCTCAGCTTCTGGGTATTATGCTGAAATTTTTACTGCTGAAAAGAAATACTTATTAAGAGATTCTTTAAGCAATTTAATCA
>JQIA01001534.1_pt1 | contig 12409 bp, 9 predicted proteins | sample 811431 | NCBI WGS metagenome assembly JQIA01 (sample SAMN02998118, study PRJNA258478) | marine sediment metagenome | biome: marine; feature: seafloor; material: sediment; isolation source: oil-polluted sediment collected from 3 locations (0.5 km, 0.7 km and 0.9 km)... | place: USA: Gulf of Mexico ... | reverse complement strand
TGCGCATTATCGACCTGCAGAATACCATTGACCGTTTTGAGGCTGCCGGTGACCCATTGATGATCCGTTACGCTGCTACGCCGGTAATGTTCAACACTTGATCCAGGGTATCGCACAAACCCCGTTTGCTGCTCAACCCTATTAACCTCCTCCACTGTATCGGCCGCCAGCAAAGAAAAGCAAAACCCCTGGATCGCCAAAACAAGCAGGACTTGTAACACTAATCTTGGGCTCATCATCCAAAAGATTCCTCTATTAATTCTGCGCAACTCTATTTAACCATAAACCAATCAGGGGGACACAAAAAGGGCGGCATGAGCCGCCCTTTTTGTGTGTTTGCACCTAACGACGCTTACCAACCAGTAATTTCCGCCAGTGCCGCACCGATATCGGCCAAACTACGTACCGTTTTTACACCAGCATCTTCGAGCGCTGCAAATTTCTCATCTGCAGTACCCTTTCCGCCAGAGATAATAGCGCCAGCATGCCCCATCCGTTTCCCGGCTGGCGCAGTCACACCAGCAATGTAGGATACAACCGGCTTGGTTACATTTTCCTTGATAAAAGCAGCGGCTTCCTCCTCTGCGGTGCCACCAATCTCACCGATCATGACAATAGCTTCAGTTTTTTCATCTGCCTGAAAAAGCGCCAGAATATCAATAAAATTTGAGCCGGGAATAGGGTCGCCACCGATACCGACACAGGTTGATTGGCCAAAACCATGGTCCGTTGTTTGCTTAACCGCCTCATAGGTCAATGTTCCAGAACGGGAAACAATACCTACCTTGCCAGGCAGGTGAATTTCTGCCGGCATGATACCGATTTTACACTCCCCAGGCGTGATTACGCCCGGACAGTTTGGCCCCACCAAACGTACGCCAAGCTCATCACATCTCACCTTAGCCTCAAGCATATCCAGCGTCGGAATACCCTCTGTAATGCAGACAATCAAACGTACACCCGCATTGGCGGCTTCCAGAATGGAATCTTTGCAAAAAGGCGCTGGCACATAGATCACTGATGCTTCGGCACCTGTTGCAGCTACAGCTTCACTTACCGTGTTAAAAACGGGCAACCCAAGATGTTTTTGCCCTCCCTTTCCTGGGGTTACGCCACCCACCAATTTAGTGCCGTACTCAAGGGCCTGCTCAGAGTGAAAGGTTCCTTGTGAACCGGTGAAACCCTGGCAGATGACTTTAGTGTTTTTATCGATCAAAATACTCATTGGTTACTCTCCGCTGCTTTTACGGCTGCTTCTGCTGCGTCTGCCAGACTCTGCGGGGCAATAATATTCAACCCGCTTTGCTCTAAAAGCTGTGAGCCCCGCTCTGAATTATTGCCCTCCAGGCGCACGATAACAGGCACTTTCACACCCACCTCTTCGACGGCCCCGATAACGCCTTCGGCGATAAGATCACAGCGTACAATTCCACCAAAGATATTAACCAGCACCGCTTTAACATTCTCATCGGAGAGAATGATTTTAAAGGCTTCGGAAACGCGTTCTTTGGTTGCGCCACCCCCCACATCAAGGAAGTTGGCCGGAAAACCACCATGAGTCTTGATGATATCCATCGTTCCCATCGCCAGACCTGCGCCATTTACCATGCAACCGATGCTCCCATCCAAAGCAACATAGTTCAGATCCCATTTTGCAGCTCTGACTTCGCGCTCATCCTCCTGACTAGGATCATGCATGGCCTTAATCTGCGCCTGCCGATAAATTGCATTACCATCAACATTAATTTTGGCATCCAGACAGTGCAGGTCACCCTGCTCAGTAATCACCAGCGGGTTAACCTCTAAAAGCGCCAGATCTTTATCCTGAAATAGTTGGGCCAGTCCCAGGAAAATCTGGGTAAATTGCTTAATTTGGTCACCCTTAAGGCCAAGCTGGAAAGCAAGCTCACGACCCTGATAAGGTTGCGCACCAACGAGGGGATCGATAGTCGCCTTGAGAATTTTTTCTGGCGTTTCTTCAGCCACCTTCTCGATCTCAACACCACCTTCAGTTGAAGCCATAAATACAATACGGCGGCTACTGCGGTCCACGACCGCTCCCAGATAAAGTTCCTGGGCAATATCAGTGCAGGTCTCAACCAGAATGCGGCTAACCGGTTGGCCATTCGCATCGGTCTGATAGGTCACCAGTCGGTTGCCCAGCCATTTTCTGGCAAACGCCTCAACCTCTTCCTTGCTACTAACCAACTCAACACCGCCGGCTTTACCGCGACCACCTGCATGAACCTGGGCCTTTACAACCCACTTGTCACCACCAATAGTACCAATGGCGTCAACTGCCTCCTGTACCGTTTCAGCTGCAATTCCCTCGGAAACGGGCAGGCCGGACTCTGCAAACAGTTGTTTGCCTTGATATTCATGTAAATTCATATCTCTCCAATCAGCTTAAATTAAAAAATAAATCAAAAACAACAGTTACACCAGCCTATTAACGCTTTTTACGATTAGGAATATGGATCGCATGACCGTTTGCAGCCAGGGCTGCCTCGTGAACCGCTTCGGACAGTGTCGGATGCGCAAATATGGTTAACCCAATATCCTCCGCACAGGCACCAAACTCCATTGCAATCACGCCTTGTTGTGTCATATCCCCGGCGCTTGGGCCCAATATGTGTAACCCCAATACACGATCTGTCTCCTCATGAGCAATCAGTTTTACCATCCCTTGGGTATCATTGGCCGCTAATGCTCTACCGCTGGCCGCAAACGGAAAAACACCTACTTTGTAGGGTGTGCCCTCTGTTTTTAGCTGCTGCTCTGTTTTCCCTACCCAGGCAAGCTCCGGGTGTGTATAGATAACACCGGGGATAAGTTCATAATTGACCTGCGTCTGTTGGCCGGCAATCACTTCAGCCACCATTATGCCCTCTTCCGACCCCTTATGCGCCAGCATCGGACCACGGACAACATCACCCACAGCGTAGACACCAGCTACACTGGTACGACACTGTTCATCCACCGCAATAAAACCACCTTCATCAACTTTAACGCCGCTCTCTTCTGAGAGTACGTTTTGGGTAAACGGCCTGCGCCCTACCGCAACGATCAGTTTATCTACCTTTAGCTCATGATCACCCTCCACATCGCTATAGGTGACCGAGACAACAGCATCGTCAACTGATGAGGCTGTCACGGTGGTGTTCAGCCTTATATCCAGACCCTGTTTCTTATAGAGTTTCAGCGCCTCCTTAGCAATCTGCGCATCCACCATCGGCAGAAAATCCGGCAATGCTTCAAGAATAGTTACCTTGGAACCTAGCCGCGCCCAGACACTACCTAACTCCAGGCCAATCACACCCGCACCAATGACACCAACACGCTCTGGCACCTCCTGGAATGCAAGTGCTCCGACGTTATCTACGATAGTATCGCCGTTAATCGGAGCGGGCGGGATATTCACAGGTACCGAACCGCTGGCAACAATAACATTGGCAGCAGTAATTATTTCCTGGTTGCCATCATGAGAGGTAAACTCCACCCGCCGATCAGCCAGCAGTTTGCCGGTACCTGCAAGACTGGTAACGCTGTTCGCCTTGAACAACCCGGCGATCCCCCCAGTCAGAGTTTTGATAATCTTTTCCTTGCGCGCGATCATCGTCGGCACATCGATCTCTACCTCGCCAGCATTGATACCATGCGCTTTGAGGCCATGGGTGGCTTCTTCATATTTATGCGAGCTATCCAGTAGGGCTTTGGAGGGGATGCAACCTACATTAAGACAGGTGCCTCCCAGGGATGGCTTGCCCGATTCATTCTGCCATTTATCGATACAGGCGGTATTAAAGCCCAGCTGAGCCGCTCTTATCGCAGCAACATAGCCCGCGGGCCCTGCGCCTATAACAACCACATCAAATTCTTGTGCCATTTTCCCGACCTTTTTAGAGATTAAACAAACTGACCTAAACCTGCAGCAAGATGCGTGCTGGGTCTTCGAGCAACTCTTTAATAGTGACCAAAAACTGAACGGCTTCCCGACCATCTATCATCCGGTGGTCATAAGAGAGTGCGAGATACATCATCGGTTTAATTTTAACTTCACCATCAACGGCCATAGGGCGCTCTTGAATCTTATGCATCCCTAAGATAGCGGTCTGTGGGGGGTTAAGAATTGGGGTAGATAGCAACGAACCAAACACACCACCATTGGATATGGTAAAGGTCCCACCGGTCATCTCTTCAATGGTCAGCTTACCGTCCCGCGCTTTTGCACCGTAATTTACGATCGCTGCTTCAATATCAACCATGTTCATCTGTTCAACATTGCGTAAAACAGGTACGACCAACCCCTTTTCGGAGGAGACGGCAACGCCAATATCTTGGTAGCCATGGTAAACCATTTCACCCCCATCAATAGAGGCATTAACTGCAGGAAAGCGTTTCAAAGCCTGAACACTGGCCATTACAAAAAACGACATAAAACCCAGCCGCACACCACCGTGGGCTTTCTCGAAATCAGCCTTGTATTTGGCTCTTAATGAGATTATTGGGCCCATATCGACCTCGTTATAGGTCGTCAACATGGCTGCTGTTTGTTGTGCCTGGACTAATCGCTTAGCGATAGTTGCACGAAGTCGTGTCATGGGTACCCGTTTCGAGGGGCGATCACCAATAGCAATATTAGCCGTAGCCGCGGACGCAACAGGTGGCGGAACGGCCACAGCAGGTACGGCTGATTCAGTGCTATCAGTCTTGAGATGATTAACAACATCCTCCTTGGTGATTCTGCCGTCCTTACCAGAGCCTGTAACACCCTCTGCCTGCAAGTTATTTTCCTGTATCAACTTCCGTGCGGCAGGGCTGGCTGATATATTTTGAGTGGTATTTTGCAAAGGGCTCTCTTCACTAGGCAAACTGGTGACTCCCCCCTGAACTGCACCGGCCGTAAACTCAGCAATTATCTCGGTGCTCAGTACAACTTCGTTTTCATTTTTCAGTACTTTGGTGATTGTTCCGTCAGCAGGAGAGACCACTTCCAGTATCACTTTGTCAGTTTCAATATCGACTAAAGGTTCATCTCTCTTAACGGCCTCACCCGGCTTTTTGTGCCAGGTTGCTACAGTACCTTCTGCTATGGACTCTGGGAATGCGGGGGCTTTGATTTCGATAGTCATTCTAATTCCTTTCTACTGTGCTCAATCTCTAAGGTTTGATAGCGCTGTCGACCACTCTATGCTGCTGTTCCTGATGCATACCCATGACACCGGCGGCTGGAGATGCCGAGGCCTCACGTGACACATGGCTGAGAGTGATATAATTTTTATGGCGGGCGATGGTTCGGCGCATATGATGCTGGCTGCTGTACCATACCCCTTGATTCAGAGGTTCCTCCTGCACCCAGGTCAGCTCGCCGAGGTTAGGGTAGGATGAGATCGCATCGTAAAGATCCTGCTCTGGAAACGGGTAGAGTTGTTCCAGACGAACAATCGCCAATTCATTTTTACCCACTTCTCTGCGTTTTTCCAACAGGTCATAATATATTTTGCCACTACACAGCAGTACCCGTTCGACCTTGTTTGGATCCTGATCGTCGGTCTCAGGTAAAACCGCTCTGAAGGTACCCTCTGCCAGCTCCTCCAATGAGGAGATCACCTGCTTGTGACGCAACAGGCTTTTTGCGGTCATCACAATGAGCGGCTTACGTAGCGGCCTTACCATTTGACGCCTTAACATATGAAATACCTGAACAGGCGTAGTCGGCATACAAACCTGGATATTATTTTCTGCACATAACTGTAAAAATCGTTCCAGACGCGCAGACGAGTGCTCGGGGCCCTGCCCCTCGTAACCATGCGGCAGCAACATTGTCAGTCCACACAGCCGTCCCCACTTATGCTCTCCGCTGGTAATGAACTGGTCAATAACCACCTGGGCATTGTTGGCAAAATCACCAAACTGAGCCTCCCAGATTACCGCTGTTTTGGGGGTAGTGGTTGAATAACCGTACTCAAACCCCACGACAGCCATTTCAGACAGAAGTGAATCATAAATTTCAAACTTCGCATCGTCGTCATTGAGTGTCTGCAGGGGGATGAAAACCGAGCCATCCTCCTGGGAGTGCAGTACAGCATGGCGGTGAGAAAAAGTACCACGGCCAACATCCTGACCACTCAGGCGCACACCATAGCCGGCGTTAATCAGACTGGCATAGGCCAGTGACTCCGCGCAACCCCAGTCAACCGGAATTTTACCCTCAATCATCAAGTGTCGATCTTTGTAGATCTTGGCAACCTGACGCTGCACGATGAAAGATTCTGGTATCGTAGTGATACCCATACCCAGAGCCCTAAGGCGATCAAGATCAACTCTGGTGTCATAACTAGAAATCCACGGTGTACTGAGATAGGGCGTCCAATCCACAAATAGCGCAAAATTAGGCTCCTTGGCCCAATGCTCCACCATGTGCCCACCCGCATCAAGAGTGCTGCGGTAAAGATCCATCAACGCTTCGCCGTGACTTCTGTCTTGAACACCCTCTCGGTCAAGTTTCTCCACGTACAGCTCACGCGTTGTGGGATGTTTTTTGATCGTTTGATACATGATAGGCTGAGTCGCGGAGGGTTCGTCTGCCTCGTTATGGCCACGGCGTCGATAACAGACCAGATCAATGACCACATCCTTTTTAAACGTATTGCGATAATCCATCGCCAGTTGTGTAACAAATATAACTGCCTCCGGGTCATCTCCATTAACATGCATAATGGGGGCCTGGATCATCTTCGCTACATCGGTACAATACTCAGTGGAACGAGCATCATCCCTGCGAGAAGTGGTAAAACCAACTTGGTTATTCAGAACAATATGGATAGTCCCACCCGTATGGAAACCACGGGTTTCAGACATCTGGAACACCTCCATCACCACACCTTGCCCAGCAAAAGCAGCATCTCCGTGCACCACTATGGGTATTACACTGCTTTTTTCGCTATCTTTGCGTCGTTCCTGACGTGCTCTTACTGACCCTTCGACAACAGGAGATACGATCTCTAGATGGGAGGGGTTAAAAGAAAGGGCCAGATGAACCTCTCCGTGGGGGGTTATCCAGTTTGATGAAAAACCCTGGTGGTATTTCACATCACCTGAACCGGCCACCACAGCCTTACCTTCAAACTCTTCAAAAAGCTCCGAAGGCTTTTTGCCCAAGATATTAACAAGCACGTTGAGGCGTCCACGGTGAGCCATCCCAATAACAACCTCTTTGGCCCCATAGGATGCACCTCTGTTAATCAACTCTTCAATCATCGGGATCAGACTTTCAGCACCCTCCAGACCAAAGCGTTTAGTACCCGGATAACGCGAGGCCAGGTATTTTTCCAGCCCCTCTGCCGCAGTCAATGAAGCAAGTATATTACGCTTTTGTTCCTCATCATAACATGGCTGTCCCTTGACCGACTCGATACGTTGCTGAAGCCAACGTCTGACCGATGTGTCAACAATATGAGTGACTTCAAAACCAATATTGCCACAATAGGTCTTTTCGAGATCCCGCACTATGTCGTGCAACGTGGCGGTATCCAAACCAAAATACAATGAACTGGCCAGGAACTCGGTTTGAAGGTCATCTGGGCTCAAGTTCTGGGATCCAAGCAGTAGATCAGGGACCATATCACGCTGCATGATACCCAGAGGATCGATAGTGGATTTCTGGTGCCCACGGATTCGGTAAGCAGTAATCAGCCGAAGAACCGATGACTGTTTCTGTTCATGCTCGGCACTAACGGTCGTGGCGCCTTGAACAGAACCGCGTGAGCGGAGCCCTATTTCCAGAAATTGTTTATTCAGAACCGAGTAGGACGGCTCCGGCTGAGTACTCCCATTAACGCTCGGAAGATGTTCAAAATAGTTTCGCCATTGCGGCGGGATAGACTGCGGATCGATCAGAAAAGCCTCGTAAAGCTCCTCCACATACGACAAATTTCCGCCTTGCAAATGGGCACTCAGCCACATCTGCCCCATGCTGTTTTCATGCACAATTTTCCCCTGTTGCCTATTTACGGGTTACAAAAACTCTCCACTATCACTCAGTTAAAGCCCTTCATCCAAAGCTTTCTACTGTGTAACCACCTCGTGCGGGACAAGGTACCCAAGCCCGCAGGCTTGGGTTTTTTCCTTTAATCAGATCGCTTTTTCCAGAAGCATATTCCTTATGTGCCCAATGGCTCTGGTTGGATTCAAACCTTTAGGGCATACACTGGTACAATTCATGATGCCACGGCAGCGAAATACACTGAAGGGATCATCAAGATCTGCCAGTCGCTCATCAGTGGCTGTATCCCTGCTATCAGCAAGAAAACGATAAGCCTGCAGCAAGCCAGAAGGGCCGATAAACTTGTCTGGGTTCCACCAGAAAGAGGGGCAGGAAGTGGAACAACACGCACAAAGAACACACTCATACAGACCATCCAGCTTCGCTCTGTCCTCCGGTGTCTGCAAACGTTCTTTGTCCGGAGCGGGAGTATCGTTCTGCAGGTAGGGCTTTATCTTCTCATACTGTTTGTAGAAAATAGACATATCAACAACGAGGTCACGCACTACAGGCAGTCCTGGTAGTGGCCGCACGACCAGCTTGTCATTTTTGACCGTTTCTGAAAGCGGTGTGATGCAAGCCAGACCATTGGTCCCATTCATATTCAAACCATCTGAACCGCAAACCCCTTCCCGACATGAACGACGGAATGAGAGTGACGGATCACGGGCCTTAAGGGCTTCCAGTACATCCAAAACCATCATGTCTTTGCCGCCGGTATCCAGCTGCATATCCTGCATATAGGGCTTTTTATCAGTTTCTGGGTTATAGCGATAAAGGCTAATCGTCAGCATAGTGAAACCTCCAAATTAATAGGTGCGTTCTTGAGGTTCAAAAGCATCCATGGTCTTAGGCGCGAAATTAACATCACGCTTGCCGACACGCTTATCACCAGGAAAATACAGGGAATGGCACAACCAATTTTCGTCATCCCGTGTCTGATAGTCGTCACGGGCATGCGCCCCTCGACTTTCCTTTCTCTCTTCTGCAACGATAGCAGAGGCTTCTGCAACTTCCAGCAGATTTTGCAGCTCAAGAGCCTCAATGCGTGCGGTGTTATATGCTTGACTCTTGTCTGTCAACTGAACATTTTCGATTCTGGGCCTCAACTCTGCCAGTTTCTCGATGCCTGTCTGCATATAGTCACCCCTGCGGAACACACCAAAATGGTTCTGCATAATGCTCTGCAACTCAGTACGCAGTTCTGCTGCCTGCTCACCGCTGGTGCTGCCATTGAGCGCATCCAATCTGCTCATCGCAGATTCCAGGTCACTGTCGCTAGCCTCCCGGTATTCAATGCCTTCTCTCAAAGACTTCTCGATATGGATACCTGCAGCTCGACCAAATACCACTAGGTCGAGCAGAGAATTCCCACCCATACGGTTTGCTCCATGTACTGATACACAAGCAACCTCTCCACAGGCAAATAACCCTTCCACAACCTTATCATTACCCTCACCATCTGGCATCAGCGCCTGACCACTGATGTTGGTAGGAATTCCGCCCATCATATAGTGGCAGGTAGGAATAACGGGGATAGGCACCTTAACAGGATCAGCATGAGCAAAGGTGCGGGACAGTTCGCAAATACCAGGCAGGCGGCTTTCCAGCACTTCTTCACCCAGATGATCAAGCTTAAGCATTACATGGTCACCATCTGGACCACAGCCACGACCCTCTAAAATCTCAAGAACCATAGATCTGGCAACAACATCACGCCCGGCCAAGTCTTTTGCATTAGGTGCATAACGCTCCATAAAGCGCTCACCGTCTTTATTGATCAGGTAACCACCTTCTCCGCGACAACCTTCTGTCACCAATACACCCGAGCCGTAAATACCGGTTGGGTGGAACTGCCACATCTCTATATCCTGAACCGGCATACCTGCACGCAGAGCCATTCCAACACCATCTCCTGTGTTGATGTGCGCATTAGTAGTCGAGGCAAAAATTCTGCCCGCGCCACCAGTAGCAAGAACGGTCGCCTTGGATTTAATGTAAACCGTTTCGCCAGTCTCCATGCAGATAGCAACAACACCAACTACGGCTCCATCCTGATTTTTAACCAGATCTGTGGCATACCATTCATTAAGGAATACTGTTTCATTTTTAAGGTTGCCCTGATAAAGCGCATGCAGTAGCGCATGACCGGTACGGTCAGCGGCGGCACAGGTTCTCGCTGCCTGACCCCCTTTACCAAAGTTCTTAGATTGTCCACCAAAGGGCCGCTGATAGATTCTGCCATTTTCCGTACGTGAAAATGGCAGTCCCATGTGTTCCAACTCAAAAACTGCTTCAGGCCCAACACTACACATGTATTCAACAGCATCCTGATCACTAATGTAATCTGAACCCTTGACCGTATCGTACATATGCCAGCGCCAATCATCATTGGGATCTGAGCTGGCAATCGCACAAGTAATACCGCCCTGCGCCGACACAGTATGGGAACGAGTAGGAAATACTTTAGTGATTACGGCTGTTTTGTATCCAGACTGAGCCAGTTGCAATGCAGCCCGCATTCCGGCACCACCACCACCAACAATAACTCCGTCATAACTAAGCGTTCTTATTTTCGTCATGAATCATTAACTCCACAAAATCTCGATACCCCAAGCCAAATAAACAAACACGATAATCGCGCATGCGCACTGGAAAATAAAACGTACAGCTGTGGCTGACTTTCCAAACGACAGGGAGGTTAAATAATCAGTAGAGATAGTCCAAACCCCAATCCAGGCATGGGCTACCAGCGCCAACAGTGCTAGCAAACTAAAAATCTTCATACAGGTTGCCTGGAAGAGATCTTGCCACTGCTCGTATTGCAACTCCGGGTTCTGCGCCATCCAGAACACCACAAACAGTGTGTAAACCGCCAGTACCACTGCGCTGATCCTCTGCACCACCCAGTCAGACAAACCACTTCTTCCAAAGTTTGTAACGTTGGTTACCATATGATGCTGACCCCCGCATAAATAATCAGTATGGCGGAAATGCCAACAACTAGCTTAGCGCCCAGTTGAGCACCCTCCAATGTTTCGCCAATGCCCCAATCCATTAACAGGTGTTTAATACCCGCAACGAAATGGTAAATAAGCGCCGACACCACCACCCAAAGTACAAACTTGGCAAAGCCGCCGCTCATCATCGCCTGCAGGGCGATAAAGCTATCCCTGGAGTCAAGTGATTCACCAAAGATAAAAAGCAGACCGGCGATGCCCACGAAAAGCAGCAGGCCGGATATTCGGTGAATAATGGAAGCAATAGCTGGGAGGGGTTGTTTTATTGTGAAGAGGTCAAGGTTGACCGGTCTGTTATCACTCACGATTAAAGTTACCCTGGTCTTGTTATTAGAAAAGGCCACGATGGACCCGTTACACCAAAAAAAGGTGCCGGTATTGTAGTTGATGCTGTACCGGATGCTCAAGTAGATAATTCAGCAAATTATAGTTTTGCCGATACAGCTCGCCTACTATCGATCAGCCACTGACCACCTATTCACCCGCATTATACCCATCATTTATTCTATTTATTAAACTGATTGAGTCCCGGCAAAACAAAGTTATCACATTGTATTTTAACAATATTTTAAGCAACGAAGGCTTTATTACGTTTACACACCAGATAGACGCAGATTGACAAATTTTTTTTGCACAATATAGTGATTGCTCCGTGCATCCATAGACAGATGCGCCATCGCGCCCTGTGTCAGTCTGTACCAGACACTGTTAATCACATAAACGCCAAGTCGACATCCAAGCGAGTGAGAGAGATCTATGACAGAGAGAAAAGCCTACCTAACCATTGACGGCCATGAAAACCCGATTGAGCTTCCCATCCTGACCGGCAGCATGGGTCCTGATGTGATCGATGTCAGGCCACTCGGTGCCAACGGCTATTTTACCTATGACCCAGGGTTTGTTTCCACCGCAGCGTGCGATTCGTCCATCACCTACATTGATGGTGACAAGGGTGTCTTGCTGCACCGCGGCTACCCGATCGAGCAGCTTGCTGAAAAGTCGGACTTTCTGGAAACCTGTTATCTCCTCTATTACGGCGCACTACCAACGCCGGAAGAAAAAGAGATTTACACAAACACCATCAAAAACCATACCATGGTTCACGAACAACTGGCCAAGTTCTTCAGCGGCTTTCGTCGTGACGCACATCCCATGGCGATTATGTGTGGCGTAGTAGGTGCCCTATCAGCCTTCTACCACGACTCAATGGATATCACTAACGAGCGCCACCGTGACATCACAGCACACCGACTGGTTGCCAAGATCCCAACGCTGGCCGCAATGTGTTATAAATATAGTCAGGGCGAGCCCTTTGTATATCCGCGCAACGACCTGGCCTATGCAG
>JQIA01001533.1_pt1 | contig 12412 bp, 13 predicted proteins | sample 811431 | NCBI WGS metagenome assembly JQIA01 (sample SAMN02998118, study PRJNA258478) | marine sediment metagenome | biome: marine; feature: seafloor; material: sediment; isolation source: oil-polluted sediment collected from 3 locations (0.5 km, 0.7 km and 0.9 km)... | place: USA: Gulf of Mexico ... | reverse complement strand
AATGGCATGTTAATAATTATTATTGGTACTTATGAATTCTAAAAATCTTGATTATTCAGGAAAAAACTTGTGTGGTAAATCTTTTGCTGGAAAAAATCTATCTGGAGCAAACTTTAGAAAAGCTGATATTAGAGGAACAACTTTTAAAGGTGCAGACCTTGAAGGAGCTGATTTTTCTGAAGTAATAGCAGGAAGATATTTTTCTCGTACTGAATTTTTTTTTCGGACTGTTGCATTTTTTGGTTCATTGACAATAGCAGGATTTATGTTTTGGTTTGTTTATGAGATATATGATTTATTTCCAAAATTATTATTAATATCATCAGCAGCATTAGTAATAACTATATATTTAATTAAGATATTTAATTTTGATATTTTTCCAATATTAGTTATTTATTTATTTGTTTTCGCTATATCTTCTGAATCGCCAGATTTATCTAAAAAAATAATTCTAATAATTTTATTTGTATCGGCATTTTTTATATCTTGGGCTATATTTAAACAAGTACATATTAATTCGTACTATATATTTTATAAATTAAAGATAAAAAGTTTTATAGAACATTCTTCTTTATATGATACATATAAAACTGATTCTGCTGTTGCAAAAAAATGTATGATTGGTTTTGATTTTTGGGGATTAAGTAACACAAATTTTCAAACAGCAAATTTAAAAAATGCTAATTTTACTAATGCTAATCTTGAAAAGACTTATTTTAATAAAGCAATATTAACAAATGTTATTTGGAAAAATTCTCAAGGATTGTTGGACCGTACTGATAATAAATGTGTTAAATACTTTACATATACTATTTTAGAACAGTTAGAAGTTACTAAATTACTTGTCACTGGAAATGGAAAAGGAAAAAATTATACTAACGCTGATATCTCTAATACAAACCTACAAGGTTTTGATTTTAGAGGGGCTAATTTAACTAATACTAAAGCACATAATACAGATTTTAGTGGTGCTGATTTAACAGGTATTTATATAAAAGACATAAAAAACTGGGATATAAGTATTAAAACTAAATTTGATGACGTAATTTGTGAATATATTTACTTAGAACCTAATCAGCAAAAGCGTCATCCTTCTCATCCTAATAATTTTGGAGAAGGTGATTTTAACAAGATTTTTAGTAAAATTATTGGAGAAACAATTGACATATATTTTAGTGATGGCATTAATTGGAAAATTTTTGATTATTCTGTTAAAAAATTAAACGAAAAATATCAAGAAAAATTCTTATTACAAAGTTATGAACAAGAAATTGGTGGGATATTTATACTCAAACTCAACGTTCTTGAAAAAACTGAAGCAGAAAAAGAAGAAATTTATTATTCTTTCAATCAAATATATGAAACCGAATTGCAAATAATTATTACTGATGAAGACACTATAGACGAAGAATCTAGTGGAGGATTTTACCCATATGATCCAACAGAAGAGGATGTTGATATAAGGCAAGAACCTTACACTGTTTTCGACTTAATGAGAAAATATAAACAAGGTAAATTGGATATTAATCCTGAGTTTCAACGTAATTTAGTGTGGACAGTGGAACAAAAAAGTAAATTTATTGAATCAATAATTTTGAATTTTCCTATACCACCATTCTACGTTAATCGAACTAAAAAAGGAGTATTTATTATTGTGGATGGTTTACAACGTACTTCAACTTTATTTGAATTTATGGATGATAAATTTGAATTAACTGGTTTAGAAACATTATCCAAATTTAACGGATATAAATTTTCAAAATTAATAGAATTACCTGGAAATTATCAAACTAGAATTGAAGATAAAAAATTTACTTTATATATAATAAAACCTTCTGTACCAATTAGAGTAGTTTACGATATTTATGAAAGGATTAACTTTGGCGGTACTCCTCTTAATCGTCAAGAAATTCGGAACTGTATTCTTATTGGTAAAGCAACCAAATTACTGAATGAGTTATCTGCTGAAGAATACTTTAAAAAAGCCATTGATAATGGGGTTTCTCCTAATCGTATGAAAGATAGAGAGGCCATATTACGTTATTTAGCTTTTAAAATACTTGATTATAAAACAGATTATAATGATGATATGAGTTTTTTTATAGAAGAAGCTATGAAAACAATTAATTTGATAGAAGATACTGAAATAGAAAAACTTAAAAAAGATTTTAAGCGAGTTATGACTTTGACATTTAAGTTTTTTGGTGATAGAAATTTCCGTTTGCCAACTGGTAAAACTAGAGGTAGAATTAATTTTGCTATTTTAGAATCAGTTGGTTACTTTTTTTCAATTCAAAGCGATTCATTTTTGGAAAAAAATAAGCAAGCTATTCAAAACAATTTTAATAAACTACTCCAAGATAAATCTTATGTGAAAGCAGTAAAATCTTCTGTTGGTACTCAGGAAAAAGTGAAAGCTCGATTTGAACGAGTCAAAGAAATTTTAGGAAATGTATAAATTATGCTAACAAAAATAACTTTAACCAATTTCAAATGTTTTAAAGAGGAAACCAAATTTCCTTTAAGTCAGTTAAATTTATTGACTGGTATTAATGGAAGAGGTAAATCTACCTTATTACAATCTTTACTGTTAATGAGACAATCGATTGAAAATAACAAAGAAATTATCCAAATTTTATTAAATGGCAGTTGCGTTAATTTAGGTAATTTTGATGATATAAGAAATACTGGTATTCCAAAAGGAAGAGCAACAACCATATTCAAATATGATTTTCAACAAAAAGAATTTAATATTGAATATCATCTTGTTGAAAACATTGAAGACAATATGTCTTTAAATATAGATAAAACTATATCTTCTCAAGATGAACGATTTGATTTTAGTAGAATTCATTACATTGCGGCTGATCGTTTTGGTCCTCAAGAGTTTTACTTTAAATCTAATTTAACCAACTTTCCAAATGTTGGAACAAAAGGCGAATTAATAGCTAACATTCTTGATAGAAAAAGAGATGACTCAGTCAATGAAAAAATTTGTTATCTTGGAAAAGATGATGATGCTCAAAATTTAATCACCCAAACAGAAAAATGGCTTAATGAAATTTTTGATGGTGCTAAAATTGAAGTTTCTCCTTCGAGAACAAATATTCTTGAACTTCTTTTTAATACCAGTAGTGCTTCAAAGGATCGTTTTAAACCAAACAATGTTGGTTTTGGATACAGTTATGTTTTGCCAATTATTGTTTCTGGATTAATTGCTAAAGAAGGGGAAATCTTAATTGTTGAAAACCCTGAAGCTCATTTGCATCCCAAAGCTCAATCTCGACTAACTAAATTTTTAGCAAAAGTTAGTAGTTGTGGAGTGCAGGTTTTTATTGAATCACATAGCGAGCATATTTTGAATGCAGCACGAATAGCGATTTTAGATAAAATTATTACCACAGATGATTTAAAAATATTATATTTTCAACAAGGTAACGAACAAGTTGTACATATTCCAGTAGAACCAGATGGTGGTATTGATGAATGGCCTGAAGGTTTTTTTGACCAAACAGACAAAGATTTTGATCGACTTTTTGGTATATAATTATGGAAATATTTATCAATGAAGTTTCATTAGAAGGTCAATATTTTACAAAAACTGAATTTGAACAATCAATAAAAACTTTCAGAGATATATTTAGTCTTATTGATAAAGAAATTAAGAATAAAAAACTTTATAAAGATAGTCAAGTTTTAGTTAATCGTGAGGCAATAAAAGGTTTTATATTTCAGGCAAGTTTAAGTAAGGTTAATATACAACTGAAAGAAGCTATACGACGAATAATTTTTAATAGACACAGACCTAAAGAATGGCGTGATGAACAAGTTCATTCTACTGACGATAATTTTGATTATATAACTACTACTAAATGTTTGGATGTAAAAAATACTTCATTAGCAGAAGTCGCAGAAAGAAGTTTGCAAAATAAAGAAACAACTTATTTGTTAATTAATTTCAAAAATTCTCAGTTTACTCAAAAACACCAAAATATTTCTGAATGTTTTTTGATCCCTATCATTAAAAATAACGATAAAGAAAATCCCATCAATTTAGATTGCCTTGATGAAAAATCTGCACTTGAAAAATGGATAAAAATCAAACTAAATCCATATGATGAAAATTCTACTAGCCCGCCTACTGATGAACAAACTATTTTATGTGATAGAGAAAGGTTTGAAAAAACTACAATAATTGCTCAAGGTAGAGCTAGATATAAAGAAATACATACTTGTACAACTTGGTATGTAGATAATTCACATTATGGTACAAAAGCACATTTAGAAGTTTTTGATAAACATGGAAAACATATTGGAGAAGCTGATTTGCAAGGGAATATTGATAATTCCAAAAGAAAATTAAATAGAACCCTCAGTTAAAGAATTATCTGGCAACACTTACACCAATCTATTCATTGGACTCACTGCCAACCCTATTTTATCCAACTACTATGCTTAATCCTAATCAACCGTATCAACCAAGCCAAACGCAAAGTTGTCGAACTAGCAGATGTGACCACCGCCATACCAGAAGCCATCAAAACTGGTGGCCAATATTTCTCCGAACTATGGAATGACAATGAAAATCAACATGAGGCCATGCTACAAATCCTAGCCAACCAACCAGTCTCCGACCAAGTAGCAATGAAAAAACTTATCTTCAAAGAAATAATTAACAAAGAAACTTTGCAATTTCAAGTTCCTATGGTTAAATATTATTTAGAACATTGGGAATAGATTTGATTTTTATAATAATTTAGTTAAATCGGTGGGATTAGAATTTGATTATCAGTTTTGATTGAAATATCAATGAATGTTATCTTAGGAATAGGTTTCATTAATTTTTGAGGAATTATATATGCAAGCATATCGAATGGAAATACAATTAGGAGAAGATAATAAATTGATTTTAGAGGATTTACCTTTTCAATCAGGTGAGCGAGTTGAAGTTATTATTTTGTCACAATCTGATAAGGATAGTTATCCATTACGGGGAAAATCGGTAAATTATATTGAGCCAACAAAGCCAGTAGCAGTGGATGATTGGGTAAATTTAATAACTTGGGAATGTAGTAGTATTTATAACTGAAGTTACGCAGAGAGATTTTATATTCCACTGATTTCATCAGTGGCTATTCATATTAAATCCTTTCAGGATTAACCCCAACGGGGTGGAACTTGAATAGCCATAGGTGAAACCTATGGAACATATTTTTATTAAAATTCTATCTGCGTAACATCAGTTTATAATACTATAAATTCGTTGAGAAGTTGGAAAATAAATTGTCTGAACATGATTACACGGATTAAAGGATAAAACATGATTAAACCTTTAAAAATTATTTGTAAATTTAATCCTGATAATCTTTTAATCTGTGTGATCTTGTTCAAAAATATTCTGATTCAAATATTATTCAAAGAGACAAAAAATGACAGATGAAGAGTTAAAAGAATTAGTTGCTAGTTTAGCTATTGCTCAACAAAAAACCGATGAACAATTAGCTAAAACAGATGCTCAATTGGCTAGAACAGATGTTAAATTAGATAAAATTGCTAAATTAGTAGGAAATATTGCCAATAATCAAGGAGATTCAGCAGAAGAATTTTTCTATCGTAGTTTAATTAATGACCCACATTTGGGACAATTACACTTTGATACAATTTATCGTAATTTACCAGCTAATAAAAAAAATTTACAAGATGAATTTGATATAGTTTTAGTTAATGAAACCAGTATTGCTATTATTGAGGTTAAACAAAAAGCACATCCTAATTTGATAGATGACATGTTGGTAAGAAAACTACCTAATTTTAGAGCGTTATTTCCTTATTATGAAAAATTAAAACTCTATGGTGCTATAGCTAGTATGGTTAGTAACAATAAATTGGTAGAAAAAGCTAAAGAAGCTGGATTATTTTTTATGACTCAACAGGGTAATCATGTTGTCTTAATTAATGATAAAGCTAAGGTTTTTTAATATTATAATCAGGAGATTTTTATGCGTAAAATTTTAATAACAGTTTTATTTCTGTTTAACTATAATAATTCTTAATTAAATTCAAGAACAATATTAATTACTTATATTAGCTAAGTGATCTCTTATCAAGAAATACCAGTAAATACTCCTAAAACTTAAATTCGGATCATAATGAAAATTAAATCTCATCAGTTAAATAATCATTTGGCAACACTTGCACCAATCTATTTATTGACAGGTGATGAACCTCTACAAATGAAGGAATGTGCCGATATATTACGAACTGCCGCTCGTAAGCAAGCTTTTACTGAAAGAGTTATCTTGACTGTAGAGACTGGCTTTTCCTGGTCTAATCTTGATAATGAGGCTAATAGTCTATCTTTATTTGCAAGTAAACGTTTATTAGAACTGCGTTTAGGTAATAAATCACCTGGAAATGAAGGTACTAAAGCCTTAAAATCTTATACTGATAAATTGCCAAGTGATACTATTTTACTTATAACATCAGATAAATTAGATGCAAGTAAGCAAAAAACTAAATGGTTTACTAATTTGGATAAATATGGAGTAATAATTCAAGTTTGGCCAATGGATATATCACTGCTACCTAATTGGATAGCTAAACGTATGACACAATATAAATTACAAGCTACCACTGAGGTAATTAATATAATTGCTGAACGATCTGAAGGACATTTATTGGCTTGTTCTCAGGAGATAGAAAAATTATATTTATTATATGGTTCTGGTGATATTACTAGCAAACAAGTATTAGACTCAGTAGCGGATAATGCTCGTTTTGAAGTTTTTAGTTGGGTAGATACAATCTTATTAGGTGATGTACAACGTAGTATACGACAATTACAAGGTTTACGTTCTGGAAAGATTGAGGCAATTTTAGTGGCTTGGGCTTTAGATAGAGAAGTACGCAATTTATCTCATATGACTTATGAATTACAAACAGGCCAACGACAAGAACAGGTATTTAAAAATTATCGCATTTGGCAAAATCGAAAAAATATAATGGCAAATGCTATAAAAAGACATCCTCATCCTAAAATTTGGCAGCAGTTTTTAAAACATAGTTTAGAGATAGAACGTATTATTAAGGGTTTGCATAATGGTAATGTTTGGGATGAAATACAAAAACTTAGTTTACAAATATCTCTACCCAAACGGCAAAATAATCTATTTACTATATCTTAATTACCATTCAAAATGATAACGCTGTTTTCTGCGATTCATATAAGTACTCTCTGGAATATCTACCAATGGTTCAATACCTTGCACTGGTGTATGAGCTAAATTTTCGGTATAACGATGACGAACATTAGCCAAAGCACTTTTAAAATTCAGTGGAGTATGAGCCAAATTTTCCGTATAACGAGGACGGATATCGGCTAAGGCAGTAGTGTAATGTACTGGTGTATGAGCCAAATTTTCGGTGTAACGAGGACGAATATGGGCTAAAGCAGTAGTGTAATGTACTGGCGTATGAGCCAAATTTTCCGTGTAACGAGGGCGGATATCGGCTAAGGCAGTAGTGTAATGTACTGGTGTATGAGCCAAGTTTTCCGTGTAACGAGGACGAATACGAGCTAATGAATAGACTTTTTCCTTTAGTAAATTCAATATGCCATGTACACCTATACTTGGTAACTGTTCTAGAGCAGTAAATAGTTTTTTTCTTGGAGGCAGTGGTTTTTCCGGAAGCAATCGTTCCTGTCTGTCTTCAACATCGTAATTGTAATAGTCGTTAGTATCATCTTTAGTCATTTTAATTTACTGAGTTATATTAATGTGAACCATGCTTATTGGTTAACAATTGATTTTTAAGAGCATTAAAATCGATACTTGTAGGTACTTCTTTTAAAGTTGCACCAAACCCAAAGTTCATAGGTGTAATTTGTTCTGGAACATAATGAGCAATACTGGCTTCCAATAAAACTCCAGTTTGATAATCTGCTACCCAAATTTTAGCATCATCTGTCCAAGCCTGCTTATTCATCCAGTTTACTGCACAACCAATATCATCAAATAGAAAAACCTTGTTTTTAGGGCCACCACGCACTTGAGTAGCAAAATGTTTGTCACTAATAACCATTTGACATCTATCACATTTATCTCTATCTAAGGTAATTTCTATTGGCCCAGTTTGGCCATTAGTACAACTTATCAATATAATTAAAATACTTAGCCAATATAATTTTATCGAAATCTTCATTTAGTTCCTCAAATCATCATCTAAAATAACTTTACCCATATCTAATTCTACTACTCGATTTACCAAAGTAGTAATTTCATTCAAACGGTGACTAGATATAAGAGTGATTGCATGTTCTGCTTCTAATAGTTTTAAAAATATTTCTCTGGCTTCTGGATCTAAATTAGCAGCAGGTTCATCCATAATCAAAATATCACTATTACGTCCTAATGCAATAGCAATCAACAGTTTTTGCTTTTGACCACCAGAAAGTTTGTTAAAAGCTCTATGAGTAAATGTTTGAATATCTAAACCTAGTTGCTTAGTGATATTTACTATATTTTTAGGATCAGTATCACAAACTCCAGCCGCAAATTTTATTAACTGTCCAACTGGCATTTTTAATGGAGGTGGTAATTGGGGAACAAATCCGATTCGTTTTAATATAGTTTGCCGATTTTTGCGTGGATTTAAACCATTAATAGTAATTAAACCATCATATTGATATTCCCCTAATAAACAACGCATTAAAGTAGTTTTACCAGCTCCATTTGAACCTATCAAAGCAATATGTTCATCCGGCTGAATCTGCAAATTTATATTTGCTAAAACTGTATGTTGTTTAAATTGTTTTGAAACTTGTTCGATAATAATCGTTGACATAAAACTATATATATGTGAATTTAGATTAATTTAATAAATAATATTCAATTGCTTGAACTAGGATAGTAAACTGCTCCACGCTGTTTAAAACAATGTTTACTAAATAAAATCTGTTGTGGAAACTGGTTTAACTCACATTGTTCCGTTAACTTGGCTATTTTTTGCAGAACTACTTCTTTATCCATACCATGAATCATGCAGTATAAATTATAAGGCCAATCAGGTAAATGCCGAGAACGTAAATAACATAGAGTTACGAATTCAAATTTTCCTAATCTTTGCCCTATTAAATTAACTTTTACATCAGGAATATCCCATACCACCATTGCATTAGCTCGATAACCTAATTTACGATGATATACTACGATTCCAAATCTTTTAATTATACCAGTTTCAATAAGACTATTTAGTTTAGCGATTACTTCTGTTTCAGTTAGGCCAATTTGTTCGCCTATTGCCGCATAAGGACGTGATACAAGTGGTAGCCCATTTTGAATTATTTTGATAAGTAATTGATCATTTTCCATTCAGACTAGATATTTATATTTTTCTACAAGACAAGTTTAAGAAAAATATTTTTAATAAATTTACTATATTTTAGATAACGATTAATGATTATAACCTATAATTTTATTCCTTACAAAATTACAACTTGAAACAATAGCTATTTGAATCTATTATTTTTGATAGAAATGTTAGTTTGAACACTCGTAAATAATATTCTTAGATCAAATCAAGGATACTTATTTTGCAATATGGATCACAAATTTAAAATATTTAATATAAAATTATGCTTGCAGAACCTATACGCCATGATTGGCAATTAACAGAAATATTAGAATTATTTAATCTTCCATTTAATGATTTGATTTTTAAAGCTCAATCTATTCATCGAACTAATTTTGATCCTAATCAGCTTCAATTAAGCACTTTATTAAATATAAAAACCGGAGCATGCTCTGAAGATTGTGGTTATTGTTCCCAAAGTGCTAGATTTAAAACCAAACTTGAAAAACAACCATTAATGGCAATAGATGCTATTGTTGCAGAAGCCAAACAAGCTAAAGCTAATGGAGCTAGTAGATTTTGTATGGGTGCTGCCTGGCGTAGCCCAAAGGAAAGAGATTTTAAGCAAATATTAGATATAATACAAGCTGTTAAAGCTGAAGATTTGGAAACTTGTTTAACTTTGGGTATGTTGGATGATCAACAAGCCCAACAATTGGGTGAAGCTGGTTTGGATTATTATAATCATAATCTTGATACTTCCGCAACATATTACCCTAAAGTTGTTAGCACTCACACTTATCAAGATCGGCTTGATACTCTTACTAGCGTACGCAAAGCCAATTTAAAAATATGTTGTGGTGGAATAATTGGTATGGGCGAAAAAGTACAAGATAGGGCAGAATTATTGCAAACTTTGGCTAATTTAGCGATTCATCCAGAAAGTGTTCCGATTAATCAGTTAGTTCCTGTGGTTGGAACTCCATTAGAACATGCAGAACAACTTGATTCATTTGCAATAGTACGTTGTATTGCGGTAGCTAGAATTTTAATGCCAAGTTCTAATATCCGTTTATCTGCTGGCAGAACAGAAATGAATGATGAATTACAAGCATTATGTTTTTTAGCTGGAGCAAATTCGGTATTTTATGGAGAAAAACTATTAACTACTGATAATAAATCAACAGAAAATGATCACAACTTATTTGATAAACTTGGAATTATTACAAATTATGAATAAAATTATATGAGTTACCTTGTTACCATGAAAATTCATATATTAATATTCCTAGTAGTTATTTTAAGCAGTTGTAGTAGCCAATTACATCAACAACAAATGTATGTTTTTGGAACTTTAGTGGAAATAAAAATTTGGGGAGTCAATGAGCAAGTTGCGAATAATGCAATTAATATTATTGCTAAAGATTTTCAAACTATGCACAATAATTGGCATCCATGGCATAAAAGTCAGTTAACAAATTTAAATAAAGCAATTGCGAATGGACAAACTTGGAATGTGCAAGACCCCAACTTGTTATTAATATTAAAAAAGTCTCAACAACTTTATAACCAAAGTGATGGTTTATTTAATCCAGCTATCGGTAGATTAATATCTTTGTGGGGATTTCATAGTGATGATTTATCAAATAATTTTACTGTTCCATCAGAACAAGAAATCACTAAGCTTCTCACCCCTAGTATGAATGATATTTATATTAATGAGCAACAGATATCTTCACGTAATCCAATTATTCAATTAGATTTTGGAGCTTTCGCTAAAGGATATGCTATTGATTTAGCAATTAAAAAACTTCAACAGCTTGGAATCCATAATGCTATTGTTAATGCTGGTGGCAATCTTAAAGCAATTGGACAAAAAGGCGAACAACCTTGGTTAATAGGAGTTAGGCATCCTCGTGACGGAGTAATTTTAGCCGCAATAACTATACAAGGAGAAGAAAGCATTATTACTTCTGGTGATTATGAACGGTTTCATGAATTAGAAGGCAAACGGTATTCTCACATTATTGATCCTCGTAATGGCCAACCAACTAAGGAATTAACCTCAGTTACAGTAATACATCAGAATGCTGCAATTGCTGATGCTGCTACGACAGCTTTAATGATAGCTGGTTTAAAAGATTGGCATAAAATTGCTACCCAGATGGGAATCAAATATGCAATGCTTATAGACACTGCTGGAATAGTTTATCTTAATCCTGCTATGCAAGAACGAGTAAGATTTCAATCTAAACCTAAGATTATTATAACTGATAAATTAAAATAATTACCGGTTGGGTTTGCTAACCCAACCAATAATTATTTTTTTATCGTATGTTTCCTTTTTATCTTCCTAAAAGAACCATTTTTATAAATTTTTCTTAGTCCTTTGTTAAAATCTATTAACTTTTTCTGAGCATTGATCGCTTTTTTAGAAATAGCAATATAAATTTTATTCATAGCAAGAACAGGTTTAATAAATTCTATTTCATTAGCAATACCAGGGATATCCTTTTCTAAAAACTCAGTTAAACGATAATTACCTACAGATTTACTATCAGCCATCAAATCAAGCTTACCTTCATATAACATTTTTAAACCATCATCTAAACTACCAACTGGAATTTTCTTCAGATAATCAGCAGCATCAAATTTTTTGCTGGTTGCATAACCTTTTACAACTCCAATTTTGTAATTTTTTAGTTCTGGTAATTCTGTGAATGAAATATTAGTTTCTTTAGTTTTAAAAAAACCAGTCCTGACTTGTCCAATAGGAGCAGAGAAGAAATAATTTCTTGCTCTTTCAGAAGTTCGATAAGCACCTAATAACGCGTCATAATCTCCTCCCCCTGTATATTCTAGTGCATCTGTCCACGAGCTAAATTTAAATTCAACTTCATACTTTTGAAGTTCCAGAGCAGTTCTAACAATTTCAGATACCCAACCGTTATTTGGTAACTCTGAACCATAATAGGGAGGAAAATCCACAGTTATAAAGGTAAATCTTTTCCCAGCAGCAAAACATGATGCCGAATGGAGTAGCATTACAATTAGAAAGAAA
>JQIA01001532.1_pt1 | contig 12415 bp, 14 predicted proteins | sample 811431 | NCBI WGS metagenome assembly JQIA01 (sample SAMN02998118, study PRJNA258478) | marine sediment metagenome | biome: marine; feature: seafloor; material: sediment; isolation source: oil-polluted sediment collected from 3 locations (0.5 km, 0.7 km and 0.9 km)... | place: USA: Gulf of Mexico ... | reverse complement strand
CCGATCTCGGCTCGACGTTCTTTTATACCAATTTTCTAAAGTTTCAGCCGGTAGGCATACCAGCGGATAATATAGTCATGATCAGGGTTTTTGAGCACCCTAATTACGGCGAAGGCGACCAGATCTGGCAAAATGTATCAAGAAAGCAGCTGGAGACAGGTATTGGAGGAACGATTGATCCGACAACGGGAGAAATCCCTATCGTTCCAGGATTTGATGGTCCTGCGGATAAGACATTAAAAATATCAATAACATCTATTGATCCGATAACTCTTAAATGCAACGACGCATTAGGCGCAGATGTAACGATCAGCAGTATAGACGAGGAAGGAAGACAAGACTCTATAGCCGCCTATCCATTCTGGCAACCGGATATAGATTACGGTATTGGCGATATTCTTTTTCAAAACCGTACTTTTTATATGGCTAATGTTCCTGGTGCACAATTAATAGACTTCGATACAAATATTGAAAAATGGGATCAGCCATTATCAAAAGAAGAAATGTATAGAGCAAGAATAGCGGCATACCTAACGACAAATTTATTACTTGACGGGACAGAGCAGGTACTCGCCTTCGATGCTGAAAAATGGAAAAGAGATATAACTTGTTCTTCAGGTGTATTTACCATTCAAACAAAAGGGTATTATCAAGGGTATGTAAGTGTCCACTTAATAACAACAGGTGTTGCTTCGAGCGTTGTATGGGTTGAGAGAAAACCTTCCGGCGGTTCTTGGGCATTGATCGATGGTTCCATGATTAAATTTACCGGTAACGACGACGTTTCAGGGTATATCCCAATGACTGGCGGCTTTGAATTGAACGCTGGCGATGACGTTCGCGTTAAAATTAAGAAGACTGCGGGTACAGCGTCATTACAATCAGCAAGTGAAACTGTTGCTCTTGGAACCATTGTACAGCCATCTGCAACAATAACGTTTGTAAGAACAGATAATGTAATACCCGTATAATATATAATAGCAATTAATAACAAGGAGAATTTAAAATGTCAGATATCATTGTATTAGCAGCGGAAATCATTTCATTTACAGCGGAAAATTTAGGAACTGATATTGTTGTTAAGAAACCGGTAGAAAATGATGTTGTCTATATTCCGAATACAGGCAGAAGTTTTTATCTGCTTGTCAGGAACTTAAGTGCAGTAAATACTCCGGTATTAACATTTGAAACGCCACAGACAGTTGACAAACTTGAAGTTGCAGTTGATGATTATACATACAACTGTGTTGTGAGTGATTTTAAACAGCTTGGGCCATTTACTCCTGAATTGTTTAATACGCCGTCGGATGATCCTGTTCTTGCAGCTGCAGTAAAAATTACAGTTTCCGGAACAACAGTCGCGGATGAACTTGAATTATCTTTTGTCCATGCTCAATTAGTATAGGAAATTATGCCAGCAAGACAAATACAATTAATCAGAGTCGGGTCACGAAGAGATAAAGACCCGACTCTGACATTGAGTTTAAGAAATAGATTTATCCGTGACTATACGAGAAGATTTCGTTCAATATCTGCACAACTCCGGACAAGAATTGTTACTGACAGATTTTTTGGTGGTCAATCAGTTTCAGCAAACAATTCAACAGAAAATAATCTGACCACAAATATTTATGAATATCCTGTTTCATCACAAAAAGTCAGTGAGTTTATGGGTTATGTAAATTCGTTGATTGAAGCTGGTATTTTTGAAAGGGCAATTGTTTTTGGGGCAGGAAATCCCAATCAACAAATATGGGCAAACACATATATCCTTTCATCATATCGTCAGGGCTTGGAAAGAAGCAATTCTGATTTGAGGAGAATGGGGTTTTCGAGATTTCTTGCAGAACCAGAATTTAGTTTCGGAGCTTTTTTAAGTGCCCCTGTTCATATCGATGCTTTAAGGACTGCTTACACCAGGCAATATGAAACCCTTCGCGGGATAACTTCAGAGATGTCCGCTCAAATCAGTCATGTTCTTACAACCGGCATAGCGGAAGGCCGGAGTCCATCAGAACTTGCAAGAATGATTTCAAACAGGATTGATAAAATTGGAATTACCAGAGCAAAAAGACTTGCAAGAACAGAAGTAGTGAGAACATACAATGTTGCAGCCATTGCAAATTATCAGCAATTAGACAATTTAATTACCGATGATTTACAGATCCAGTGGTGGACAGCATTGGACGAAAGGGTCCGAGGTAGACATCGAGCATGGCATGGTGATATAATTAGCTTTATTGAAGCTATGAGAAGGATTGGCGAACCGAATTGTAGATGCGCTCTTCTTCCATATATTGAGAGTATTAATGCAGGCGAAAGTTTGAATATCCCTGACCCGGGATGGAGAACCAGAACACCTGAATCATAAAGGAGAAAAACATTGAACAAATTAATAGTAAATCTAAAAGGTTTCACATCAAATGTGACCACCCGGTCTGAAACTCTTCACGGAATCGATTATATTGTCGCTCCTGTAAATATGATTGTTGAAGGTGTTTTACCAGGCTCCGGCGGTCCGATGCTTTATCCGGCAGATCAATTAAGAAATTCTGTGAATTTTTGGAATAATGTACCGGTAACAATTAACCATCCTCAGATCGATGGAAACTATGTCTCGGCCAGAAGCCCTGAAGTTATGGAGCAGTTTGCTGTCGGCCATATTTTTAACACCAGATTTGACGCAGCAACCAATACATTGAAAGCAGAAGCATGGATCCAGAAAGACAGGCTTCAGAATAATTTTGAAAATGTTTTTAATATGCTAACAGAATCAAATGCAAATATTGAAATCTCTACAGGGGTTCTTCATTCTGAAGCTGAGACTTCCGGTGACTTCAATGGTGTAGCGTATAACACTGTCGGTTCTGATTTCTACGGCGATCACCTTGCATTGCTTCCAAACGATGTCGGAGCTTGCTCATGGAGAGATGGCTGCGGACTAAGAGTAAATTCGAGCACAAAGAAGGTTCATAAGGCAGCTTTTAATGAGCTTGATAACAACACCGTTGAGACAGCTTTAAGGCGTTACGTTGACTCTTTGGATAATTCAAGCTATTTTTATTATGTACACTCTGTATATTCTAATTGGTTTGTTTATGAAGAAAGAGGCAGAGGAGAAATTAGAACAACAAAGCTTTTTAAGCAAGGCTATTCGGTTGCAAACGATGTTGTTACACCGATTGGCTCCGCTGAAAGAGTCGTAGAAGAAAGGCGTTTTCAGGGTATTCCTGATGATGCACCAAGTCCGTCAGGAATATCAACTATTAACCGCACAACAGAAGGTGACGAGATGGCACACGTACCATGCTGCCCTGAAAAGGTCAAAGATCTTATCCGGGTAAATGCTAAATTTACACAGGCAGATGAGTCATGGCTTCTTGAGCTCAATGAAAAGGGCTTAGAATCAATTACAGCTATGGCAACACCAGCAACAACCACTGAAACAGAAGAGGTAACAATGAACGTACAGGAATATGTTGACGCTGCACCGGACGGGATTAAGACAACTCTTAATGCGCTCCTTATTGCAGATGCAGAAACAAAGGCCGCATTGATTGAAACAATCACTGCTAATGAAAATTGCACATTTGATGCAGCTGAACTCGAAGGATTTTCAACAAACCAGCTGAACAAAATGATTGGTTTGACTCCTGCGGCAGCTACTGAAGCGACAACTGAAACTGTTGTTCCTAAGGTTGCTGACATGGCTGCAAATGCTGCGATTGTACAGCCTGTTGTTGAGAAAAATGAAACAGTCAATACTCTTGACATTCCAAGGGCAGCATGGGGTAAAAAAGAATAGCCAAAAAAACGGTTATCGTTGCAATACAAACAATATAAAATGAAGAGGTAATAACAATGGCATATACAGAATCATTAGATCGAAGCAAGGCAATTAAGACAATCTTCATTCGTCCGGGGCATAACAATGTTGCAGACGAAATGATATACGGATCTGTCGACCTCGACATCCTTCCAGGCATGTGCGTCGACCTTGTCGCAAAGACAAAGTACAGTTCCGGTCATGCAACAAACAAAGGCGGGTATTACTCCCCCCAGATTACAAACTTCAATTATTATGAAGGTCAAACAGTAGATGATGAATGGGCTGTCGATACTCCGATCATGACAAGGATTGTTAAAGTCGGCGATATCGTTGCAGTCAGAGTCGCTGAAGGCACTGTCGCCAATTATGCGAAAGGCGTAAAGCTGATCAATATGGCCGCTGTTGACGCAGCTGACTCTCTTGGCTTTAGCTTTGAAAGCGGGACTCCGGTTATTAATACTGTTTGCCATTTTCAGGTAGAGGTGCCTCCGGCTGCTGATGTTGCTGCTTCTGGATCTGTTCTGATTAAAGCAAGATGTATTCCGGTTGAATATATAACCAACCCAACTGCTTAATCGGCTGGTTTGTTTTTTTGATAATAATTTTTAATACAAGGAAATAATGATATGGACCCAATTCTTTTTAACGCAGATTCGGGCGGAAAAAATGACGGAAGTCTCGGCGGTGGTATTGCACAGAAATTAATGGCGGCTAACTTTAATGTTGGCGCATTAAGACCTGTTTTTGATGCAGAAAGAAATAAATCTTACATCACGGTAAACGGAAAGAATTACGATACTCCAACCGTGAATAATACAACTCTTCTTTATGATGAGTGGAAAGCTTTTGACGGCGCAATCATCAAAGCGTTTCAGGAAGATCTTTCTTTTGTTCCTGATATTATGTCCAGAGGTCTGACTTATGACCTTACAAATCCTCTTGGAACAACAATGTTGATCCATCAGAACATGTCAGGCGCCGGTGAGGCTCAGATGGCTATGGACGCCAATGTGCAGAACCACGGCGATACACCTGAATTCGGAGAAGGCGGAGTGCCAATTCCGATCATCAGTTCTGGTTTCAACATTGACATCCGGTATCTGAACAATGCTCGTACAAGTCAGGTTCCTCTTGATGTTACAAACTCAGAAAATGCTGCAAGAGCGAATGCGGTATGGCTTGAGAACCTTACGCTTTTCGGTAAGGGTGATATCACAGACCTTGAAAAAGTTACTCTTGATTTTGAAGACACTGGAGTCACAGCCGGATTGAGATACAAATACGGTCAGTACATAATCGACGGTGTTTTCAGTAAAGATGCGGCTGTCCATTACGACCTTGGTGCTGACTGGCTTGCCACAGCGACTACCGGTCAGATGATGGTAAAAGACGTAATCAACATGAAGCAGGAACTTACTGAGCAGGGTTACGGCGGCGATGCTGTATTAAGCCTTCCTGGTTATCTTCAGGCCAGACTTTCTGAAGATTATAAAGCTGCTGAAGCAAGTACAACCATGACTATCATGCAGCGGTTGGAGCAGATTCGTGGCGTCAGCTACAAGTTTGTTGACTCTATCGGAAGAAAGATTCCTTCATCCGGCCAGTATGTAAACATGGTAATGATTGCAATGCGTTCTGATGTTATCCGGATGATCAACGGTTTTGAATCAATGTTGGTTCAGTGGGATACACAGGGCGGCATGAATACAAATTATCGTATCATGACAATCATGGTTCCTGAGCTCCGCACCAGGCAGGCGGGTGATTGCGGTATCGTGAAAGCAAGTATCGCAAGAGCTTAATTGATTAAACATTAAAAGGGTCTGTGCTCAATCGGGCCGGACCCTTTTTTTAAATTTAAAAAAACGGAGACAACATGGTTATTAAATGTACCCTAAAAAAAGAAAAAAAAGATATGTCATATGTTTTTTATTCAAAAAGACAGCATGGCAATTCATTCACCCTTAAAGATGTAGATGTTTCTGCTCTTCCAAATATTAAAAAAATGTGTGACGTTGAAATTATCAGCGCGACAAGTGAAGAAAAAGCGGTTTTCGCAAGTATCATCATAAAAAAACCTGTTGTTGCAAAACCAAGTCCTGATGACCGGGCTGCAATAAAAGAAATACAAAAACAGCTTGATGAAACAGCAAAGTCTTTGAGTGATGTTGTTGAGCTTTCTCATAGCAAAGATGAAATGCTTAAAAACCAGGCAGACGTAATTCTTGAACTTGAAGAAAAAGCAAAATCTCTTGAAGCCCAGAATGCTGATTTAAAAAAGGCTCTTGATGAGCTCGAAGAAGAAAGAAAGGCGTTCATTGCTTCTGCTGATTCTATTACTGAAACAGTTACAGAAGAGCCTGAGAAGGTAGAGACAGCAAAAACAGAAAAAAAATCTGAGGCCAAAAAGCCAAAGACTTCAAGAACCAGAAAACCTAAAGCCACACCAGCGGTGAAGTAAAAAACAAAAGGGGTTTCCCATGGCAGCGAGAGTTACAACCGGAGAAGTTAGAGACGCGATATACCTTCCAACGACATTTACAGTTGGAATGATAAATCAGTGTATCAATGTGGCCAATGTAATTGTAGACGATAAGTTGCAGGATGCCGGGGCTTCAGATGCGATGCTCAAGAACATTGAATTATATCTTTCAGCTCACTTCTGTAGCGTTCGTTTTCCACAGGCCTTCGAGGAGGAAATTGGAGGCAGGGATTCAACTGTTAAAGAAAAAAGAAGACTGGCTGTAGTTGGTTTTGGTTTTGCCTCAACCAGCTTCGGCCAGAACGCTATCAATTTGGATGAAACAGGAATCTTAGGTGAGATGTCAAACCCTAAGAAAAAATCAGCTTCAATTCAGGCATTGGGCCCGGAACCAGATGATTATGAAACATACATAAATAGATTATGGTGCTAAAAATGGATCTTGAAGGTAAAATGAATCAAGAAATGACTCTGTACAGAGTCTCTGGATATGACGGCGGTGGAATCCCTATTGTTTCATCAATAGAATTAATAAAGACTCGTGATGCCGGCACAGAAGAAATAATGCCGACAAATCCTGGCGGAGAAATTTATAAAAGAATCTTGATCATGTCAGAAGCGGTTTTTGAAGAAGGCGATTTGATTGTAAAAGGTAATACAGTTGATATCACTGATCCTGTCGAAGCAAATGCAAACGAAGTGAAAAGAATTACTGTAATTCCGAGTTTAAGATCAGAATACAATTTAAATATTTATCATGTATAGATAGGTGAAACATGGAAGAGTCGGGCGTAGATTTTAGCACCATGGAAGAGACTTTAAACAATCTTGGTGTCGAGGTGAATAAAATCTATAATAAGACTGAAGAAGGCATGGTTGCAGCTATGCTTGATACCCTTCGAAGAGCTATGAAACTGGCTCCAATTGTTTCCGGAAATCTCAGGGCTTCAGGATTTGTCATCTGGGGGAAAAGAAGGTCTCCGAAAGTCGCAGCAAATTTTGTTGATTCTCCTTATAGCGGACTCACTGAGGGCTTCATGGCAGCAAAGCATTCAGAATTCATTGATGATACCCGGGCTTCTATTCAGGACATGCCCGGTTTAAATAAAAGACAAGGTGCAATAGGCTTCTCTGCAATCTATGCTCTTGGTGTTCATGAAAACTCCAGGTCTGGTAATACAGGCGGATCAAGTCCGTCAGGGAAGCCGTATAAAGATGGCAGTTTTTCTAAAGTTGGCCAATGGAAATTCTTGGAAACTCCTTTAAAAGAGACTAATCGAATATTGAATATTATAAAATCAAAATCAGGGACAAAATAAAATGGCTGATTCATTGAGTCCGGCAAAAGATTTGTTTGAATATATGAGAGACAATGCCATCGGTACTGAAGGTGTTGATTTATTTTATAATTATGCACCTGGCGGAAAGGACGGCAAAGAAGCCGGTCTTAGAATTTCTATTATGGATACCGGCGGATATGATCCTGATCTTTGTATAAATCCGGCTGACGTAATCAGACGCCCAACTGTTCAGGTAATGATCAGAGGTAAAAAATATGGCTTTACTCAAGCCTATACAAAAGCAAAAGAAATTGTTGCACTTATCGATCAAAAATACAATTTAATAATAAACTCAACAAGATATATTTCAATTAAAATATCAGGACATATTTTAGACCTTGGAAGAGATACAAATGAATGCTCAATTCTAACTATAAATTTTGTCACTGATATCGCACCGTATTTAGACCCGGTTGTAACTACAGCATATGAAAATGATTATACAGGTGATCCCATTGGCCCTTTTTCTATATTAAATTCAGACTATATTGATGCAAGTTTAACCTATGGGTTCCCTGCAGGGTCAACAGCAGGCGAGATAACAGCAGATGGCTTTGTGTCAGATACGGTCGGGGCAGCTGCCTTTATAGCTCTTGAAGGATTCGACTTTAGTAAAGAAGTTGTGGTTGATGCGGCTTTTAAAATACCTTCAGGTGGCCTATTGAGTTTGATTACAAGGATGACAGCAGCAGCCATATCAGGAGATGTAATTGTCATAGCTGAAGACGGTGGAAATCTGTCGATAATTGGAAGCTCCGGCCTTAATTCAGTATTGATATCTGGCCCGGAAACAAACTGGATAACAAAAGATTTTACAATAACAATTACCCAAAATGGTAATGATTCAGATATAGTTGTTACAGCTGATAGCGTTGAGATTTATTCAGACACTGTAACTAATGTTCTATCCACTGAAACAGGTGTAGCCCTGGGTGGGCAATTGATGATTATTACAGCTGCCAGTATAAGCGGTGAAGTATTATGATAATAAACAATAAGGGCTAAAGATAATGGCTGACCCAGACTTTCCAACAATATTAGGCATTCCATTATTAAGATCTTATGGATACCAAGGCCAGCAGGTCGATATAACAACAACTCCAATGGAGTCCGGATGGATAAGAAGACGACAAAGAAGTTCGGTTGTTCCTGTTGATTTGGGTTGCGGATTTGAATTTAATCAGATTGAACTTGCTGTTTTTGAATACTTCAATCAGAGTATTTTGAAATCTTTGACATCAAGATTTAATATTTTTTTAAGGATAGATGGCGGACCGTTGGTTTCATATAACGTAAAATACAATGGAGCTCCAAGAGTTTCAAAAATAGGAATAGTTTTCCAGGCAGACTGCAACATTGAAATCGGAGTTGAATGATTAGCTGTGTTGCACGAAACCTTTTAACAATATATAATTACTTTAAAGTACAACAATAAAAAGGAGATTCACCATGAGTGACGCGATATCAGGTCAGGGAACCATAATCACACTAAATGCAGCGGTCATCGCAGAAATTACCGGATGGTCTGGATTGGGTATAACAGCGGATACTGTAGAGGTTACAAGCATTGATTCGCCAAACAGCTTTGAAGAATTCATTAAAGTAATCTGGAGAGGCGGTGACATATCCATTGACATGAATTACACAGCTGCCACATTTGTTGAGATCAATGCTCTTGTCATATCTCCTGATGAATATGACTTTGTTTTGAAAACAACTGATTTAAAGACATTTACAGTCCCTGTGTTGGTTACAGAAAATAAAATGTCTGGTGGAGCCGGAGACAAAATATCGGCTTCAGTGACGCTAAAAGTTAACGGATTTATTGTTATTACAGATACGGTTTAATCTGAGCAGACCAAGCATATATCAGCCTGTCTGGATTGCCTGGACAGGCTGGTTAAATTCATTTAAATAAAAATATTTGGAGCAAAAAAATGAGCGTAAAAAATTTAATTCTTAAAGCAAAAGACATCAAACTCGAAGAAATTAACTTAACTGAATTCGGTATTCCTGAAGGTTCTGTCTTCCTTAAAAGCATTGGTGCGAAAAGGTTCAGTAGTCTATCTGAAAAAAGTATGACCTTGAAGGACGGCATTGATAAAAAAGACGCAAAACCTGAAGACTATGAAATGTCAGATGATTTTGTTTATAAGCTCATTGTTGAAAGTGTTTGTGATGTAGATGGTGTTCTTCAATTTGAGCATTCAGATATTCCTGCTCTTGAGGAAAGATCAAGCGCAATGGTCATGACCCTTGGAAAAGCAATAAACTCTCTAAACTCTTTCTCCAAGGAGAATATAGATAAAGCCGAAAAAAAATAAGAGCCGATCCATTCACAGAGCTAAAACTTGACTTGTGCATGGCACTTGGAAAGACTCAGAGCGAATTATTAAGTCGGCTGTCTATGACCGACTTTATAGAATGGGCGGCATACCGGAAGATGAAGCCTTTCGGTTATGACATAGACAATATGAGGACAGGGGTTTTATGTTCAAGTATTATAAACTCAGCAGGAAAGAGTTATGAAAAAAGCGTAACCTGGAAAGATTTTTTTAATCCGTCTTATGAAGCGCCAAAAGATACTTCTCAGGACGCAGTTACTTCATTAGCAGGACTTTTTACCGCACTGGCAAAACAGCAGGACAAAGATAAAAAGAAAAAAGAACAGCAAAAAGAGCTTAAGGAAGCAGTAGCAACGAGAACCAGAAGAAGGAAACAGCCACAATGAAAGGAATCAGAGCATATTTTAGTTTAGATCCTACTCCAGCGAAAAAAGGCATGAAAGAAGCCGCTGGCGCTGTGAGAAAAGGCACAAAGCAAATAAACTCTGATCTTAAGTCCATTAAGCGTTATGTGACAATGGCTTTTTCCGGATGGCAATTAAAACAACTCGGCCAAGATTTTATTTCTACAGCAATGGACATGGACGCTATGAGAAGGTCCATGGGAGCAGCTGTTGGAGGGATGGAAAAAGGCCGAAGAGAAATAAACAACCTCAGGGCTGAATCATTAAAGCTCGGGTTAAGTTTCAAAGACCAGGCGAAAGATTATACAATTCTATCTGCTGCGGCAAGAGGAACAGCACTTGAAGGCGAAGGAATCCGGAAGGTCTGGAGATCTCTTCAGAGCGCGGCGGTATCTCTTCAAATGACAACCGCCCAAACAACCGGTACTATTTACGCATTTAGAGACATGTTATCAAAAGGTACTGTCCAGAGCGAGGAACTTAAAAGGCAGCTTGGTAACCGTCTTCCAGGTGCGTTCAGGCTTGCTGCAGAAGCGATGGGGATAACCACAAAAGCTCTTGCTGATCAAATGAAACAGGGCAAGATAATGGCTGATGATTTCCTCCCTGCTTTAGCAAAAAGGCTTGATGAAGTTTACGGCGAATCTGCAATAAATGCATCGAAGTCAATGAGATCTGAATTAAATAAAATGAAGTCTGCATGGGTTGACTTTCAAGATACATTTATGACAGAAAGTGGCGCTGCAGATGCTGTTTCAGAATTGCTCAGAGAAACAACAAAACTTGTGAGCACTTTAATATACAATATGGACAGAGTTGTTGCTGCATCAAGGATATTCTGGGATGTAGCTTCTGCTGGATATAGAAATTTAAAGCATAATGTAAAACTTGCTCATGACATTATTTTTGATTTTGACAATTTTATGAAAAAGAGCATATCAGAAATTGATTTTGCTGCTATTTTTGATCCAAGCGGAATGATGACAGGCCCTCAAAAAGTATTTGATTATCTTTTGAATAATTTTCAAGGATTAAGAGATTCATGGATTAAGACAAAAAGTGTTATTTCTGCAGGATTAATTCATATCGGTACATTTTTTAATCACTTCACAAATATAGTTATTGCCGGGACTGATATGGTTCTCGGAAAGCTTATCCCGGGATGGGATAAATGGGCGAATGGCCTTAAAATAATACTTACAGAAGTGAGATTGGAATATTATGAATTTACAAAAAGTGTTGATGTATTATGGGATGCATTTGTAAAGAAATTTGGTAAATTCATACCTGATTTTATGCTGGATAAAGCAAAAAAAGATAATGAGGCTTATATAGAATCAAGAAAAATAACTGTTGTGACATTAAAAAAAGAGCTTAAAGAACTTAAAGAAATAAGAGCTCAAGGAGTCGCTGTCCTTACCATAGGCGAAAAATATGAAGCTCTCATTATAAAGCAGCAAGAAGAAACTGAAAAAATGAACCAAAAGCTCAAAGAGAATAAAAAGACAGAAGCAGATGCACTGGCTTTGAGCAAAAAACAAACAGAAGAAATGATAAAAATCCGTGATCTGGCAGCTGCAACAAAAATGGAGATGCCTGAGGATGAGCTCATATTGACGCTTTCAAAAGATAAATTTGAAGAATTTTTAAAGTCTGTAAAGATGGTCTCTGATCAAATGGCCGCGATATTTAAAGTCGGCATCGACGCAATGGCTGCGAGTTTATCTAATTTTGTAATGACAGGCAAAATGGAATGGAAAGAATTGCAGGACGCTGTTATAAGCGCCATGGTAAACATTGTAATTAAAGAACAGATCTTAAAAAGAATGTCTGCAGGAATGACGCTGCTGACGCAAGCTGCTGGTGCCGCTATAGGAAATATGTTTGGTCCAATACCAACAGGAAGAACAAATAACATCGCTCCTGCTGCCACCGCTACTCCATCAGGAATAGCATACCCTCATGCAAATGGAGGTATGATTACAGAGCCTGTTATCGGTGTCGGTCTAAGATCG
>JQIA01001530.1_pt1 | contig 12417 bp, 10 predicted proteins | sample 811431 | NCBI WGS metagenome assembly JQIA01 (sample SAMN02998118, study PRJNA258478) | marine sediment metagenome | biome: marine; feature: seafloor; material: sediment; isolation source: oil-polluted sediment collected from 3 locations (0.5 km, 0.7 km and 0.9 km)... | place: USA: Gulf of Mexico ... | reverse complement strand
AAATTAAAAAAATTAAAAAAATTAAAAAAATCTACTTTAGTTTTAGCTATAGCTTCTATTATTCATTCAGGAGCCATATATGCTCAGGAGAGTTCAAAAGATGATTTAGCTATTGAGAGGATAGAGGTCACAGCTCAAAAAAGGGTTCAGTCAATACAAGAAGTGCCAATTGCATTAACTGCATTGAACGGCGATGAATTAAATGAAGCAGGCATTGTAACGGTGCAAAATATTCAGAATATCTCACCTAGTTTATCAATAAGTAGCTCAACCAGCGAAAGTAGAAATTCAACAATTCGTATTCGCGGTGTTGGAACAACAGGCAATAATACCGGGTTAGAAAGCTCCGTTGGCGTATTTGTTGATGGTGTTTATTTAAGCCGAACAGGTATTGCAATGAATGATTTACTCGATATTGAACGTATAGAAGTGTTGCGTGGCCCACAAGGGACATTATTTGGTAAAAATACAACATCAGGTGCATTGTCTATTTCTACTCGTTTACCAGAATTTGACTATAGCTCTTTTATTGGTTTGACCTATGGCAGTGATAACTTAAAGAAAATAAAAGGCTCTGTTACAGGTGGTCTTATAGATGATAAGTTAGCGGGTCGCTTTGCCTTTACTCGCAATACCTCAGATGGTTATATTGATGATGTTAATACGGGTATAGATTATAACAATAAAGACCGTTATACAGTGCGCGGGCAGTTGTTATTTACCCCACAAGAAGATATTAGTTTACGGATAATTGCAGATTACGGTGAAAAAGATGAAGATTGTTGTGCATCACCCTATTTAACTTTTGGGCCAACTAAACCAATTATTAGCGCTTTAGGTGGCACCATTGCAAGTGATGATCCTTATGACCGAAAAATTGCAGTAAATGATGCTTATCATAATGATACTGAAAACTATGGTATTTCTGGTGAGTTAAAATGGGATTTTGATGATAAATATTTAACTTTAATTTCTAGTTACCGAAATGATTCATACATAACTAAAGCTGATGGTGATAGATCAGATTTAGACTTGATAAATTCAACCACAATGTCAGAAGTTGAAGCCATAACAACAGAGTTTCGCTTACAAGGAACATCAGGTCTTTGGAATTGGATGGTGGGAACTTATCTTTTTTCAGAAGATATAAGTGAACAATCTGATTTGTTATATGGTACTCAAATGGGCGATTATTTTTCTTTCTTCGTACCTACGCCAGCGCTTAAGCAATTAGTAAGTTCAAGCTATTTTGAAGGGGGCGGAGCGGTATTAAATGACTTTAATCAAGATACCAAGGGTTGGTCTGTATTTACTCATAATGATCTAGAGCTTAGTGAAAATCTAATTATAACTGCGGGTATACGCTATAACACTGAAACAAAAAAAGGTGGTGGCGAGTTTATTAGTGATAGCACTGTGCTTTGTCATTATCCTGCCCCTTTGAGTGCGTTAGGTTTCCTTTGTCCTGTTCCTGATTATGCGTCAGATAAGACTTATGATGAAATGACCGGCACATTAAAAATGTCTTATAAATTAAATAATGATGCAATGTTGTACGGTGGTTACAGTAGAGGCTTTAAAGCAGGTGGTATAAATTTAGATCGCGATGCCGGTTTATCTGACTTTGAATTTCTACCTGAAACAGTTGATTCTTTTGAATTAGGTTTTAAATCTGAACTTTTCGATAATCGTATAAGGCTCAACGGTGCTGCTTATTATTCAGAATTCAATGACTTTCAAATTAGTACATTTGATGGTATTTCTTACGTAGTATCTAATGCTGCAGGAGCAACCTCAAAAGGAGCTGAATTAGATCTTACTGCGTTATTAACAGAAGATTTTACGGTTGAACTGAGCTATGCATATAATGATGCTAAATATACGGATGACACCATTGATACTAAATTAGCGGGTCAGCAATTAAGTAATGCCCCCAAGTCAATTGCTACCGTGGTATTTTCTTATGACAAAAATATATCAAGCGCAATGGATGGTTTTGCAAATTTAAATGCAAGATACCAAAGTGGTACTAATACCGGTGCTAATTTAGCGCCAGAAAAATATCAAGACGCTTATAGTGTTGTTAACGCACGCTTTGGCATAAGATCAGTTGATGGTGATTGGGAAGTTGCTTTATGGGGGAATAACTTACTAGATGAGGATTACTCTGTACTTGTTATTGATGCACCAGGACAAGCAGGAAGTTTTACTACTTTTTTAGGACAATCAGCAACCTATGGAATAGATTTAACATTCAGATTTGAATAAACTCAGTGTACTTCAATTAATTGGTTGAAAGAGCAGCTTATTTATCTGCTCTAACCTTTTATCGAAATAGAATTAAGAAGGTGGATATAAAACATGGAAGAAAAAGAAAGGGATGATAATTCATATTTAGTTGGCATTAAAAGGCATAGACAAGATAGACATGAAAAGCTACTGAAAGAAACTGCAGCGGTTTTTGCTAAATTAGGTATTGCCCATGTTTCTATGGATAAAGTCGCCAAGGAAGTTGGTGTAACTAAAGTTGTGCTATATCGCTATTTTAAATCTAAAGATGACTTAATTAATTTAATTCTATCTCAGTTTGTCGATAAGCTTTTAGACTCAAATGATAGTGATTTTAAGTGGGGACGAAAAGTTGTCGCTGAAAATTTAGTTATTGTTCGTGAAAATCAAGATGCAAGTTTACTGCTTATGCATCATACCATTCATGATCCTAAATTTGGCCATCATTATAAAAGATTACACGGCGATTTAGTTGAAAGTACCATTAAGCGAATCAATAACGACTTTGATATAAATGAAAGTAATGTCATTAATGCTAGGTTTTTTTCTGAATGCCTTTGTACGTTTATCCTTGATGCTATGCGTGGCTGGGTTGTTTCAGGAGAGCCAATAAAAGATCGAGAATTTGTTCGTTGGGCCGTGCAGTCAATGGCTGGTTTAGGAAAGGCGTGGAGCGAACCGCCCAAGTAATACATAGGTGATTACTCACTTTCGGGTATTGGTATAACTGCACTAAAAGCGCAGCACCAATAAAGCGGAACAGTAAAGAAAACCTAGACATTGAATTTAACTGAAATGATATGAATTAAGGTAATAATATGAAAGAAGTAATATCGCCTATGGATATTCAAATGGACGAGTTGATAGAACAATTGACTTCAACAGGCAGTATGTATGAAGTTGAAAACCAAACAATAGAGGGTATAGAGTATCAAATATTCAAACACTTACCTCAGAATCTAAATGCTCTTTATCAAATGGGAAATCAATTTGCACAACAACCATTTCTTATCAGAAATGATAGCTCTTTAACCTTTGAAGAAACGCTCACTCATGTTGAAAAATTAGCTAAAATATTGATTGAAAAATTTGGTTTGAAAAAGGGTGATAGAGTGGGCTTGGCAATGCGTAACTCGCCTATGTGGTGCCTTGCTTTTATGGCCATTACGATTGCAGGAGGCATTGTTGTTGCTATGAATTCATGGTGGAAAAGCAGAGAGTTAGAATTTGCCATGAAAGATACTTTGCCGACAATACTTTTTGCCGACAATCAACGGTTTAAGTACCTTGAAAATTACCTGAACACTACCAACATTCATACCATTATTGATTATCAAACAACTGAACAGGTAAATGGTGTGTCATACATTGATAATTTACTAGAAAACAATTATTTACCTACCGCACTGTTGCCTGATATTCAGCAAGAAGATGATGCCGTTATTTTTTATACCTCTGGCTCAACCGGTACTCCTAAAGGGGCTTTGTCTACACATAGAATGTTATTAACCACCTTGTTTTCTTGGGGGCTAACCGCTACCGCTTATAGCATGCTTGATAATAAAGACGATGATTTAACGAAAAATCAGCTCGCAGTTTTGGTTTGTTTACCTCTTTTTCATGTTACAGCCTGCTACAACACATTTTTACTTTCTATTGCCATAGGAAGAAAACTAGTGTTTTTAGATAAATGGGATGTTGATGAAGCCATGAATATCATTGAAAAAGATAAAATAACTCATTTTATTGGTGTGCCAACAATGAGTTATGAGTTATTACATGCTGAGCATAGAAGTAATTATGATTTATCAAGTTTGGTAGATATTAGTGGTGGCGGGGCGGCTCGACCAGCTTCACAAGTAAAAGAAATACATGATGCTTTTAATATCTCCTTATGTACAGGGTACGGATTAACAGAAACCAATGCCTTAGGTTGTGTAAATGGCGGAGATAATTACCTTAATAAACCCACATCTGTTGGTAAAGCAACGTTTCCTACCGTGCAAATAAAAATTATTGATGAAAAACATAATGCTCTTCAGCCAAATGAAATTGGTGAAATTTTAATTAAATCGGCATCCAATATTAAAGGTTATTGGAATAACGAAGCAGCAACTAAAGCATTATTTATCGATGGCTGGTTAATTACCGGTGATATCGGCTATTTAGATGAACAGGGATATTTGTATATCGTTGATAGAAAAAAAGATATCGTAATTCGTGGTGGCGAAAATATCAGTACCTTAGAAGTAGAAACATCTATTGCAGAGCACCCCTTAGTTAAAGAGGTGAGCGTTTTTGGTATACCTGAGGAGCGTTTAGGTGAAATACTCATTGCTATCGTTGTTACCCATAACAGTAAAACCCTAGACGCTATTACAATAAAAAACTTTTTGAGTGAAAACGTTGCTCATTATAAAGTGCCGGCAAATATTATTGTCATGAACGATAACCTTTTGCGTGGCGCAACAGGGAAAGTCGACAAACTTAATATTCGTAAAAACTATATCCAGCAAAACAGCTAAAACCTCTGATTACAACAAAAGAATAACGATAACGATAAGGATTACCATGAAAACAAATAACAGTCTTATGAAGTACTTAATGCTAGATCAGTGTGCGATACCTGTTGCTATTAATTTTGTTTTAAACGCATTAATAGGATGGTTAGTCTTTAGCTCCGTTAAAGCACTGCCTATGTGGGGGGACCCAAGTGTTGGTGGTGATATTCTAGCAACAGCGTTTCTTTTGCCATTTTTAGTTACGCTTATTGCAAGTTATTTTATTAAAAAGCAAATAAAAAATAATAAAACACCGCAAATAAATTTTAATGCCGATAGTTGGTGGTTTAGCCTTAGACCCGTTAAGTTTGGCGCAATTTTAGGCTTAGCATGTATGGTTTTTTGTGCAACGCCAATGGTTTGGATATTAATGCTTGGCAAGGTTGATATGGTATCGGTAGATTCATTTATTCTTTTTAAAGCCAGCTGGGCTGCTATCTTATCTTTGTTTATTTCACCCATTGTTGGCATGTGGGCATTGGTTAAGTATTCTAATTAACTTACTAATAGAACAGTAAAGGATGCTTAAAGTCATTGTTAATAAAGCGTGACATATCCATATTTTCATTTTCAGGAAATAATGTGTTAACCGTTAACTGAGGCTCTGAAATATAAGCCGTAGGACCTAATGCTCCTACGGTAGAATTCACACAAAAAAAGCTGTTTTGTTTTCCATCTACATTGAATTCTGCTCTAAAGCTTGCCATAGGTTCAATGGATGCAGCTCTTAATTTCCAGTCATGAGGCACATTATGGTGGGATGATAAGTGATTGAATAAATTGTCTTCACTAGGATCACTTTTAAATAAAGCTTGTTGATTAAAAGCCATTAAAAGTGCTGACAGTATGTTGTCCCAACCATCTACCCCATTACTTGCTTCTTCACTATTAAATAGAAAGTCATAAATATTAGTGACGTCATTAACGACACTAATGGAACACTTACCACGATAAAAACCTACCCATGCTTTATTTACCATTAAGATATTGCCTAGTGAATCTATAAGAGCCGATGGGTGAGGATCTAATGCTTTTAAATTATAAATCATCGCTTTTCGTAACCATTTCATCTGAGGCGAATTGAAATCTACTTTTTTTAATATTGGCGCATAACCAGCCGAAATTAACAGATGATTTTTATCTCTCTCTCCCAATGAAAGTTCTCTTGCAATATCTTCAATTATGGATTCACTGGGGCGACTAATGCCATTCTCTAATCGACTCAAATGCCTAGCGGAACTATTAATTTTAAAAGCCAGCACTTCTTGTTTAATGCTATGAATATCACGCCAAAACTTTAGAAAACGACCAAAAGCTGTTTGAGTATTTGATTGAGCCATGAAACTAATTAAATCTAAATATTAAGTATCTAAATAGTAACATGTTATTAGTGTTTTTCTCTAAAAAAATCAAGTTTTAACCCTATGTGACATCTGATGTCATGGTTAATTAATTTTTAATCAAGCAAGATGGTTTTTTTATATAAAACATATATTTCAGAGGTAATTATGGCTGCGGCTCTTTTAAATGAACGTGATTTGGCATTTATGCTTTATGAACTTTTTGATAGTGAATCTTTAACTACAAGAAAGCGTTATCAAGACCATGACCGTCAAACGTTTAATGAAGTCATCAATACAGCAAAGGTTATTGCAGAAAGACACTTTTTACCCATCAGACAAAAGCTTGATACACATCAGCCAACATTTGATGGTAAAAAAGTGCATTTAATACCTGAATTAAAGCCTGCTCTTGATGCCTTAAACCAATCAGGACTATCTTCTGCAACAGCTAATTTTGATTTAGGTGGCATGCAACTTCCACCCATTATTGCAAATATTGCTAGTAGCTATATTACCGCGGCAGGAAGCACCGCAATGGGGTATATAGCATTAACCTCTGCCAATGCAAGTTTATTGGAGGCTCATGGCTCAAATGAGTTAATTGAAAAGTGGGTTAAGCCAATGAGAAGTGGTCGTTACATGGGCACTATGGCGATGACTGAGCCAGGGTGTGGTTCAGGTTTAGGTGATTTAACAACACGCGCAAACAAATCAGCAGATGGTAATTACCGTATTACCGGTAATAAAATATTTATCTCTGGTGGAGATCATGATTTATCTGAAAATATAGTGCATTTGGTCTTAGCTCGTGTGAAAGGGGCACCTAGCGGAGTTAAAGGAATCTCATTGTTTGTTGTACCAAAATTCTTAGTCAATGACGATAATTCTATTGGCAAAAGTAACGAAGTTGCTCTTGCGGGGTTGTTTCATAAAATGGGCGGACGTGCTCATACTTCTACGGCATTAAGTTTTGGTGAACAAAACGGCTCTATTGGTTACTTAGTTGGAGAAGAAAATCAAGGTCTAAAATATATGTTTCATATGATGAATGAAGCAAGGATCATGGTTGGAACAGCGGCAACAGTACTTGCTAATACGGGATACCAATACTCCCTTGACTATGCAAAAGAAAGACCTCAAGGACGTTTGCCTTCTTGTAAAGATGCTAGCTCTCCCATGGTTAATATTATTGAACATGCTGATGTAAAACGTATGTTACTTGCGCAAAAGTCATATGCAGAAGGCTCATTAGCCTTAGTGCTATATGGAACACAACTTGCGGATGATGCCATTACCGCAGAGACTAAAGAAGATCGAGCACAAGCCTTTTTGTTACTCGACTTTTTAACACCCATTATAAAAAGTTGGCCCTCTGAGTATGGGCCTAAAGCCAATGACTTAGCTATTCAAGTGCTTGGTGGACATGGTTATATCAACGAACATCCGGTTGAGATGTTTTATCGTGATAATCGTCTAAACCCTATTCATGAAGGCACCACCTGCATTCAATCGCTCGATTTACTTGCTCGAAAAGTTCCAATGAATAACCTTGCTGGATACCAAGCTCTTTTAATCGAAATAAATAAAACAGTCAGTTTAGCGCGTGAATATGATGAATTAGCAACTTACGCAAATGAATTAACTACATCAATCAAGACGTTAAAGAAAACAACTCAATTTCTTTTAGAGTCGATGATGACACAAAATATTGATTTGGTTTTATCAAATTCAGTTAAATATTTAGCATTGTTTGGTCATATTGTTATTGCTTGGCTGTGGCTTAAGCAAGGGCATGTAGCGGTGAGCGCTTTAAGTAATCCCCCCCATTTAGATGATGAAAATTTCTACAAGGGAAAATTACAAGCATTACAGTATTTTTATCGGTTTGAATTACCACAAATTGAGACTTGGTCGACGTTACTTCTTAACCTTGACAGTAGTTGCTACGACATGGAAATAGATTGGTTCTAATCAACTATTTAACAAAACAACAAATAATTTATCCACTTTAGAGGTTAACGGTTATGCCTACTTATATAAAAAAAGAAGAAATAGAAAAATATATTAATTATGAAATTAAACCTACGAAATGGCATCAAGTCACTCAAGCACAAATTGATCAGTTTGCTGACTGTACTTTAGATCATCAATTTATTCATGTTGATCCAGAGCAAGCTAAACAGACCATGTACGGTACAACCATTGCTCACGGTTTTTTATCTTTATCTATGCTATCTCATTTTGCAGAAGAATTTAGTCTTCTCATTGAAGGGTTTTATATGGGGCTTAATGCGGGGTTTGATAAGGTGCGCTTTATTCATCCTGTCAAGGTCAACAGCAAAGTTAGAGCATGTGCAAAAGTATTAAAAATAGAAGAAAGCAAACCGGGACAATTTCGTTTTATCACTGAAATAACAATTGAAATAGAAAACGAAGAAAAACCAGCGCTTATTGCAGAGTGGGTGAGTGTTCAAATAGTTAAGTAGTATAAGTAGCGATAAACTTAAAATAAATAATAGCTTAGAGGAAAGAATATGAATATTGATTTTAAAAACAAAGTAGCCATTGTTACCGGAGCCGGTAATGGTTTGGGGCGCTCTCATGCACTTGAGTTAGCTGCCCGTGGCGCTAAAGTTGTCATTAATGATTTAGGTGGCGCGCGTGATGGTAGTGGCACGTCATCTGATGCGGCTCAAGAAGTCGTTCGCCTGATTATTGAGAAGGGCGGTGAGGCTTTTGCACATGGAGCTAATGTCGCTAATTTTGATGAAGTTCAAGATATGGTAAATCAAACAATGGAAAAGTGGGGCAGAGTTGATGTTTTAATCAATAATGCTGGAATTTTACGTGATAAGTCTTTCTCCAAAATGCAGCTTGAAGATTTTAAATTAGTTGTTGATGTTCACTTCATGGGTACAGTTAATTGCTGTAAAGCCGTGTGGGACATAATGAAAAAACAAAATTATGGAAGAATAGTGATGACAACTTCATCCAGTGGTATGTACGGTAATTTTGGTCAATCGAATTATGGCGCAGCCAAAATGGCTGTTTTAGGTTTAATGAATACGCTTGTTCTAGAAGGCGAAGCAAGTAATATTCGCGTAAATGCCCTTGCTCCAACCGCAGGTACACGCATGACAGAAGGTTTAATCCCTGAACAATTTTTAAAAATGTTATCACCTGAAGCTGTTACCGCGGGACTAATCACTTTATGTGATGATAATGCCCCTAATCGCTTTATTTTATGTGCGGGTGCAGGTGGTTTTGCCTGTTCAAATATGTATGAAACCGATGGTTGTTATATTCCTGTTGAAAAGCAAACACCAGAAAATGTTCGAAAACAATGGGGCGAAATTTCTAATGTTAATAATAACTTAACTCTTGAGTCAGGTGCTATACAAACTCAAAAATTTATTGGAAAAGCAATGACTTTTATGAAGTCAAAGTAAACGAGCAAGAGATAAAACCAAGTAATATGCTTGCAGGTCTGACTTGCTTGTTAAAAATTAAAAATTAAAAATTAAAAATTAAAAATTAAAAATTAAAAATTAAAAATTAAAAATTAAAAATAAGGAATAATCATGAGAGAAGCTGTCATTGTTTCTGCAGCGCGTACACCAATAGGTAAGGCTTATCGCGGTGCATTTAATAATTTAGAAGCGCCATCTTTGGCTGCTGTTGCAGTAAAGGCTGCAGTTGAACGAGCCAAGGTAAAGCCTGATGAAATAGAAGATTGTATTTTTGGTGCCGCCTTGCAACAAGGCTCACAAGGTATGAATTTTGGTCGCCAAGTGGCAATGGCTGCTGGTTTACCTAAAACTGTTGCCGGCATGACAATAGACAGGCAGTGTGCCTCAGGGTTGATGGCTATTACGACCGCAGCAAAGCAAATTATTTGTGATGCAAGTGATGTAATTGTTGCAGGAGGGTGTGAGTCAATTAGTTTGGTACAAAATGAACATATCAATATGCACCGTGCTGGTGATCCTAGTGTTATAGCGAATGCACCAGCTATTTATATGCCGATGATAGATACGGCTGAAATTGTAGCTAATCGCTATAGTATCCCTCGTGATATACAAGATGCTTATGCGCTTAAATCTCAACAACGTACTTATGAAGCTCAAGAGGCGGGTAAGTTCGATGATGAAATTGTGCCGGTAACTGCCACTAAAATTATCACTGATCGCACTACGGGAGAAACAAGTGAAGAGAGGGTTACGCTCACAAAGGATGAAGGAAACCGACCTTCTACCAACTTAGAAGGCCTATCAAAACTTAAAGCCGTTAAAGAGAGTGGCTCTGTAACCGGAGGAAATGCATCTCAATTGTCTGATGGTGCGGCTGCGGTTGTCATGATGGAACGCAAACTTGCTGAAAAACGAGGTCTAAATGTTCTTGGCGCATATCGTGGCACCGTAGTTACTGGCTGTGAACCAGATGAAATGGGCATAGGACCCATTTATGCCATTCCTAAACTTCTGAAAAATCACAATTTAACCATTGATGACATTGGTCTATGGGAATTGAATGAAGCCTTTGCTGTGCAGGTGATTTATTGTGCAGATAAGTTAGGCATCCCTGAGGAACGCCTAAATGTTAATGGCGGGGCTATTTCTATAGGACATCCATACGGAATGAGTGGCGCTCGAATGGTTATGCATGCATTGATAGAAGGAAGACGTAGAGGCGTTAAGTATGTCGTTATTACCATGTGTATAGGTGGGGGGCAGGGTACTGCTAGCCTTTTTGAAGTACTTTAAAGCCAATTAGCGGTTAAATTTAATATTTGGTTATGCTTTTAAAAATAATATAAAAGGTGTAGCCAAAAAGTTATTGAGGTCATAAGAATGAAACAATATATTTTTGCAGTTTTAATTTTATTATTTGCTGCACTTTCAGGAGGTAGCTATGCCTATTTCTCTGTCAATACTGCTTCAGATAACAAAGCGCTTATTCATAATGGTGCGTGGAGAGCAAGCCTTTATGTTGGCTCTGCACAGGCAAGTACATTCATAAGAGCTGTTATTTCGAAAATAGGATTGTTAGCTTTATCTCGTAAAGAAGTTATGTATTTTCAGGCAAACAGTGATGATAGTGGTGATCCTATTTCATCAGATTTTGAATATGAAATCATTGCTGAAGACTTACCCACTCGTTGGTGGAGTTTAACTTTATATAATTATGATCATTATATGACACCAAATTCATTCAATAAATATTCAGTTAAAAGTTCACAAGCAATAAAGAATGAAGATGGAAAAATGACAATTATTTTATCGAAAAAGAAGCATGATGGTAACTGGATCCCAATGGGAAACGGACAAAATATGTCATTGTCTATCAGAATGTATAACCCAAATACAGGGGTGGAAAACCAATTAGCAACGATGAAATTACCTTCAATTCGAAAAATAGGAGAAGCCGAATGAAATTTTGGACTACCATCATTATATTAGCTGGGAGTATAGGTGTTGCGTCTTATCAATTAACCCTAACACTCATGCCTACAGTCATAATGTCTATTGTTGAAAAGCGTCTTGCTGATGGTGCCGCAGGATACAACCAGATACATCATGGGGTTCGAAGCGATAGCAACTACCGTAATGTCGTTCGTTCTTCACCTGATATGCTCTATTCAAGATGTGTTTATGATCTTTCAAATGGTCCTGTTTTGTTTAAAGGGGTTGCTTTGAATGAAACTTACTGGTCACTTTCATTTTTTCAGCACAATACAGATAATTTTTTTGTTGTTAACGATAGAGAAATTGGCGGAGAACAATTTAATTATATGCTCATTAAGGAGGGTGATGTAGCTCCTAATGGATATGCGGAACACCAAATTATACGCTCACCGTCAAGTACAGGAATTGCTTTACAACGAATATTTATAGCTGAGGATAGTACTATAGAGGCAATTGATAGCCGAAGAAGGACTTTAACTTGTGAGAGTTATAATAAACAAAGTTGATATGCTCTTAATTCTTTAATTTAACAGGAAAAATAGAAAAATTAGTGTAACGTTTAATGTCTTGAACTTTTTTATGATCGAGCCATGAGGTGATGCGCTACAATGTATCAGGGCAAGCGGCTAAAAATGAGCCTGTAACAAATATTGTGTAAGTATTTTCGCCCATCAAGTCAGTTTTACTTTATAAAAAACCACTGCTGTAATCCTCATAATTTATAGATTTAGTTATAAATTGAGGATCTCAGCGTTGATA
>JQIA01001529.1_pt1 | contig 12418 bp, 5 predicted proteins | sample 811431 | NCBI WGS metagenome assembly JQIA01 (sample SAMN02998118, study PRJNA258478) | marine sediment metagenome | biome: marine; feature: seafloor; material: sediment; isolation source: oil-polluted sediment collected from 3 locations (0.5 km, 0.7 km and 0.9 km)... | place: USA: Gulf of Mexico ... | reverse complement strand
CAATACCTGCTTGTTTGATTTGTATTACCCAGTTAATTTTTTGGTTGTGAATGCGCTCGGGTGTCCATTTAGCAATGCCTTCAATAACGAGTTGTTGTAGTGTGCGGTGCAGTAGAGTACCCGTTTTTCGTTGATCACTGGCCCCGGAAAGACTTATTACGGGTGTGTGATTAGCAGCTATTGGCCGGGGGCTGTTGGTGTTGGTGCTCTGATGATGACTTGAAAAAGGGCTGCTCCACTGTGGGGGTAAGCGCAAGCTATAGGTGTGGCTATCGGAGCTTACTTGCGCCTGTTCCTGATCCGGGATGTCAGAGGGTGGATGTAGGGTGATGTCGCAATTATCGAGAGCTAAAGGTAGTCCCTCGTCTTCCTCTGCGGTCACATGCTTTGCCAGTACCGGCCATGCCGAGGCGAGTAAGCTGCCGGCGGCGGGGTTTTTGTTCGGCAGACGAAAGAGTAAGTGCAGTCGTTGAATGGCGCGGGTGCAGGCGACATAAAGCACCCGCGTATTTTCAAGGCGAGATTTAATATTATCTTCACGTTTTAGGTGGGTATAGAGGGCGTCGTCCCCGGCACCGAGCTTTTGTGGTGGCGACAGTAAAAGCTGATTTTTGCCATCGTTATCTACTCGCTCGCGCCAGAGTAAAAGTTCGTGGTTGTTGTTGGCACCTCTGCGATCCAGGCCGGGAATGATGACGGTATCGAATTCCAGACCTTTGGATTTATGGATGGTCATGATTTGTAGTGGGGGTGGATTTGGATCTTGAGCCGAAGGCTTTTCGTCCGCTAGAGGTTTTTCATCGGCTGAAGATTCTTCACTGGCTAAAGGCTCTGCATATAAACGGTCAACGGCGTATTGAAAACTGGGCCAGTCGTCGATGGTAACGGCACCTTTGGTGTGGTGTTCGAGAAGGTCAAAATACTGCTGACACTGGTGCAGGGCAGTTACTCCAGCTTCATCTGTGCCCAGTGCCGCTGGGCCTCCGAGGGCCAGCCAAGTGCCTTCAACCCAGGTACGCAAGGGTTTGCGATAGCGTTGTTGCCAGGCATTGGCGATAACGCGAGATACCCTACGGAGGATGTTTGTGCCTTGTGCCGATAAGGCGAGTCCATGAGTGCCATCAATAGCTTCATAGTTCAATAATTGTAAAAGCAGCAGGGGGTATTGCGCCTTTTCGGGTATTGGGTTGGCTTTAATGGGGGCGGTGACGATGGTTAGAAGGTCGGCCAGGTCGAGCCCGCACCAAGGTGCTCGGAGGATGGCTAGCCAGGCAATACGGTCGGCCGGATTGAGTAGTGCGCGTGTTAATGACACCAGGTCAATAACCGGCATCGCGGAGGCCAGTGGGTCGATATCTCTGGCTTGCCAGAGCAGGTTATGGGCGCGTAGTGCCGGCAGTATTTCCTGCAAATGGGCACGACCCCGGACCAGAATAGCAATGCTAGCCTGTGGGTTTTGTTGCCGTGTTTGCAGGGCGTGTTGAGCGACTAACTCGGCTTCTAAGAGTGGGCTGTTTTCGTCGTCGTGGCTCAGGGCATCAATCGTTACAGCGGGGTTGCTTAGGGCAGGTTTGAAACTGTCAGAGTGCTGATAGGACACAGCGCCGCGTCCGCTATCTATTACTGCCGGGAAGGCCTCTGCAAATACCGCATTGACCCAGTGAATAATATTTTCCTGGGAGCGGAAGTTAACACTAAGGTCTAAAGGCTGTAATTGCAGGTTGCCAATAGGGTGTTTGCGGGCATCGAGAAAAAGGCCAACGTTAGCGTTACGAAAGCTATAAAGCGACTGCATGCCGTCGCCAACAATAAACAGACTGCGCCCATCGCCATTTTGCCAGCCACTGGTGAGTAGGCGTAAAAGGCGAAATTGTACTGACGATGTATCTTGAAATTCATCAATAAGAATATGATTAATCTGTGCATCGAGGCGCAGGGTTAGGTCAGTGGGTTCGTCCTCATTGCCAAGGGCCGCCAATGCGTTGAGGGTGATTTCAGAAAAGTCGCTGGCGCGCTGTTGCTGGAAAACTAGCTTTAACTCTGCGACCAGGCGGGGCAGTAAATTGGTGAGTGCCTCGAGTACCTGCCATTGGGCCTTATCGTAGTTGGCGGGGGGCAGAGCGCGAATATCCTGCAGTGTGTTGAGCAGGCCCGGCTGCTCTTTGGCCCAGTGGCTTAATTCAGTCCATTCTTTTTTTCGTTGGGCGGCCACTTCGGGTTGCTGTGAATCTTTTTTGGTGGGAAAGCCTGATGACTTATTAATAGTTTTACGCCAGTCGTGACTCTTTGTCAGTAGCAGTTCGACAATGCTTTGCCAGGCAGCGAGCGCAGTAGTGTGATTGGCAGGCAGGCTGACAAGGCCCAAACAGTGATTAGCACCAACCGGCAGATGCATGGCGGCGTAGTCTGCTAGTTGGGCGATATCGCCGGCTCGAGCTGTGAGTTGCCGGGTGGCGAGTTGTAGGGTTTCGTCAATCAAACCCTGCAGGGCCTGTTCAAGCTGTTCGCGTTTATTACCTGGGGAATAAATGATCTCCAGCCATTGTTCACGCCGACTTAGCAGGTTGACTAGCAAGCCTTCCAGGCGGGGCAGGTCGTTATCAAAATGTACGAGTAGCGTTTCGAGGGCTTCGCCCGTACTGCCAGGGTTTTCTAATTCGGCACTGAGCTGTTGCACGGCCAGGCGGTAAGCGACCTGTGGATTATCACTGGGCTCGGGTAACTGTCCGATACCGAGATCAATAGACAGCTGGCTGCCCAGGTGGCGACAGAAACTGTCGATGGTCAAAATACGCAGTCGATTGGGTGCTTCAATTAGATTCCAATCCTGCTGCCGGTCTCGGGCCAGGGCCTTGAGGGCCAGTTCACGGTTTTGTTGATCGTAGTCGTTGTTGATTGGCGTGTCATTTTGAGCGGCGACGAGTGCTGTAATCAAACGGGCACGCATTTCACCGGCTGCTTTACGGGTGAAGGTCATGCAAAGCACTTCTTCCGGTGCATTGGCTTTGGCGAGCAAGCAGAGAATGCGTTGAGTCAGCAACCCCGTTTTACCAGACCCGGCAGGTGCGGCAACGGCGAAAGAGCGGCTGATGTCGAGGGCCTGAAGGCGGGCGTGTGCGTCAGCGGGTAAGGGCATGGTTGTTTATCTTTGTCGGTAATTGGGGTGTGTTAAACGGAGGCATCGGTGCTTTCGTCAATGATATTGTCGCGCCGCACAATCTCAGGCCAGCGATTCAGCGGGTAGAGGTGGCTTTGGTAGCGTTGTGCAGTTGTGGTGTAAAAGGCAATTTCTGCATCGCCATCGAGAAATTCTGCCGCAAGTGTTTCGAGCTGTTCGCGCCATAGATCAAGACAGTCTTCCCAGCCTTCAACGTTAATCTCTGTTAACGGTTTGAGGCCGGGAATAATGTCGGGTGTGTCGCTCACTCCCTTCGCGGCGACACTTTTGGCCGTGGATATTTGCCCAAAGCACAGGCCGCCAACTTGCTCGGGCAGGGCCAGAGCATAGAGGGGGAGTTGGGGTTCTTCGAGTCGTTCGCTAGCCCAGCTGCGAATATTGGTGTCGCCAGTTTTGTAATCGATCAATACCACGCGTTGATCGTCGAGCCTGTCGATGCGATCGATACGTAGGCTAAGGGGAAGGCCACCGATGTTCATAGACAACTGTTTTTCAGGGGCTAAAACACAAAAGGCTGAGCGTTGAAGTTCAATGTCGAGCCACTGCTGCAAGAGTTGCTTTAGACGCTGGGCTTCGATAGCGGCAAAGCGCGGCCCGAAAATATCACTACGGCTTTGATGCAAGGGGCGGATCGCTTCCGCAATGACTTCTTCAATGGCTCTGTCGAGAGCATTGCTATCGAGTGTCTTCACACTCGCTTGATCTGTATAGCGTGTCCAGAATAATTCCAGACAGCGGTGAACTACGTTGCCGCGCTCGATGGCCGATAACCCACTGCTGGGTTCTTTCAAGGGTTGTGCGCCCAGGCGCCAAATAGCGAAGGCATTAAAGGGGCTGCCTGCCTGGGTTTGTAAAATAGCCGTACCGCCACGAACGCTGTTTTCGCCTACTTTCAGAGCGGGGCCTTTGGCGATTTCTATTTTTTGTAATTCGGCTGCCGGCAGTGCGGCGCACAGGGGGTGACTCAGGTTGGATGTTGTTGGTGTTGTCTCTGCGGCGGCGATGATTGCCTCGGGAAGCAGGCGTGATGTTTGTAGCTCCGTGTCACCGTCCCGTGCCGCATAGCTAAAAATAAGATGACGGCTGCTGTGTTGAAAATCGTGTAGCAGTTGTTTTGCAAGCACCAGTTCCTGATTGGCACTGCTGCGGGGCAGGTGGTAGCGCTGTTGCAAATCGACGGACAAAAGTGGGTTGATAGAGGTGGGCTGGGGCCATTGCTTGTCGTCCATGCCGGCAATCCACAGTTGGTCGAACTCCAGACCTGTGGCTTCGAGCAGGCCGAGAATCTGTATTTGACTGTCAGGGCTTTGGGCCTGAAAAACAGTTGCCTGTGCCATGTGGGTGAGCTGGCTCAACGCCGCGCTGGCACCTACGGGTTCGGCGCTATTGTCGAGATTGGCAAAGCTTTCAAGCAGGGTTAGGTAATGCTGGTGTTGCTGGTATTCGATGCTGTCGAGGGTACGAGCGCCGGGCCAGCCCAAAAGAGTGAGACGTTGTGAAAACTCCTCCGCCCAATAACAAAAGTTAGCTTTTTTGGGTTGGCGGCGTATCCGGTCTGCAACAGTTTGCCATACTGCGACAAGTGATGGCTGTTCGTTACCTGGGGTTGACTGAGAGGCTGAGTGAGGTGCTGGATTTTCATCCTCGTAAATTTCGTTATGACTTTGTTTTTCAGCTTCGGCGAGGCTGGCACGAAAAGCGGCAGGGCTGTGTTGCAGTTTATTGCTATCACGCAACAGTAATTCGCATTGCGTACGGGTAATTAAGTGTTTGTTTGCTGCGATAGTACCTAGGCCTCCCGTATTCGTATCTTCGGGGGCCCCCCAAAATGGGTCGGCGAGCAAGTGGCACCAGCGTTCCAGCGGCAGAGGCTGGGTTTGTATCGCCAGTAAATTAAGGGCGCTTTCAAGTAAAGGCGTGCGACCGAGAGGAATGCCCGCAGAAAAATTGAAGGGTGGAATGCTACGTTGGTTCTCCGGCAGACAGTGGTCGGGGATGAATGTGTCGTGGAAAATCCGTGATATCTGTTGCTGTGAATTAGCAAGGTTGCCAAAGACAATACCGATACGTTGTTCGGGATCGGTTGCATGTTGGATTTTGGCCCACTGGGCTGCAGCGGTAATTTCACTTTTCTCATCGAGATAGGCGTGCAGCTGGCTACTCGCAGGTGTCGTATTAGTGTTGGTGGAGCTCACATTGTCGCTAGCAGCATTAATAATATCGCGGTGCAATGCCGGTAGTGTCTGAAAGCCAACCAGCTGAATTGCTTTGTAGCTCGTAAAAAAACCATCCTTAAAAGCTTGTTCAAGCAGAGTTTGTGCCTGCTCCCAGGTCTGTAATTGTTTTTGATCGAGTGACTGATTAAAGGTATGGAGCCAACGCAAAAAAGACTCGCTACCGGGGTGATGGGTATCAGTTAACGCATCGAGGGGCACGCGACAGCGCTGCAACTGCTGCCATGTTTGCATGGCGAGTTCGGCGAGTGAGGAGATATCAGCAGCCGGAGGGAGCTGGTTGTCCTGAGTGATACTGGATCGCCAGAGCAATTGTTCGCCGTGGTTGTCGATAACACTATTAGGCCGAATGAGTAGTGGGGGGTATTCGCCTTCTACCAGTTCTGCCCAACAGCTATCGAGCCAACCTTCTAAAGCCATAACACGGGGTTGGTGCCAGGTGAGAAGCCCTTGTTCGACACAGTGTAGCCCCCAGGCATGGGTGATGTGGCGAGCTAGGCGGAAGTTGGGTGTCAGGATTAAGTTGCCCGCCTCTATAAGGGTGATTAATGGGGCGATATTAAAAAAGGGTGTACGCATAAGGTTTAGCTATTCTAGTCTTCGGTCATTGAAGTGGAAGTCTGAACGACAACAGTTTGTCGAGATACTGCCATAGACTTACTTGAAAGTCCGTAAGTCTGTTGAGCACCCTTGTCAGGGTCTGTTGACTTAAATTTGTGATAACTGACCCTGACGAATTTCACTCAAGAGGGGCTTGAATATAGGATTTTGAAGGTCTTACTCGGTGTGCCTATATCAACAGTAAGCCTTGTTTGTTTGGGGAATGCTGACAGAGAGACCTGTTCCACAGAAATGTTGGGGTGATTTAATTAGCATTGCGCAAAATTAGTAGACTAAAGGCATGAACAGGCGATGAGAGGAAGATTTTTGGCAGTGCTAAGAAAAGGTCTGTGTAGTATTTTATCAGTCGACAGTATATGAGACGTGTACCCCCTTACAGGAATGGCGTGTTGTTAAATATGAGAAAAATAAATTTAGTGCTTATAGCCTTATGTACAGTATTGCTAGTCATTGCTTGTGCACCTGCACCTCTAAAAATATCAGACCATCATATTGCTGTTGATGACAGGCCGGTAGCTGGCGATATTCCCAGCCCTGTACTGACTCATCAGCAAATGCCAGCCCCATTAAAGACTGATTTGGGTGTGGGCCAAAATAATGGCAATTTAGATTTAATGGATGAAGTGTACTCTATCGTTGTTAATGACGTGAATTTGAGAGAATTGTTATTTGCCCTAAGTCGGGATGCAAAAATCGATGTTGATATCTCTTCTGAAGTTAGCGGCACTATTACCATGAATGCCGTTGATCAGTCCCTGTTTCAAATACTTGATCGTATCGTTGGTCTATCCGATATTCGCTATGGCATGAATAACGGCGTGCTACTGATTGAAAAAGACGCCCCGTATTTCGTTCACTATGATGTAGGTTATTTGAATATGGGGCGTTCGAATACGTCAAGCGTGTCCATATCTACTGAGGTTGCCACTACTGGTGTCGGTGCAGCAAGTCAGACGTCGAGTAGTGGAAATAATAGCTCCAGCACCTTTATTCAAAATACCTCAAGGAATAAATTTTGGGAGACATTAACGGAGAATATTGAAGCCGTATTAAATGGAGGGAATAGTACTACTTCAGCCTTTACTACAGCGACTAATAATAATGCGGACGACTCTGAAGAGAGTGAAGTTTCGAGCGATATTGAGAAAAAAAATGTAAGTTTGATTGTCAATTCTGAAAGTGGCTTTCTTGCCATAAAGGCAAGCAAAAAACAGCATAGAGAAGTACAGCTGTTTCTTGATCGTGTGTTGGAGGGGGCAAAACGTCAGGTGCTGATTGAAGCAAGCATTGTCGAGGTGGAATTGAATGATGCCTATCAGGCAGGTGTCGACTGGAAGCGTTTAGTCCAGACTGGATCAAGTGGCTTTAGCTTTGTACAAAACCTGACAGGAGTCAATTTAACAGATTCGCCTACTTCTACCTTGAGTTACGTAGATCCAAATGGCAAACATGATATTGACGCTACAATAAAATTGTTGAGTGAGTTCGGCGATATTAAAGTGCTGTCAACACCTAAATTAATGGTGCTTAATAATCAAACGGCCTTATTGAAAGTGGTTGATAATATTGTTTACTTTACTATTGAGGTTGATGAGGATGTCCAGGAAAACTTTATTAACAGGACATTTACGACGGAAATCCGTACAGTTCCGGTAGGCTTGGTGATGAGCGTTACGCCAAATATTTCAAATATTAACGAGGTTATTTTGAATGTTAGGCCTACTATTTCAAGAGTGTCTAAATTCATAGAAGACCCCAACCCTGCATTGGCAAATGCTGAAGTAAAAAGCTTTATTCCAGAGATTTCAGTACGTGAAATGGAGTCTATGATGAAAATAAACGGCGGTGATACTGCTGTTATAGGTGGATTAATGCAGGATACTCATAATGACGGATCATCTGGTGTGCCCGGGTTGTCAAAGCTGCCATATGTAGGAGCTTTGTTTAAGTATAAGAATAATAAGCACACAAAATCTGAATTAATTGTTTTTATTCGCCCTGTGATTATTCGGCAAGCCAGCTTAAGTAGTCCTGAATTAGCACCTTATAAAAAATTATTACCGGGTATATTTGATGCGGATGTAACGGAGTAATTTGTGAGTTTACTACTCGATGCTCTGAAAGAGGCAGGTGCTCACCGAAAAGCAGTAAGTGAACCTGTAGAAACAAAAGTTGAATTGTCTGGTGATACGTTAGAACTGGAGTTGGGTTTAAATGGTATCGATGAGAATATTATTGATACGAAAGTTCATGATTTAAAAAAACAAGCTATTAGTATGGAGGGGGGATTAGGCAATAGTGAAAGCGAGATGGCTGAAGCAGATTTTCCATTGAGTGACGGAAGTGATGTGGAGGTACAAAATAAACCTGCCCATGAAGAAGTTTTAACCCGTGCCAACTTTGTAGCGCAGGATGATAAAGCTGCAAATGCAGTATTTAGAAATCGCACTAAAAGTAAATTTGAACCCTCAATATTTGTTATTTCACTTATCTTACTACTGTTGTTGGTGTTGCTTGTAATAGGTTATTTTTTATGGTCATTAGGGAACATTAATACGGTAAATAATAACTCTGTTTCGAATAAGCTCAGGGCAGTAATACCGTTATCTATGCCGGATGAAACTACAACAACGGCTGTGAAAGAAAAAGGTGGCCAGCAGCTGGATACCCAGCATATTCGTCAAGCTGATGAGTATGTCAGTGAAAAGACAAGGCTGGCTGTTGCTGAAAATGATCAGGCTAGTCAATTATCAGCGAGTCTGCAGCCGGTAAATGAATTTGAAGTTGAACCTGAATCCGAAACAATAATTGAGTTTAATAGAATTAGTATTAGTAAACGGCATATACCTAATAAAGTGCGTGAAAGATTATTGCTGGCGATGCAGGCAATAACGGCAGGCAATTGGCAGGCCGCAGAAAGTCATTATCGACAGGTGCTTACTGAATCCCCAGAAAATGTTGAGGCTCTGACGGGATTGGGCGATGCAATGGTGATTTTGGGTAAAGAGGATATTGCCCACTCCCTCTATCTAGGTGTGCTGCAAAAAATGCCCGGAAATATTAATGCCAGTGTTGGTCTGTTAAATTTAAAAAAGGATAGAACTAGCCTTCCTCATGGCAGCGATTTAAAACAATTAATCGTAGAAAACCCAAACGAGGCATTTTTACATGCAAACCTTGGGGATTATTATGCTCTGCGAGAGGAATGGTCTGCAGCGCAAGCGGCTTATTTTGAAGCCTTCTCAAAAAATGACCTAAGTGCAGATTATGCATTTAATCTGGCTGTTTCACTGGATCAAATGGGGAAGGGGGTTATAGCGCTGCGTTATTATAAGCAAGCCTTAGTATTGAACAAAAATAGCGCTGGTCGGTTTGATGTAAAAGGGTTAGTCACGCGGATTAGCGATTTAAGTGGAGGTGGGCAATGAGCACACAACCGCAGATGAGAAAAAGAATTGGTGACCAACTGATTGATAGTGGGGTGATTACCCCCGATCAGTTAAAGATTGCGGTGTTAGAGCAAAAACAGTCAGGTGAAAAGCTTGGTAGTGTCTTGGTACAACTGGGTTTTTTAACTGAGTCTGTTTTAAAAGAAGCCCTGGGGGAATCGCTTGGCCAGGATAGTGTCAATTTACAGGAGGTTGTGCCCGATCCTGATGCTATTAATTTAATCGATAAATCATTGGCAATTCGACTTAAGGTAATGCCGGTTAGTTATGTTGCTGATGAGCATAAATTGCTTCTGGCCATGCCTGATACCTTTGATATTCTCACTATCGACCGGGTTGCTGTGGTATTACCCGATGGTGTGAGAGTAGAGCCATTATTAGCCAGTGAATCGGAAATTTTACTCGCTATCGACCAGTTTTATGGTTTTGAATTATCTATTGATGGGATTCTGCATGAGATTGAAACCGGAGAGGTTGATATGCGCGCGAATGCTGTTGAAGGTAGCGAATACAGCCACCCAACGGTGAGGCTGGTTGACGCTTTTTTAACAGATGCTGTGAAACAAGATGCTTCTGATATTCATTTCGAACCCGAGGAAAGTTTTTTGCGGGTGCGTTACCGTATAGATGGTGTTTTGCGGCAGGTTAGAAGCTTGCACAAAAAGTTCTGGCCTTCAATTGTTGTACGATTGAAGGTTCTGGCCAATATGAATATCGCTGAAATGAGGGCGCCGCAAGATGGGCATATATCATTAAAAATTACAGGTCACCCTATTGATTTTAGAGTGGCAGCACAGCCAACCATGCACGGTGAAAATATTGTTCTGCGTATTCTCGATAGAAGTAAAGCCATTGTTCCCTTGGAAGGCTTGAATATATCAGATCACCATCGAAACCTGTTTAAACTAATGATGGCGCGTCCAGAAGGTATTATTCTTGTAACGGGGCCTACAGGTAGTGGTAAAACGACGACGCTCTACTCGCTACTGAATTACCTGAATAATGAGTCGGTAAATATAATGACTCTAGAGGACCCGGTAGAATATCCAATGCCAATGATTAGGCAGTCGTCTATAAACGCTGCAGTTAAAATGGATTTTGCAGGTGGTATCCGCTCACTCATGCGGCAGGATCCGGATATCATTCTGGTTGGTGAAATGAGGGATAGTGATACTGCCCACATGGGATTTCGTGCGGCAATGACTGGGCACCAGGTTTTTTCAACACTGCATACAAATTCTGCTGTGGGTGCATTCGCACGACTGGTGGATATGGGTGTGAACCCTGGAATGATTGCCGGCAATATTATTGGCATAGTCGGTCAGCGGCTGGTTAGAAAGCTATGTCTGCATTGTCGTGTACAGGATGTTCCCAATGAGCTGGAGATTATTTTACTGGGTGTTAATGAGGGTGATGATACGCCGATATATCGTGCAGTTGGATGTCAAAAATGCGATCAGCAGGGCTACAAAGGTCGTATGTCGTTGATGGAAATATTGAAAATGGATGAAGAGCTTGATGACCTGATTATACGTAAAGCAACAACGCGTGAGTTTAATACACTGGCAACGTCGAAAGGCTTTCTCCGTTTGGTTGATGATGCCATAGAAAGAGTCAAGACAGGCGAAACAACACTGGATGAAGTGTCACGTGTGGTCGATTTTAGTTCACGGCTGAGTGCATAGTGCATGGCTGAATATGCATATAAAGCGATTGATGCTAAAGGGAAAAAAGTTTTCGGTATTCTCGAAGCAAATGGTTTAGACGATCTTGAATATAGGCTTGATAATCAGGGCTTTCATTTTGTTAGTGCAAAAATAAGAAAGCAGGGGCTAGCATTATTTTCGAGGCGTAAAATAACACGTCGCCAACTCATTGTTCTTTTTATGTATCTTGAGCAAATGGCTGAGGCGGGTATTCCTATTCTCGATACACTCATTGAAATGCGAGATAGTGAGACCTCAGATGTGATGCGACAAGTGCTCAGTAGCCTTGTTGATGATATTTCATCGGGATCTACCCTGTCAGCTGCAATGAAAGAGCATTCGGAAATATTTAGTGAGCTAATGATCAACCTTGTTAAAGCGGGTGAGCAAACAGGAAATATGGGGCATGTGTTTGGTGAATTAAAATCAACGATCGCCTGGCAGGATGAAATCATACGAAAAACAAAAAAACTAATGACTTATCCTTTGTTTGTTGGTGTTATTGTATTTTGTGTTATTTGTTTTTTGATGATCTATTTGGTTCCTCAGTTGGTCGGTTTTATTGCTTCTATGAACCAGGAAATACCATTATTAACGCGGGCTTTGATTGTGGTTTCCGATTTTTTTGTTGATTATTGGTTGCTTGTAATTTTGTTTCCACCATCAATATTTATGGTAATAAAAGTGTCCATTAACCGGAATATAAGAGCTAGATATTTGTTCGATCGATATAAGTTAAAAATCCCTTTGTTTGGTGATGCTATCAATAAACTAGTCTTATCAAGGTTTTGTAAAAGTTTTGCCCTTCTCTATAATGCTGGAATTAGCGTTCTCGACTGCCTTTCTATAAGCGCTGATGTTATTGCAAATGTCTATATGGAAGAAGAGTTTGCGGAAATACGGGAAGAAATTGCAGCCGGGGAGAGTCTTTATGATGCCTTTTCATCGGCTCAAATCTTTCCTCCGCTGGTGTTGCGAATGCTACATGTTGGCGAACAAACGGGGGGCTTGGGTGATTCTTTGATGAGGATTAGTGATTTTTATAGTCGTGATGTGTCAGATGTGATTGAAAAAATTCAGGTAATGATTGAACCTGTAATGACGGTGGTAATGGGCGTTTTATTAGCCTGGATTATGATGGCAGTACTGGGCCCAATTTATGACATTATTAGCAGTATCCAGTTCTGATGACGGTTAATGTGTTCTGTATTAATGATAATCGTCTGATTA
>JQIA01001518.1_pt1 | contig 12421 bp, 7 predicted proteins | sample 811431 | NCBI WGS metagenome assembly JQIA01 (sample SAMN02998118, study PRJNA258478) | marine sediment metagenome | biome: marine; feature: seafloor; material: sediment; isolation source: oil-polluted sediment collected from 3 locations (0.5 km, 0.7 km and 0.9 km)... | place: USA: Gulf of Mexico ... | reverse complement strand
GAAGTAAGAGATTTTGATTCTATTGACAACGCTCCTGAAGAAAAAGAAAGAGGTATTACTATTAACTCAGCTCATGTTGAGTACACAACCGAAACACGTCACTATGCACACGTTGACTGTCCAGGTCACGCGGATTATGTGAAGAATATGGTTACTGGTGCTGCACAGATGGACGGTGCAATTATTGTTGTTGCAGGTACTGATGGACCTATGCCACAAACTAGAGAACACATCTTATTAGCTCGTCAGGTAAATGTACCTCACTTGGTAGTATTTATAAACAAAGTTGACTTAGTTGACGATCCAGAATTACTTGAATTAGTTGAAATGGAAATTCGTGAACTATTAAGCTTCTATGATTTTGATGGAGATAACGCTCCTGTAATTCATGGATCTGCTTTAGGTGCACTTAATGGTGAGCAAGAGTGGGAAGATAAAGTAATGGAACTTATGGATGCTGTAGATAGCTATATTCCTATTCCTCCTCGTGATATGGAAAAACCAATGTTGATGCCTGTTGAGGACGTATTCTCAATTACAGGTCGTGGTACAGTTGCAACTGGTAGAATTGAAACTGGTGTTGTTAATACAGGAGAAGAATTAGCAATTATTGGTTTAGGTGCTGAAGGTCGTAAGACTGTTTGTACTGGTGTTGAAATGTTCCGTAAAATTCTTGATAGAGGTGAAGCTGGTGATAATGTTGGTTTATTATTACGTGGTGTTGACAAGGCAGAAATCAAAAGAGGTATGGTACTTGCTAAGCCTGGTTCAATATTACCTCATACTAAATTTAAAGCTGAGGTTTACATCTTGAAAAAAGAAGAAGGTGGACGTCATACTCCATTCCATAATAAATATCGTCCTCAGTTCTATATTAGAACTCTTGATGTTACTGGTGAAATTTATTTACCAGAAGGAACAGAGATGGTAATGCCAGGAGATAATGTTACTATTAATGTTGAATTAATTATTCCTGTTGCAGTTAACCAAGGATTACGTTTTGCTATTCGTGAAGGTGGTAGAACTGTTGGAGCTGGTCAGGTAACTGAATTAGTAGACTAAAACTTATATATAAGGATGATTTGAATTTTCGAATCATCCTTAATATACGGGCGTAGCTCAGCTGGTAGAGCAGTGGTCTCCAAAACCAAAGGTCGTGAGTTCGAATCTTACCTCCCGTGCAAAATTTATGTTGAAATATGAAAATTAAATTATATTTACAAGAAGCATTTAATGAACTAATTCACAAGGTATCTTGGCCTACTTGGTCTGATTTACAAAGTAGTGCATTAGTAGTTATGGTTGCTTCGTTAATCATTGCACTTATTATATTTGCAATGGATTATAGTTTCCAAAATTTAATGGACTTAATTTATAGTATGTTTTATTAATTAAGGAACGAAAATGGCTGAAGTTGTTAAGAAATGGTATGTTCTCCGTGCTATTGGCGGAAAAGAAAAAAGAGTAAAAGAATACATAGAGAGCGAAATTTCTAGACTCAATTTACAGGAGTATATTTCTCAGGTATTGATTCCAACAGAAAAAGTTTACCAAATTAGGAATGGGAAAAAAATTAGTAAAGAACGAAGTTTTTTCCCTGGTTACATTCTTATTGAGGCTGCTTTAGTTGGAGAAATTACACATATCTTGAAAGGTATACCAAATGTAATTGGCTTCCTCGAGTCTGAAGGTGATAGTCCAACACCTCTACGTCAGTCTGAAGTTAATCGTATTCTTGGTAAAGTTGATGAACTTGCTGAGAGTGATGAAGAAATCAACGTTCCATTTTTTGTTGGTGAAACAGTAAAAGTGATCGATGGACCATTTAATAGTTTTAATGGAATAATCGAAGAAGTAAATGATGAGAAGAAAAAACTTAAGGTTATGGTTAAGATTTTCGGAAGAAAAACTCCATTGGAATTAAGTTTTATGCAGGTTGAAAAAGAGTAAATTAATATGAACAAATTTAGATTATGGCTAAAGTAGTTGCTGGATTAATTAAATTACAAATAAAAGGTGGGGCTGCAAATCCATCTCCACCGGTAGGACCAGCTTTGGGTGCTAAAGGTGTGAATATCATGGAGTTTTGTAAGCAGTTTAATGCACGAACACAGGATAGAGCCGGTAAGGTTGTCCCTGTTATTATAACTGTTTACGGTGACAAATCATTTGATTTCGTTACAAAAACATCTCCTGTTGCTGTTCAGTTATTGGAATCGGCAAAACTTAAATCTGGATCAGCTGAGTCTAACAGAATCAAAGTTGCATCTGTAACTTGGGATCAAGTTAGGGTTATTGCTGAAGAAAAAATGCAAGATTTAAACGCCTTTAAAGTAGAGTCGGCAATGAAGATGGTTGCTGGAACTGCTAGAAGCATGGGTATCACTATTAAAGGTGCATTCCCGGGTAATTAATAATCTATAATATCTCGAAAGAAGTTATGACAAAACTTACTAAAAATAAGAAAATTGCTCAGGAAAAGCTCGAAATAGGTAAACAATATGCCTTGGAAGAAGCGGCAAGCCTTGTAAAAGAGGTCTCAACAACAAAATTTGACGCTTCTGTTGATATTGCTGTGCGATTAGGAATTGACCCAAAAAAATCCAATCAAATGGTTCGTGGTGTTGTTACATTACCTCACGGTACTGGAAAAACATTTAAAGTTCTGGTTTTGTGTACTCCTGAAAAGGAAGAAGAAGCTAAAGCTGCAGGAGCGGATTATGTTGGATTAGATGAGTACATTGATAAAATTAAAAAAGGATGGACTGATGTTGATGTTATTATCACTATGCCTCCTGTAATGGCTAAAGTTGGACAACTAGGACGTATCCTAGGACCAAGAGGATTAATGCCGAACCCTAAAACTGGAACTGTAACTATGGATGTAGGAAAAGCAGTTGATGAGGTTAAAAAAGGTAAAATTGACTTTAAAGTTGATAAATTCGGGATTATTCATTCAGCTGTTGGAAAAGTATCATTTGAATCTAAGAAATTAGTAGAAAATGTTGAAGAGTTTGTTGCTATGGTTAACAAATTAAAACCATCTGCAGCAAAAGGTACATACATTGAAAGTGTATACCTTTCTAGCACAATGAGTCCGGGAATTAAAGTAGATACTAAATCTTTTTAAGGTCCAGTAATTAGAGAAAAAATATTGATTATGAAACGTGAAGAGAAAGATATCATAGTTAACAACCTAGTCGATCAATTAAATGATTCACCTCATTTTTATTTGACTGATTCAAGCGAACTAAACGCTGAAGCTACAAGCTTATTGCGTCGAAAGTGCTTTGAAAGTAAAGTAAAAATGGTGGTTGTTAAAAACACCCTTCTTAAAAGAGCATTAGAAAAAACTGACTACAAGGTAGAAGAGTTATACGATGTTTTAAAAGGGTCAACCGCTATAATGTTTACTGAAACTGGTAATTCACCAGCTAAAGTGATCAAAGAATTTCGCAAGAAATTTGAAAAACCACTTATTAAAGCAGCTTATGTAGAAGAATCTGTATATATTGGTGACGATCAATTAGAAAGTTTAGTAAACGTTAAGTCTAAAGATGAATTACTAGGAGATCTAATTGGATTATTACAATCTCCAATGAAAACGGTAATTTCACAATTGAAGTCAGGAAACAATGTTTTGGCTGGTGTTTTAGAGACACTATCAGATAGAAAAGAATAAATACAATTAATTTAATTTTTAAAAATAAAAAAAAATGGCAGATTTAAAAGCGTTTGCGGAGCAGTTAGTTAATTTAACTGTAAAAGAAGTTAATGAGTTAGCAAACATATTAAAAGATGAATATGGTATTGAGCCTGCCGCTGCAGCTGTCGCTGTCGCTGGTCCTGCAGCTGAAGCTGCTGGTGAAGCTGAACAAACTGAATTTGATGTAGTTTTAAAAGCACCAGGTGGAGCAAAATTACAAATTGTAAAATTAGTTAAAGAATTAACTGGTTTAGGATTAAAAGAAGCTAAAGAAGTAGTTGATAGTGCTCCAAAAGCAATTAAAGAAGGAGTATCTAAAGAGGAAGCTGATTCACTTAAAACTCAATTAGAAGAAGCAGGAGCGGAAGTTGAACTTAAATAGGATTGATCTAACATACTAACTTGCAGGCTTTAGAACCTTATTTTATAAGGTTCTAGGCCTTTTTATAATCTTAAGTGTTTGAGTTCAATTAATTCTAAAGTCGATGGCTTCAAATATATTAAATAAAAGAATTAGTTTCGCTTCAGCGAAAAATCAGTTAGAATATCCTGATTTTCTTGAAGTACAGTTAAAATCTTATCAAGATTTTTTTCAACAGAATTCCACTGCTGACGAACGAAAAAAAGAAGGATTACATCAGGTATTTAGTGATAATTTTCCTATCACTGATACACGTAATAACTTCGTTTTAGAGTTTATCGATTATTATGTCGATCCAGCAAGATATTCAATTGACGAATGTATTGAAAGAGGATTAACTTTTAGTGTACCTTTAAAAGCGAAACTTAAACTGTATTGTACAGATCCTGAACATGAGGATTTCGATACAGTTATTCAAGATGTATATCTTGGAACAGTTCCATACATGACCGAAAGAGGAACATTTGTTATTAATGGTGCAGAACGCGTTATTGTTTCGCAATTACACCGTTCACCTGGTGTTTTCTTCGGACAGAGTTTACATGCTAATGGAACAAAATTATATTCAGCAAGAATTATTCCGTTCCGTGGTTCATGGATCGAATTTGCTACAGACATTAATAGTGTTATGTACGCATATATCGACCGTAAAAAGAAATTACCCGTAACCACACTTTTAAGAGCAATAGGCTATGAAAGTGATAAAGATATTCTTGAAATATTCGATTTAGCGGATGAAATTAAGGTTTCAAAGTCTGGATTGAAAAAGTATGTTGGACGGAAACTTGCTGCACGTGTTTTAAAATCGTGGATTGAAGATTTCGTTGACGAAGATACTGGAGAAGTTGTTTCTATTGAAAGAAACGAAGTAATAATTGATCGTGAAACAGTTATCGAGGCAGATCATGTTGATCAAATCGTTGATTCTGGTGCTAAAACTATTTTACTTCATAAAGAAGATCAGAATTTAACTGATTTTGCTATTATCTATAATACTTTACAAAAAGATCCATGTAATTCAGAAAAAGAAGCTGTTTTACATATTTATAGACAATTGCGTAATTCTGAGCCACCTGATGAAGCTACAGCACGTGATGTTATTGATAAATTATTCTTCTCAGATAAGAGGTATGATCTTGGTGATGTTGGTCGTTTTAGGTTAAATAAGAAACTTAAATTAGAAACACCAGTTGATACAAAAGTTCTTACAAAAGATGATATTATCCAAATTATAAAATATTTGATTGAATTAATTAACTCAAAAACTGATGTTGATGATATTGATCACTTAAGTAATCGTCGTGTACGAACAGTTGGTGAACAGTTATCAAATCAATTTGGTGTTGGTTTAGCACGTATGGCTAGAACTATTCGTGAGAGAATGAATGTTAGGGATAATGAGGTATTTACTCCTATTGATCTAATAAATTCAAAAACACTTTCATCAGTTATTAACTCATTTTTTGGAACAAATCAGTTATCTCAGTTTATGGATCAAACCAACCCTCTTGGGGAAATGACTCATAAACGTCGTATGTCGGCGTTAGGGCCTGGTGGTTTATCTAGAGAAAGAGCTGGTTTCGAAGTACGAGACGTTCACTATACGCATTACGGAAGATTATGTCCAATTGAAACACCGGAGGGTCCAAACATTGGTCTTATTTCTTCATTATGTGTTTTTGCTAAAATAAATAAACTTGGTTTTATTGAAACTCCTTACCGAAAAGTTACCAATGGTAAAGTTGGTTTGGATGATGAATCTGTTACATACTTAACTGCAGAAGAAGAAGAAAACACTATTATTGCTCAGGCAAATGCTCCAATTGCAGACGATGGTAAATTCATAAATACAAGGATTAAAACAAGATTAGATGCAGATTATCCATTGGCTACACCTGAAGAGGTTGTATTAATGGACGTTGCACCTAACCAGATTGCATCTATAGCAGCTTCATTAATTCCATTTTTGGAACATGATGATGCTAACCGTGCATTGATGGGATCTAATATGATGCGTCAAGCGGTTCCTTTATTACAACCACAAGCCCCTATTGTAGGAACTGGTTTAGAAGAACACGTTATTAGCGATGCAAGAATTCAGGTTGTTGCAGAAGGAATTGGTGTTGTAGAATATGTTGATGCAGAAGAAATTGTAATTAGATATGATAGAAGTGAGGAAGAGAAATTTATTAGTTTTGATGATGATACAAAACGATACAGACTTCCAAAATTTGCTAAAACAAATCAAAATACTTGTATTAATCTAAGACCAATTGTAAAAAAAGGCGATAACGTTGTTAAAGGTCAGGTTTTATCTGAAGGTTACGGAACAGAAAAAGGTGAATTAGCTTTAGGTCGAAACCTAAAAGTTGCTTTTATGCCTTGGAAAGGTTATAACTTTGAGGATGCGATTGTAATTTCTGAGAATGTTGTTAAAAATGACGTGTTTACATCAATACATATTGATGAATACACCTTAGACGTTCGAGATACAAAACGGGGTTTAGAAGAACTAACTGCTGATATTCCAAACGTAAGTGAAGAAGCTACAAAGGATCTTGACGAGAATGGTTTAATCAGAATTGGTGCTCATGTTAAACCTGGTGATATTTTAATTGGAAAGATTACTCCAAAAGGAGAATCAGATCCTTCGCCAGAAGAGAAGCTGCTACGAGCAATTTTTGGAGACAAAGCAGGCGACGTTAAAGACGCTTCACTTAAAGCCTCACCTTCTTTAAAAGGTGTTGTTGTCAATAAGAAGTTGTTCTCGAGAGCAATAAAAGATAAGAAGTCTAAAAATTCTGATAAGGTTGAATTAGAGGCAATTGATAGAGAATTTGATTTGAAGATTGATCAATTAACGCAAAAATTAATTGATAAACTCTTTATTCTTGTTAATGGTAAAACTTCTCAAGGTGTTAAAGATTTCTATAATGTTGATATTATTCCGAAAGGAACCAAGTTCACCATTAAGATGTTACAGGAATTAGATTTTTTAAATGTAAACGCTAATAAGTGGACTACAGATAAATCTAAGAACGAAATCATCAAAAAATTAGTACATAATTATACAATTAAACGTAAAGAGATCGATTCTCATTTAAAACGTAAAAAGTATAATGTAAGTATTGGTGATGAGCTTCCAGTGGGAATTATACAAATGGCAAAAGTTTATATTGCTAAGAAACGTAAAGTTACCGTTGGAGATAAAATGGCTGGTCGACATGGAAATAAAGGTATTGTTGCTAGAATTGTTCGTGTAGAAGATATGCCATTTTTAGAAGATGGAACTCCTGTTGATATTGTATTAAATCCTTTAGGTGTGCCTTCAAGGATGAACTTAGGTCAGATTTACGAATCGGTACTTGGTTGGGCAGGACTGAAATTAGGGATGAAATTTGCGACTCCTATTTTTGATGGTGCTACCTTAGAGCAAATTACAGAATATACAGATAAAGCCGGTGTACCAGCATATGGTAAGGCATATCTATATGATGGAGGAACTGGAGAGAAATTCCACCAGCCTGCAACAGTTGGAGTAATTTATATGCTTAAACTGGGTCATATGGTTGAAGATAAAATGCATGCTCGTTCAATTGGACCATATTCATTAATCACTCAGCAGCCACTTGGAGGTAAAGCTCAATTTGGTGGTCAGCGTTTTGGTGAGATGGAAGTTTGGGCACTTGAGGCATTTGGAGCATCAAATATTCTTCAAGAAATCTTAACTGTTAAATCTGATGATGTTAATGGTAGAGCTAGGGCTTACGAAGCTATAGTTAAAGGTGAAGCAATGCCACAGCCTGGTATTCCAGAATCTCTTAATGTATTATTACATGAATTAAGAGGTTTAGGACTTAGTGTGAATCTTGACTAACTAATATAAGATGGATGTTGGGTAATTCCCAACATCCTTACGTTTTTTTTATTACTTACATATTTAATATACATCTATATGTCATTCAGAAGAGATAATAAGGTAAAGAGTAATTTTACAAAAATCTCTATAGGTTTAGCTTCACCAGAAGAAATTCTAGAAAGTTCAAGTGGAGAAGTGTTGAAACCTGAGACAATTAATTATAGAACATATAAACCAGAACGCGATGGTTTGTTCTGTGAAAGAATATTTGGTCCGGTTAAAGATTATGAATGTCATTGCGGGAAATACAAACGAATCAGATATAAGGGAATTGTTTGCGACCGTTGTGGAGTTGAAGTTACTGAGAAAAAAGTGCGTCGCGAAAGAATGGGGCATATTTCATTGGTTGTTCCAGTTGCACATATCTGGTATTTTAAATCATTACCAAATAAGATCGGTTATCTTATCGGATTACCAACAAAAAAACTTGATACAATAATTTACTATGAAAGGTATGTTGTTATCAATCCTGGTATTAAAGCTGAAGAAGGCGTTAAATATCTTGATTTTTTAACCGAAGAGGAATATCTTGATATCTTAGAATCCTTACCTAAAGAAAATCAATACTTAGACGATACTGATCCAAATAAATTTATAGCTGACATGGGAGCTGATGCTCTTTTTAAATTGCTAGGAAGATTAGATTTGGATGAAATGTCATATTCACTACGTCATAGTGCAAATACAGAAACTTCTCAGCAACGTAAAAACGAAGCTTTAAAAAGATTACGAGTAGTTGAAGCATTCAGAGCTTCAAAAGGCATAAATAGACCAGAATGGATGGTAGTAAAAGTTGTTCCTGTAATTCCTCCTGAATTACGTCCTCTTGTACCTCTTGATGGTGGCCGTTTTGCAACATCTGATTTAAATGATCTTTATAGAAGAGTTATTATTAGAAATAATAGGCTTAAACGTCTAATTGAAATAAAAGCTCCTGAAGTAATTTTACGTAATGAAAAACGTATGCTTCAAGAGGCTGTTGATTCATTATTTGATAATTCAAGAAAATCAAATGCTGTTAAAACAGATTCAAACAGAGCTTTAAAATCATTAAGTGATAGTTTAAAAGGAAAACAAGGACGATTCCGTCAAAATTTACTAGGTAAACGTGTTGATTATTCTGCACGTTCGGTAATTGTTGTTGGTCCAGAATTAAAACTTCACGAATGTGGTATTCCAAAGGATATGGCTGCAGAACTTTACAAACCTTTTGTAATAAGAAAACTAATTGAAAGAGGAATTGTTAAGACTGTTAAATCTGCTAAGAAAATTGTTGATAGAAAAGATCCTGTAGTGTGGGATATCCTGGAAAATGTTCTTAAAGGACATCCTGTTATGCTTAACCGTGCTCCTACATTGCACCGTTTAGGTATTCAGTCATTCCAACCTAAGTTAATAGAAGGAAAAGCAATTCAGTTACATCCACTAGTTTGTACAGCGTTTAACGCCGACTTTGATGGTGACCAGATGGCTGTTCACTTACCATTAGGTAATGCTGCTATTTTAGAAGCACAGATGTTAATGTTAGCTTCTCATAATATATTAAATCCGGCTAACGGAGCTCCAGTTACTGTTCCTTCTCAGGATATGGTTCTTGGATTATATTATATAACTAAACAAAGAGCTGGTGTAAAGGGTGAAGGTTTAACTTTTTATTCACCGGAAGAAGTTACAATTGCATATAATGAAGGTGCTGTTGCAATGCACGCAAGCATTAAGGTTAAAACTCATGATGTGGTTGATGGTGAGGCGGTAGTTAAAATGATTGAAACTACTGTAGGACGAGTTATTTTTAACGAGTTTGTTCCTAAAGAAGTTGGTTATATTAATGAACTGTTAACTAAAAAATCATTAAGAGATATTATTGGAAATATACTTAAGAATACGGGTACAGATGTTACTGCTAATTTCCTTGATGAAATAAAACACCTTGGTTATCAAACAGCATTTAGAGGTGGGTTGTCATTTAACCTTGACGATGTAATTATTCCAAAAGAAAAAGAAGAATTAGTAAATGATGGTTATGCGCAAGTTGATGAAGTATTAGCAAACTATAATAATGGTTTCATTACTAATAACGAGAGATATAATCAGATTATTGATATTTGGACGCACATTAATGCAAAGCTTACTCAAACCTTGATGACTAATTTGGCCAAAGATAACCAAGGATTTAACTCAGTTTATATGATGTTAGATTCTGGAGCGAGGGGATCAAAGGAACAGATTCGTCAGCTTTCAGGTATGAGGGGATTGATGGCAAAACCACAAAAATCAGGTGCTTCTGGTTCTGAAATTATTGAAAATCCAATTCTTTCAAACTTTAAAGAAGGTTTATCTGTGCTTGAGTATTTTATATCTACTCACGGTGCTCGTAAAGGTTTAGCCGATACAGCATTGAAAACAGCTGATGCTGGTTATTTGACTCGACGTTTAGTTGATGTATCACAAGATGTAATTATTCAAGAAGAAGATTGCGGTACTTTAAGAGGATTGATTGCAACTGCAATTAAGAAAAATGAAGAAGTAGTTGAAACATTATATGAAAGAATATTAGGACGAACAACTGTTCATGATATTTATCATCCATTAACTGGTGAAATGATTGTTGGTAATGGTGTTGAAGTTACTGAAGAAATTGGAAAAGAAATTGAAGACTCTCCAATTGAACAAGTTGAAATTAGATCAGTATTAACTTGTGAATCTAAAGTTGGCGTATGTACTAAGTGTTATGGAAGAAACCTTGCAACAGGTAAAATGGTTCAGAAAGGTGAAGCAGTTGGAGTTATTGCTGCACAGTCAATTGGTGAGCCGGGTACTCAGTTAACATTGAGAACATTCCACGTTGGGGGTACAGCTTCTAATATTGCTGCAGATTCCAAAGTGGTTGCAAAATATGATGGTGTTGTTGAGGTTGATGAACTACGTACTGTTTCTAAAGTTGAAGAAGATGGCAAAAAAGTAAATATTGTTATTGGAAGACTTGCTGAATTACGTATTGTTGATAAAAATACAGGTATTGTACTTTCAACTCATAATATTCCTTACGGATCTAAAATATATATAAAAGCTGGTAAGGAAGTTAAAAAGGATACTGTAATTTGTGAATGGGATCCATACAATGCTGTAATTATTTCAGAGGGTGCAGGAAAATTAATTTTTGATAACGTAATTGAAGGTATTACTTTTAAAGAAGAATCAGACGAACAAACTGGTTTTAGAGAAAAAGTAATTATTGAAACCAGAGATAAGAAAAAGAATCCAAATGCTAAATTAGTAAGTGCAGACGGCGAAGTTATAAAAACTTATAACCTTCCTGTAGGTGCTCACATGAGTATTGACGATGGTCAAGAAGTTAAACAAGGTGAAATCTTAGCTAAGATACCTAGAGCTGTTGGTAAATCTGGTGATATCACTGGTGGTTTGCCTAGAGTAACGGAGTTATTTGAAGCTAGAAATCCTTCTAATCCAGCTGTTGTTTCTGAAATTGATGGTGAAGTTGCATTTGGTAAAATAAAGCGTGGTAACAGAGAAATTATTGTAACTTCTAAAACAGGAGAAATTAAAAAGTATCTTGTTTCTTTATCAAAACAAATTCTTGTTCAAGAAAACGATTATGTTAAAGCAGGTATTCCATTGTCAGATGGAGCAATTACACCTTCAGATATATTAGCAATTAAAGGACCTACAAAGGTTCAGGAATATATCGTAAACGAAGTACAAGAAGTATATCGTTTACAGGGTGTGAAAATTAATGACAAGCACTTTGAAGTAATCGTTCGTCAAATGATGCGTAAAGTTGTTATTGAAGATCCAGGAGATACAAAATTTCTTGAGAAACAAGTTGTTGATAAATGGGGATTTATGAATGAAAACGATTGGATTTATGATAAAAGTGTTATTGTAGAACCAGGTGATTCTCAGGCTTATAAAGCTGGTCAAATTATTACAGCTAGAAAATTAAGAGATGAGAATTCTGTTCTTAAACGTAAAGACTTAAAACCAATTGAAGCAAGGGATGCAGTTCCTGCGACATCAAGTCAGGTTTTACAAGGGATAACGAAATCAGCACTACAAACTAAGAGTTTCATGTCTGCAGCATCATTCCAGGAAACAACAAAAGTTCTGAATGAAGCAGCAATTAATGGAAAAGTTGATGGACTAGAAGGATTGAAAGAAAACGTTATTGTTGGACATAAAATTCCTGCTGGTACAGGATTACGTGAGTACGATAAGATTGTTGTTGGTTCTCGTGAAGAATACGATAATCTTATGTCTGCTAAGGAAAGAGAATAATTTTTAAAAAGGACATTCATGGACGAAGATAAAAAACAAGCGAAAGGACAAATTAATATTGATTTGAAAGAGGATAGAT
>JQIA01001528.1_pt1 | contig 12423 bp, 9 predicted proteins | sample 811431 | NCBI WGS metagenome assembly JQIA01 (sample SAMN02998118, study PRJNA258478) | marine sediment metagenome | biome: marine; feature: seafloor; material: sediment; isolation source: oil-polluted sediment collected from 3 locations (0.5 km, 0.7 km and 0.9 km)... | place: USA: Gulf of Mexico ... | reverse complement strand
ATAGCTATTGATTGAGCGATTGCCAAAGCTCAAGCTACTCCAAAATGGAATAAAACTTATGCTTCAGTACTTATGTAATATTAAAAACACATAAATTTTTTCATTAATATATTATAACAAACAAATGAAACCAATATACTTACAACAAAGTAAAATATTAATTAATTCCTTGCCAAAAAGTGGCACACACTTATTAACAAAAGCCATCGAAATTTTTGGTTATAAAGAATATTCCACCAATCGTGGCTACATTAAAAGAATTCTCGATTCTGTAGGATTTACCACTCCGAAATATTTTAATTATAGGCAAGCTAACGATTCTCTGAAAAAAAAGTCAAGTACCGATGCTAAAATTGCTATAGGAGCTTTCACACCATATTTTGTGAATCAGCCGACCATGAAATATTGGCTGAATAAAATAGAATATGGCCAGTATATTCAAGGACATATTCCATTTACTCCAGAATTGACTCCAATTATTAACGAATTAAATTACCAACATTTAGTTATAATACGTGATCCACGAGCAGTAATTGCTTCTTTAATTCCGTTCATTTTGAATGCTCAAACTAGTGGAATGGGAATTCATTTTCTCTATGAAGATTTTAAACCAATGTCTGCAACCCAACGTTTAAACTTTATTCTAGCAGGTGGTTATGCAGAAAAAGCTGATGTTCAAATAACTAGTTTCATTGATGTTTATCGTTCAATATTGAAATGGAATAACGAATCTAATTGTCTATTGATACATTTTGAAGATTTGATTGGTGAGAAAGGTGGTGGTAGTCAAGAACAACAAGAAAATGTAGTAAAGAATCTTGCTGAATACTTAGATATTGAACTTGATGATAATATTGATAAAGTCAACCAGATTTATAATCCTTCATCAAGAACCTTTAGAATTGGGAAAATTGATAGCTGGAAAAATTCAATGGACGCAGAAAGCATTGAATATTTGATTAAATATTGTGAACCACTTTGTAATGAAGCTGGATATTGTTAAACCTGTCAGGTCTTAAATACCTGACAGGTTTTTTTGACTAAAACTATTAATAATTACAATTATTAAATTGTCATTCCCACGAAAGTGAGTATTCAGAGATTCTAGATTCCCGTTTTCACGGGAATGACAAGTTTCCTTAACTTAATGACATTGAACGAGGTCGTTGGTAACGAGAAAAAGTGGAAACGGTGCCTATTTCAATTAATTGTGGAATGTATTACGCTCCTTATAAACCTTATGAATTAGCAACATAGTTTTAAAACTATCTGTCAGAATATGCTAATATGTATATAATAAATAACTGGAGAAAATAATGTCACCATTAAATCAACTTTTGGAATTAACTGCACATAAAAATCCTAAATTCATTAATAATGAAAATAATAGACCTATCATTTCTTTAACTCATAACGTCTATAATTCTGCCACTGATTCAAATATCAAATATTTGCAGGATGCACTTAATGGCGTAGCTCCAGAATTAATTGAATTATATAAAATTACTGATGGATTAGAGTTGTTTGCAAATGTAGATGATCAAGAAGAATGTTTCTTTATTTTAGATATTAATAATTTCCTTGAAGAAAAAAATGAATTAGAGGAATGGCTGAAAATTGGTATGAATGATCCAGATTATGAATATGGGGAAGAATGCGGAGAAGATGGAGAACTAGAACTTTTTGGCATACCTCCTTGGTGGGATACAGCTGTTGTTTTTGCAGGATGGGGATATGCACCTGAAAGGTTTTTTGTTGTTACAGAAGGACCAAATATTGGGGAAGTTTTTCATTTTGATCATGAAAGTAACTGTTCAACAAGAATCGCCATGAGTATAAATGAACTATTTTCTAAAATAACTAGAGAGCCAGTATCTTTTATCCAAAATTATGGAGTTATGTATTATAACATTGAAAAATATGAAGCTGATTCTCTTAAACTAACTTGAGTCCTAATTTAATTCACACATCTCCCGGCAAAATCATCGTAAAAATACAATTTTCCCCATTCACTGGTAACCTCAATCTGTCCAACATGATTCTCTATCAAAGTTATGTAGGGTCGATTGAGCACAGTACTAGTTGTTTCGGGAATGGAGCATAGCGGATTTCCCGAAACCTTGTACCTTATACAAACACGCTATAATGTAGTGAAACCGCCCATTTTGATGAGGTTGATTAATACAAATAGTTGGTTACATAATACTTCACCAACCCTACGGTATTATATTTAAGTTTTCTAGTTTCCACTCGCCTGAACCAATGCCGTTAAGTTAAGGAAAAAATTATTGTCATTCCCGTGAAAACGGGAATCTAGAATCATATCCACTTTCGTTGGTATGACAATTTGAAGTATAACTCCTTAACTTAATGTATTATCTATCAAACCTGTATTTAAATATTATATTTTTTATCCTATATCGAAAAAAATGATAACAATAGACAAGACTATGTTACTGTGATAATGTTTGAATTTTAATTTATATATTAAGTCTTTTCAATCATGATAAACATCAATAATTATAAAGTCACTAAGCAAATTTACGAAAGTTCCAACTCCTTGGTCTATCGTGCTTTACGCACAGAGGACAAGCAAACAGTTATCCTCAAAGTCCTAAAAGAAGATTATCCTTCACCGAAAGAATTAACCCGCTATCGACAAGAGTATGAGATAATTCATGATTTAGATTTAGCCAGCGTTGTTAAAGCGTATGATATTGAAAAATATCAAAATACACTCATCATTATTTTGGAGGATTTTGGGGGCGAATCCCTAAAACAATTGATGACAGATCGTCCATTTTTGGTCAAGGAATTTTTGCCTGTTGCTATTCAAATCACCGAAGCATTGGGCCAAATTCACGCTGCTAATATTATTCACAAGGATATCAATCCGGCGAATATCGTCTGGAATCAAAAAACTAATCAATTGAAAATCATTGATTTTGGGATTGCCAATCGTTTGCCGCGTGAAAATCCCACGCTCAAAAATCCAGAGCAATTAGAAGGTACACTCGCTTATCTTTCTCCAGAACAAACCGGACGCATGAACCGTGCTTTGGATTATCGCACTGATTTATATTCCTTGGGCATCACTTTTTATGAATTATTAACAGGGAAAGTCCCGTTTGAATCGGACAGTGCGTTGGAATTAGTCCATTGCCATATCGCTAAAACACCAAAACCGTTGTGTGAAGTTAATCCCGATGTGCCTCCGATTATTTCTGACATCGTGATGAAATTGATGGCGAAAAATGTCGAAGATCGCTATCAATCGGCTTTTGGTGTCAAAGCGGATTTGGAGAAATATCTTGAAAACCTGCCAGGTTTGTCCTTTGAATTGGGCCAAAACGACTTTTCCGGCAAACTGCAAATTCCGCAAAAACTTTACGGGCGTGAAAACGAAATCAATGCCTTACTGCAAGCCTTTGAACGAGTGAGTGAAGGCATATCTGAAATGATGTTAGTAGCTGGTTATTCGGGTGTAGGCAAAACCGCTTTGGTCAATGAAGTCCATAAACCCATGACCGAAAAGCACGGTTATTTTGCAGCGGGTAAATTTGACCAATTTCATAAAAATGTTCCTTATTCTGCTATAAGCCAAGCGTTTAACCAATTTTGTCGTTATCTGCTGATGGAAAGCGCGGAAACTTTAGCTAATTGGCAAACTAAAATATTAGACGCAGTAGGCAGTAATGGTCAAATTATTATTGACGTTATTCCAGATTTAGAACTAGTTATTGGTGAACAACCCGCCGTTGCTAAAGTAGGCTCCACAGAGACCCAAAACCGTTTCCAGATGTTTTTCTTAAACTTTGTGAAAGTATTATGCGAACCGGATCATCCCTTTATTCTGTTTATTGACGATTTACAATGGGTCGATTTGGCTTCCCTAGGTTTGCTGAAAAGCATTCTGCTTGATAATGAAATCAGCCTCCTGTTAATTATTGGGGCTTATCGTGATAATGAAGTCGATAGCACTCATCCATTTGTGATGGCAGTGGATGAACTTCAAAAAATCAATGTCAGTATCAATACCATTTTCTTAGCAAACTTGCAGCAAGAGGATGTCAACCATTTATTGCAAGATAGCCTCTCGTATGAAGCTTTGCTCTCTCAACCACTCACTGACTTGATTTACCAGAAAACCGAAGGTAATGCTTTTTTCACTCACCAATTTCTACAAACATTATATGATGAGGCATTATTGCGTTTTGATTTTGGACAATTCAAATGGCAGTGGAATGTTGAGCAGATAACGGCCAAAAATATTACCGATAACGTGGTTTATTTGATGGCTAAAAAGATTGACAAGTTGCCTTCAAATACCTCAAAAGTGTTGCAATTGGCAGCTTGTATGAGTAATCAATTTGATTTGTCCATCTTGGCCATTATTTATGAACGAGATCAAAACGAAACGTTATCGGTCTTGTGGAATGCTATTGAAGAAGGACTCATTTACCCATTAGATGAAAACTACAAGCGTCTTGAGGTAGCATCCCAATTCAAATTTTTACACGATAGGGTTCAGCTGCTTATACTTTGATTGATGATGAACAAAAACAAGCTGTTCATCTACAAATAGGTCGTTTATTATTAAAAAATACACCCACCGACGCATTAGAAGAAAAAGTATTTGAGATTGTGGAACATTTTAATCACAGTATTGAATTACTCAATAATCAGGTTGAACGACTTAAAATTGCCGAGCTAAATCTGATGGCTGGGCAAAAAGCAAAAATGGCAACAGCTTATGAAGCGGCAATTAATTACTTAACTATGGGACGGGAGTGTTTACCACAAAACACTTGGGAAACTGGGTATGATTTGACGTTCAAACTCTTTAGCGAAGCTACAGAAGTAGCTTACCTTAACGGTGATTTTGAACAAATGGAACAATTAGCGCAAGTTGTATTACAATATGCCCAAACTCTGTCAGATGAAGCAAAGATTTGTGAAATTCAAATACTTGATTATTCTGCCCAAAATCAAAAACGAAAAGCACTTAAGATTGCTTTGGCCTTTCTAAAAAAGTTGGATATTCATTTTCCAGAGGAACCGACAGAAGGAGAAGTGGGATTTGCCCTACAGACCATGCAAATATCTTTGTCCAATAAATCAATCCGATCATTCATTGATTTACCTATAATGAAGGATACCCATAAAAAATTGGCAATGCACATCATGGCCATAGTTATTCCAATCACACATCACAAAAGTTATTAGTTTTACTGACACTTAAACAAACTGAATTGTCATTTGCGTATGGCAATGCACCTGAATCAAGTTTTGCCTATAACAATTATGGATTTATACTTTGCGGTGTAGTTGGAGATATTGAAACCGGTTATCAATTTGGTCAACTTGCTTTAGAGTTGACAAATCAATTAGGAGAAAAACAAATTAGAGTAATGAACATGCTTCCATATAACGCACTTGTTAGGCCATGGAAAGAACATGTACGCAAAACATTACCCACATTTTTAGTGAACTATCAAATCGGTTTAGAAGTTGGAAATCTAGAATATGTGGCCTATTATGCTTTTTATTATTCATACGCCTCTTATTCGGTTGGTGAAGAGCTTGTAAACCTCGAACAAGAAATAGAACAGTCGTACAATCGCTCGTTTGAAACAAGAAGGTATCCATTATTGGCAGAACATATTGTGGCAAACTGTCTTAAATTTAATAGGACGTTCCAATAATCCGTGTAGCTTGAAGGGACAAGTTTATGACGAAAACATTCAGTTACCTTTTCATCAACAAGTGAACGATAGATAAGCGATATATCACGTATATTTCAGTAAATGTTTCTTGCATTATTTGTTTCAAGAATATGCACAAGTTGCCGAAAACTCCAAAATGGCAGAACAATATTTAGATGGTGTCACCAGTTCTATATCAGTACCAATATTCCATTTTTACGATTCTCTAACCCAGTTAGCCTTGTATCCCAATTTACCACAGCCAGAACAAGAAGCTGTTTTAATTAAAGTGTCTGCCAACCAACAAAAAATGCAGAAATGGGCAGATCATGTGCCCATGAATTTTTTGTACAAATTCTATCTGGTTGAGGCGGAGAGTTGTCGTGTGCTGGGTAAAGATGGTGAAGCCAGAGAATACTATGATAAGGCCATTGAGTTAGCTCAAGAACATGAGTATCTCAATGAAGAAGCTTTAGCTTATGAACTAGTCGGTCAATTTTATCTGGTTAAAGGCCAATCTAAAATAGCTCAAGTTTACTTGCGTAATGCACACTATGCCTATCAACAATGGGGATCATTAGCAAAAGTCAAAGATTTAGAAACTCGATATCCGCAATTTTTAGCCCCCAAAGCCGCTCGTGCAATCCCAACAAATGCCACCATTTTGGCGACTAAAATAGATTCAGCTTCAACCAAAGGCAGTTCAGAATGGCTAGATTTAAATAGTGTAGTAAAAGCATCTCAAACTTTATCAGGAGAAATAGTATTAGGTAACTTGTTAGAAAAAATGATGCACATTGTGATTGAAAATGCTGGTGTCCAAAAAGGTTTTTTACTATTGCCAAACCAAGATAATTGGTTCATTGAAGCTGAAGGTACTATAGAACAGATTACAGTTTTGCAATCTATTTCAATTCAAAATATCTCAACTAATATAGTTAATTATATAATTAGAACTGAAGAGCCAGTAGTATTACATAATGCGACCCAAGAAGGTGATTTTGTCCGTGACCCGTATGTTATTGAGCATAGACCAAAATCAATATTATGTATTCCATTGCTTAATCAAGGACAGTTAATCGGTATTTTATATCTGGAAAACAATCTGGCTACTGAAGCTTTCACTGTCAATCGAGTGGAAACTTTAAATTTGTTATCTTCCCAAATAGCAATTTCAATAGAAAATTCATTATTGTACAATAATTTGGAGCAAAAAATTATAGAACGCACTCATGAATTGCAAACTGCCAAAGAAGTTGCTGAAACTGCTAACAAGATAATCACAGATGGTTTCACATTGTTGCTATGATAGATTGCACTGGGCATGGGGTTCCAGGTGCTTTTATGACTATGATTGTGTCAACTAATCTACGCAGAATTATTCGAGAACAAGCTTCTCATTCACCAGCAGGAATTCTTCAACAAGATAATGAACATGCCAAATCTGATGATGGGTTAGATATTGCTATTTGTTTAGTGCAGGAAAATACTTTAACTTTTGCTGGGGTGAGATTACCTTTGTATTATATTGATAATTATGAATTAATAATTGTTAAAGGTGATAAACAAAGCTTAGGTTATAAAAAATCTGATGTGAATTTTGAATTTACCAATCATCAAATTGAGCTTAAACATAACATGGCATTTTACTTATCAACCGATGGCTTTTTAGATCAACTTGGTAATGAAAAACGGTTTCAATTTGGAAAAACAAGATTCAAAAACCTTTTGTAGAACAATCACAAACTATGTTGCAAGCTTTTAATAATTATAAAGGGTATAATGATAGACAGGATGATGTTACTGTGGTTGGGTTTGGGGTTTAAGAAAAAATTAGGAGAAATATTATGAAATTACAAGATAATGATATTACATGGATTAACACAGTAGTTGGAATAGTGGGTATATTGTTAGCCATATTTGCATTGGGATTTATTTGGGGAAGTTTATTAGCATTTTTTACTATTTTATTAGCTATTATTTTACTTAAGTATTTTAGAACTTCAGAACCAATTGAAGAACCAGCAAAAGTTACCAAAAGCTTTGATGTTAAAATTGGTAATGAAAATAATCTCGGTTTGTTGCCGAAAGAACAACGTTTAATTGAATATAAAGCTGGAAAAAATCCTTATATTTGTGGGTCAGCGTTGCCGGGTAATTCACCGATGTTTTATGGTCGAGATGATGAGTTACATAGTATTTTGGGATTTTTGCGTCATCCTGATCAGTCTGGCAATATTAGTGTGGTTGGGGAACGGCGGATTGGTAAATCTTCGTTGTTGAATCAGGTTTGTCAGGCATTGATGGTGGATGCTAAGGTGATTACTATTTCGACTACTTTGCAAGAGTGGAAATTTAATAGTCAAGCGGATTTTTTTGCTAGTTTGCATCAGGCTATTTGTGAGGTTATACCAACTGGTTTTGATACGACAGTTAATTCTTATGATGAGTTTAGCAGTTTTATTGAACAGCAGGCTGTGAATTATCGGTTTGTCTTTTTTGTTGATGAATTTGATAAGATGCTGGAAAATAAATATTTTGATTCAGATTTTTTTGCTAGTATGCGAATTTTGGGTTATGACGCTAAGTATAATTGGAGTTATGTGTTAGCTAGTCTTAAACCTTTGAATGAAATAACTTATCAAAATATGCAGGAATCTAGTTTTCATAATATTTTTTCTTCTTATCCGATTGGTTTGTTGGATGAAGATGATGCGTTGGTTTTGATTAAGGAACCTTTGCAGGGTTGTTTTGTGGATAGTTTTGAGCAGGTTCAGGCTGAGATTGTTGATTATGCTGGTTATCATCCGGCTTTTATTCAGATGGTGGCGGTGAATTATTGGGAGGATTGTCATAATAATTCAACAGTAAATCATGATCGGATTAAGGTAAATTTGAAACCTCATTGTTTGGATTTATGGCGGCATAGGAATGTTAAAGAGCAGGATTGTTTGTTGCAGATTGCTGGTGGTGGGTTGCCGAAGAATAGGTCGATTGTGGAAAGGTTGCGAGTACGTGGTTTGTTAGATGCTGATAATAAGCTGTTTTCCAATTATTTTAAGCAAGTAGTTGATGAGTTTCGGGAATAATTTATCGTTTCCAAACTCCTGTTTGATAACAATATAATATTTGGAGTCCAAAGCTTTAGCTTTGGCAATAATTGAATTTGACAACAGCTGAAGCTTTGAACTCCAAAATAAGCACATCCTACAATATTAATAAATATGAAATATAAACAATTTATTTCCCATGTCCTCCGTCATTTTTGGTTTTGGCCGATTGAGTTTTGGCTACGACCTTTGACGGTACTTGATAGATTTGAAGAAAATGTATGGCCAGAATTTATTGCCAGTTTATTAGGTGGTGGATTATGTGGGGCTTTTATTGGGACATTGCTTTGGTTGATTAATGGTGATATTAATAGTGTTTGGATAATTTCGGGAGCGGTAGCGGGAGCGGTAGCGGGAGCGGGAGCGGGAGCGGTAGCGGGAGCGGTAGCGGGAGCGGTAGCGGTAGCGGTAGCGGGAGCGGGAGCGGTAGCGGTAGCGGGAGCGGTAGCGGTAGCGGTAGCGGTAGCGGGAGCGGGAGCGGGAGCGGTAGCGGTAGCGGGAGCGGTAGCGGTAGCGGGAGCGGTAGCGGTAGCGGGAGCGTATATCTTAATTGTTTTTACTGTTGGTATCTTGTTAGGTTCATTTTTAAGCTTAACTACAATCGCATATTTTACTTTATTTATTGGAATAATACAATTTTTTGCAATAATAATTAATATTCGTACTAAAAGTAATTGGAGCGGAAATACATTTATTATCACATGGTTTATCGGATTGCCAATCGCTGGTTTTGCTTTTTTCCCATTAACACCAATCAATCAAATTCCAATTTGGGGGATAGTATTACCACTTTCTTTTAGTATAGGTATTATTACTGGTTTTTTTGCTGATTCTTCAGATGGTTTATGGGCAATAAAAAGAAAGTTTAATCTCAAGCTAAAAAAAGCCAGCCAACCAGCATTATCGGGCATCTTTTATGGTTTATTCCTAACTATAGCTTTAGGACTATGGATAACCAGCTTTGTTGTTTCCGAAGATTTAAGCCAAAAATTTATAATTCTGGCAATCTTTCTTGCTATCGCTCCAATTATAGGAACTGGTTTAATATTTTATCCATTAATGCCATTCATCACCTTCTGGCAATATCGTACAAAACAAATCCAAAATTTCACCCTAGAAAAATTCCAATTAACTGCTCCTTTTCGTTGGCAAACCTTCGCCTATCCATTACCAAGATTACGTTCCTATCTTTTCCAACTAGCCAAACAACACAATGCTAAAACTGCTTTTGAAGCTATTCAACAAGTGCAACTATGGACTTTACAAATATATGCTTCCAAAAAAGCTGCCCAAGATATAGCTTCTCATCCAGAAACTGCCATTAACTTTTGTGGTGAAATAGCACTTAAAACTAACAGTACTACCATATTGCCATTAAGTACTACTGGAAACATTGGGCGAACTATTGCTATTTTTGTTAAACCTTTTGTAAAATCTGATGAATCAAAAGATGAAGAGGAGCAACCAACCACACTTTGGATTAATGATTATCCCCCAGTAACTTCCCGTACATTTTTATTAGCAAGAAAACAAACTCCAGAATGGCTAACCGAATTTCAAACCACTCAAAAATCTGATTTAACTAAAAAAATTATATACGCACTCGACCAACTTGAACCATGCCAAAGCTACAAAAATATAGCAGATTTACAACAATTATTAACCACCCTACTAAACTACGCCCAAGTTACCAAACTTAACCAAATGCTAACCATAGCAGAACAACCACTAACAATCCCCAAACATCCTGACTGGATGCGAAGCGGTTGGATAATCCTCCAAGACTTCAGCTTTGAACTAGCCGACTTCAAAAAATACCGTCCCCTAGAATCAGCAGAAGCCCGTCGCCAATACCTAACCAAACAACAACAAAAACTCAAAACTTTAACTTGGGAAAAATTACCAGAATACTGGACCAACATCGGCCAACAACTCATAAAACACTGGGTAAAACTACTAGAACAAGCCAAACAACAAGCCCGCAATTTCCTCCATTTAGAAATAGACTTATCTCAAGAGAGCCTATTGCCCGGCCAACAACAAATCAACTTCCGCATCTACAATCGCTCCAATGTAATAGGCGAAAACCTACTAATTGCAATGCAAAAAACCAACGGATTATATTGGAACACTATTGAAGCCCACGATGAACTATTAGAAGGCAATAAATCTGTTGATTTAACAACAATATGCACCATTAAAAACCCAGGCCATTATACAATCCGAGGCCAACTAACCGCCCAAGATTTAGACGGCCATAATTTCCAACAATCCTTTGATTTTCAAATCAATGTAGCTGAAGCTGGCCATATTTACCGAAATCCACCACACCAACTTTACATAGTCGGCGAATGTATCAACAATGACCAAGCTTTTTTTGGCCGCACCGAACTACTAGCATGGTTAAACAGCTTGTGGCTAATCCCAAATGGCAAAGCCACCGTTGTATTAGTTGGCCAACGTCGCATCGGCAAAAGCAGCTTACTGCATAAAATTCAACGCAGCGAATCAGCCAAATTATTACCAGTTTATATCGACTGCCAAGGAATTGGCGATAAAACCGAATACAGCTTCTTAGCCACCGTTAGCAATGCAATGGCCAAAACTTTAGGCATCAATTCAACCAAATTAAGTAAAGATTCCCCTTACCTTGATTTCCAAAATTTCTTAGAAGAACTAAAAATAATCCTAGAAAATCGCCGTTTCCTATTAATGATTGACGAATCCGAAGTTATCTTTCAAGGTAAATTTGGCCCCGAATTACCCAACTTTCTCCGTAGCTTAATGCAACAACCCTATTATCCTACCGTATTACTATTCTGCGGAACTTACTTCCTAAAACAGGCAGCTTGGGACTATTCATCAGTATTTTTCAACACTGCCCAATTTAAAACTCTCAGCTACTTATCACAAGCAGAATCCGCCGAATTACTACAAAAAACTGCCCAAGATTTCCTCGAATTTGATAGCTATGTATTAGAACAAGCCTATAAATTAACCCACGGCCAACCTTATTTATTACAAAATTTAGGAGCAAAAGTTATAGAAACATTCAGCTCTGAACTTAGAAAAGGTAAAGAACGCAATAACTACGTTAATTCTAAAGATTTACAAAGAATTACCGAACTATTAGTAAAAGAAGAAGACAACGCAGCATTTCGAGAACATTGGAAAAATAGCAGCAAAGTAACTCATCGACTCTTATCCGCTTTAGCTTGGAGCAGCAAAGATATTTCTATTTCCCAACTTGATAAAGAAGCTATTATAGCCGCCATGCAAAAATATCAATTAGAAATACCAAATAACCAAATATTTGAGCTTCTGCAAAATCTACGAGGAGAAGAAATTTTAGAGAAAAAAGGCAAAGTTTATCGCTTCGTAGTTCCTTTATATCAACAGTGGATAGCTTATTGGTATGAACCTGATTTGGTAAGAGAAGAAGGATTGGAGGATTGAGAAACACTGTAGATATAGTAAGGTGGCATAAGCGGAGCGTCATCGACCTCTTACAATAATGGTGTATGACGTTATCACTTATATAGCAATTCTTAATTATGAATGCTTAATTCTTAATTAAATTCAAAATCAATTACTTATATTGCTGTAGT
>JQIA01001527.1_pt1 | contig 12425 bp, 12 predicted proteins | sample 811431 | NCBI WGS metagenome assembly JQIA01 (sample SAMN02998118, study PRJNA258478) | marine sediment metagenome | biome: marine; feature: seafloor; material: sediment; isolation source: oil-polluted sediment collected from 3 locations (0.5 km, 0.7 km and 0.9 km)... | place: USA: Gulf of Mexico ... | reverse complement strand
GAATAACTAGAAGCTCTTCAATAGTTTGTACACCATGCTTTTTTTGTAAATTATAAATTAATTGCAATCTATCATTCAATTTTTCTAATTCAGAAGCATCAAAGCTAATGATTTCGTTTGCCCTTTCAATTTCGGCAGCAATATCTTCAAATTCAATTTTTACACTTAAAATTCTGTCATACAACTTCCCATACTCTTCTGAAAAGGTTGAAATTTTATTTAAATTTGCTGAAATTGAGGTTAATAAGGTATTTAAACCTATTTCGTCACTAGAAGCAATTGACTGTGCTTCAGATAAATTTAACTTTATTTCTTCAATATTATTTATTTTATCTAAAGATTGCTCAACAATCTGCTGCTCATTTATTTGCAAATCAGCTTTTTCTAATTCTTCAAATAAATGTAAATTATATTCGTATTGTTCTTTTACTTGTAACTGATTGTTTTTAAGCTCTTGAAGTTCTTTTATTAGTTGATTGTATAATTTTAATCCTCTTTTATACGACTCAATTTTAGCTCCATTATTAGCTAGCGCATCTACTATTTTAAACTGAAACTTAACATCTGATAACTGCAACGTTTGATGTTGTGAATGCACATCAACTAATTTCTCACTTAAAGATTGTAAAACTTGTAAGGTTGTAGGTGTATCATTAATAAATGCTCTTGACTTTCCACTTGGTAAAATCTCTCTTCTAATAATAGTTTCATTTTCAAAATCAAGGTCGTTTTCCTCAAAAAAAGAAGCTAAAACATAATCTTTAATAGAAAATTGAGCTTCAATTATACATTTATGCTCCGTATTCTTTAGGGTTGAAGAGTCTGCTCTTTTTCCTAAAACCAATCCTAGTGCACCTAATAATATTGATTTTCCAGCACCTGTTTCTCCAGTAATAATAGATAATTTATCTTTAAAACTAACAGATAAACTTTCTATTAAAGCATAGTTTTTTATGGAGAGATTTGTAAGCATAGTTGTAATTTGATATTAAGAAATTACTTTATTTCATTCCACTTAGCCGCATTTATTGGAGAAATTTTTAGCAGATCTTCTTTTAACTTAAACGTATCAAAATTAGGCCCGTCAGAAAATACACTCACAATTTCTGTTGCTTTAGAATCCATAAACACACGTAATAAAAATGCGTTTGGACGCATATCAAAAATTGATTTCAAAGACTCAATAGAATTTGCAATTTTTTGTTTCGCTTTCTTTTTATCCTGACTCATTGCATCCAATCCTTTTAAATGATAATCATATAACGTACTACGGAATAAACTATAGGTAGGAGATAATAAGTTATCAATTAAATTAAATCGAGTTCCTGTACCATCATTTTGATTCCAACCAACATATCCACTCTGTTGTGCTTGGACAACAATGTCTTGAGCTTTTGTAAAATGAGCTGTACCTCCATTTAAAGAAAAAGTGTCAGCATCAAAGCCCAAAATAGTATACACATAAAATGAAACAACAGAAACTAGGTTAGACTCAAAAGTATTTTCATTAAATTGTAATGGTTCAAACTCTGCATAATGGAATGAAAAGTCATCATCTTTAAAATTAAAAACAGGTGTTAAATAAGAAGAATTAAAAATTGGACGAGATGATTGTATTTGTATATGTCCTTTAAAATCTCCTCCACTTTGTTCTAATATTGTAATAGTTAAATTACAATCTATCCGCTCTTGTGGTTTATAATTACTGCTAGTCCAACGCTTTTGGTTCACAAATTCGTTCAAAGCGTTTTCCAAAGTGGTGAAAATTTGCTTATTGGAACCAGGTATTTTATCTGCGTTGACTGTTATTGAACAGTTTAGTTCTTGCGCATTTAATTGTACTACAGCGAAAAGAAAAACTACTATTTGAAGTATTTTATGCATACATTTTATTCAAAATTTCACTAAATATATCTTCAGCAACCATTGCTTTAGATTTTAGACTAAATTCTGAAATTTTTTCGGATTTATCAATAATTGTGACTTTATTTGTTTCTTTTTTAAATCCGGCTCCTTTATCTTGCAATGAATTTAGTACAATTAAATCTAAATTTTTCTTTTTTAATTTAAGAAGTGCGTTTTCAACTTCATTGGTTGTTTCTAATGCAAAACCAACTAAATACTGCTGTTTTTTTAGTTCACCTAAAGAAGCAAGTATATCGTGTGTTTTCTCCAATTCAATAGTCATTGTATTGGAAGATTTTTTAATTTTATGTTCAGCTACAATTGTTGGTTTGTAATCTGAAACTGCAGCTGATAAAATTGCGATATCAACTTCGTTGAAGTATTTATGAGTTTCTGCAAACATTTGGGCCGCACTCACCACGTCAATTCTTTGAATTAAAGCATGTGAAACTTTTTCATTGGAAGGACCTGTAACCAAATATACTTGAGCACCTAGATTTGCAGCAGTTTTCGCCAATTCAAATCCCATTTTCCCTGATGAATGATTCCCAATAAAACGAACAGGGTCAATTGCTTCATAGGTTGGACCAGCAGTGATTACCACTTTTTTATGGTATAATGGCAAACCTTTTACAATATCATTTTCAATAAAGGTTACTATATTTTCAGGCTCTTCCATACGCCCCTCACCAATTAGTCCACTTGCTAATTCGCCACTTGAAGGTGGAATAAAAACATTCCCAAAACCTTGTAATTTTTCAATACTTTGTTTTGTGGTAGGATGTTGGTACATATCTAAATCCATTGCTGGTGCAAAATACACCTTAGATTTAGCTGATAAATACGTTGCTAGTAATAAATTATCACACACTCCATTTGCCATTTTAGACAATGTATTTGCAGTTGCAGGAGCAACTACCATATAATCTGCCCAAAGACCTAAATCTACATGACTATTCCATTGTTCATTTTCCTCATCTTTTTCATAAAAAGTTGAAACAACTGGATTTTTAGAGAGAGTTGAAAGGGTAAGTGGAGTAACAAATTCTTTTGAAGCGGGCGTCATTACAACTTTAACATCTGCACCTGCCTTCACAAAAAGTCGTACTAAATGAGCCGTTTTATAAGCAGCAATACCGGCGGTTACGCCTAAAAGAATATTTTTACCACTTAAAACTGACATTTATTCCTGAGTTTCTTCTGGATTTCTATGGTAAATTTTACTTTCTAACCATTCTTCAACAGCTATTGCTGTGGCCTTAGGTAATTTTTCATAAAATTTAGATACTTCAATTTGTTCTTTATTCTCAAAAACCTCATCTAAGCTATCAGTGTAAGTCGCAAATTCTTCTAATTTTTCAACCAATTCACCTTTCAAATCACCACTAATTTGTGCAGCTCTTTTAGCTATAATTGTAATCGCTTCATAGATATTATCTGTTGGAGCTTCAATTTCGTTTTTGTCGTAAGTCACCGTTGTTGTAGGTGCTTTTGAATTTTTATAATCCATTAGTTTGTGTTTTTAATGCTATTAAAGAGGTTAACTCTTTGTTTAAGTTTATGAGTAGTTTTTCTGTTTCTTTTAAATAGTCTGAGCTTGAAAAACTTCGTTTAAATCTTTCGTGTATTTTAACAGCTGCATTAATTCTTTCTTCTTTTTTTGTAATAAAGCTATTAATTGCCAATTCATAACTGGCTTTAAATTTCAAATATAATGCTTCTTCTTTATATGAAGTTCCTAAATAATCTGAAAGTAAATTATCAAATGCTACAATTGCAGCGATATAATCTTCTGTGTGATAGTATTGCTTTGCTATTTCAAAGGACTTTGTCTCTAATTTTTCTGTTAGCTCACTTACATATTTATTAGCAGCATCAATATTTTTAGAATTTGGGTATTTAAAAATAAAATTCTGCAATGCTGTAATTGCTTCATAGGTGTCTTTTTGATCTAGGCTAAATATAGGAGATGCCAAATAATAGCTATGAGCTGATAAATAGGCACCCTCTTCAATTTTTGAACTTTTAGGGTAATTCTTTACAAACTTATCAAAGTAGTATGCAGCTAACGTATATTGTTTTGTATTGTAATGCGCTTGAGCTATCATATATTGAATACGCTCCATTTGAGGTTTCCCTCTATAGCTTGGAGTAACCTTTTCAAACAATTGAATAGCTTTATTGTAATTCTGCTCTTCATATAGCTTTGTAGCCAATTCATATTGTTTTTCAACCGTACCTTTATTCAGTACTTTTTGGTATTCGCTACAAGAAGAAACTCCTAGGGCGATTAATAAAATGAGTATATATATTTTATTTTTTTGCATTTGGCAAAATTAGTTATTTATTATGGATTATTAAAATGATTTTTTATATGTCAATAAACCGCTAAAATAACTCGGTTTTAGAATAAATATTGCTTTGTAATCTTAATTGTTTGTTAATTGTTAAGCTGGTGGCATCACTGAACTTACAATTGTAAGTTGCTTAATATCATTATCAAACAAGTATAAACCACCTTTATCATCTCCAATTAAATTAATTTTATCTAAGATGGTTCTTGCCTGTGCTTCTTCTTCAATTTGTTCTGCTACATACCACTGTAAGAAATTATGTGTTGCATAATCTTTCTCTTCTAAAGCAATATGAACCAATTCATTAATACTTTGAGAAACAAACAACTCATGTTTAAATAAGGTTTCAAACATTTCTTTTATAGATCCAAATTCTAATGATGGAGCATCTAGTTCAGAAACTTTTGCATGTCCACCACGTTCATTTATGTATTTGAACAATTTTAGCATGTGCATTCTTTCTTCATCAGATTGCGCATACATAAATTCTGATGTCCCTTCCAAGCCTTTAAGTTCGGCCCAAGAAGCCATCGCTAAATATATTTGAGAAGATTCAGCTTCTATTCTTATTTGCTTATTTAAAATGGTTTGCATTCTTTCTGATAACATAATCTTTAATATTTAATTGGTTTGCATTTAAAACTACCAGCAGTCTAAGCCACTAATAATTGGCTGCAAAGATACCTATTTTTTGTTGTAATTCATAAGTTGCATTCACTAAAGGTAACCTAACATGTTCTGAACAAATATTTAGATTTTTTAAAAGTGCTTTTATTCCTGCTGGATTTCCTTCTTCAAAAATATAATCTATACTATCCATTACTTTATAATGCAACTCATTCGCTTTTGAAACATTCCCAGCCAACCCTTGTTGAATCATTTCTGAAAAATCATTTGGAAGGCCTTGTCCTATTACAGAAATTACTCCTGAACCTCCCGCCAATACCATTGGTAAAGCAATCATATCATCTCCAGAAATAACTAAAAAATCTTTCGGTTTTTGTTGAATCAAACGCATCGCTTGTACTAGATCTCCTGCCGCTTCTTTTACAGCCACAATATTTTTAAACTCTTTTGCTAATCTAATTACTGTTGAAGGCCTTACATTTTGCCCTGTTCTACTTGGAACATTGTATAAAATAATTGGAAGTGAACTTACTTGAGCTATCGCTTTAAAATGTTGATAAAATCCTTCTTGTGTAGGTTTATTATAGTATGGTGAAACTGAAAGAATAGCAGAAAATGCCGAGACATCAGTTGTTTCAATTTCATGCACAACTGCTGCTGTATTATTACCACCAATTCCTAATACTAATGGCAATCTTCCCGCATTTGCTTTTATAATTGTTGCTTTAACTTGTTCCTTTTCTTCTGAAGTTAACGTTGCTGGCTCTCCTGTTGTACCTAAAACAACTAAATAATTTATACCATTGGCTATTTGAAAGTTTACCAAACGCCCTAACCCTTTAAAATCTACTGATTTATCTTCGTTAAAAGGAGTTACTAATGCTACTCCAGTTCCTATCAGTTCTTTCATTATAATTTATTTAAAATGGCTAAATATTTTTTTAATTCTTTGTTGAATACTTCTAGATCGTCAAATTTACAATCTATCATTAAATCGTACAAACGACTATCTAAGTGAGAAAATCCAACTTTAAATTCTGTTTTGCATTGCAATAATAACAAGTTCAAATACAAATTATCAACTTTACTGTAATTAATTAACAAATCGTATTTTTTTGTTAAAGCAGATTTTAATTCTTCAGATTTAATTTTACCGTACCAACCAAAATCTTTTGGTGTACAAGAATCTTTCAACTTATGTTCTTTACTTATATTTTGCTGAAATCCAATCAATTTTATATCACCCTCATAGACAGCAAGTAATGACACTAATTTAGTATGTATTTCTTCTTTTTTAGAAATATCATCTAAAAAAACAAGGATACTTTTTACTTTATTAGTAGAATTAACTTTCGATTTCTTAAGCCAATTCGGTAATCTATTGTTGAAAAATATTTGGTTACTTTTTCGTTTAAATCCTGTAAAAATCATCTATATTTACGCTTAGAATTACAAAATTAATTAAAATCGTAGTATTTCAGCAATGAAAAAAAATATTATTTTATTTTTCACCATTATTCTTCTTTTTAGTTGCAAAAATAAACCGCAACATTTAGTTAAAATTGAGGGGAAACAACTTCCTGTAACAGAAGAATTTACTTCGGTAAAAGCTATTGAAACTTTAATTCAACCTTACAAAGAAAAGGTTGAAAAAGAAATGAATACCGTATTAAGTTATACTTCAAAAGAATTAAATAGATACGATGGTGAATTAGAAAGTTCTTTAGGAAATTTAATGGCTGATTTATGTTATGAAAGAGCAAATCCGGTGTTTAATTCAAGAACAGGAAAAAATATAGACTTATCACTTTTTAATTTTGGTGGTATCAGAGCTTCCATTTCTAAAGGAGAAATAACAACTAGAAATGCTTTTCAGCTGATGCCATTTGAAAATAATTTGGTAGTAGTTGAAATTTCTGCTGAGAAATTAAATAAACTTGCGATGTACTTAATTAATGGCAACAGAGCACATCCGTTATCTAAGCATGTAAATTTAGTTATTACTAAAAAAGGGTACGATTTAAAAATAAACAACACTCCAATTGATCCCTCTAAAACATACTATATTTTAACATCAGATTATTTACAACGTGGTGGCGACAATATGAATTTCTTTAAAAATCCTGTGAATTTGTATAAAACAGGTTATAAAGTAAGGAATGCAATGATTGATTATTTTAAAGAAACTGACACAATTCGAGTTAAATTAGACGGAAGATTTCGCAAAGAAAATTAACGCTTATGAAGAGAAGGAATTTTATACAAAAATCAACCGCAGCTAGTGCCTTTTTAACTTTAGGAGGATTCTCATTACAATCTTTTACTAGTAAAAGCACCAAACATATCACTATTTTACATACCAACGACACGCATAGTCATATTGAACCTTTTCCTAGTAATCATTCCAGATATGCTAATAAAGGAGGAGTTGCAAGACGTGCAACTTTGGTTGAAACAATACGACAAGAAAATCCAAATACCTTATTATTAGATGCTGGTGATATTTTTCAAGGAACACCCTATTTTAATTTTTATGGAGGGGAATTGGAATTTAAATTAATGAGTCTCTTAAAATATGATGCTGTAACTATAGGTAACCATGACTTTGACAATGGAGTTGATGGGTTATACAAACAATTACCACACGCTAAATTCGATTTTTTATCGGCCAATTATAATTTTAAAAACACTATTTTAGATACACATGTAAAACCCTATAAGGTATTTGTCAAAGATGGAATTAAAATAGGTGTTTTTGGTATTGGAATAGAATTAAAGGGTTTAGTAGATACTAAAAACTATAAAGAAACTCAATATTTAAACCCCATTGAAATTGCTCAGGACACGAGTCGTATTTTAAAAGAAGAAGAACAATGCGATTTGGTTATTTGCTTATCACATTTAGGCTATCATTACAAACCCGAACGAAATAGTATTGGTGATTTAGAACTAGCTTCTAAAACAAAAAATATCGATTTAATTATTGGTGGGCATACACACACTTTTTTACCAAAACCAACTGTTACAAAAAACAGTATTGGTGAAAATGTATTGGTGAATCAGGTTGGTTGTTACGGAATTAATGTAGGCCGTATAGATTTTTATTTTGATAACGACAAAAACAAAGCAAGTAAAGGGAAAAGTATAATTGTTTAAAATAATTGAATTGAAATGCGCATAGAAACAGGATTAAAATTAGGATTCAAAGATGTAATGATTCGGCCAAAACGCTCAACTTTAAGTTCTAGAGCTCAAGTAAATTTAGAAAGACAATTTACTTTTTTACACAGTAACTATCAATGGAGTGGCGTTCCTATTATGGCCGCCAACATGGATACAGTTGGAACTTTTGAAATGGCAATAAAATTAGCTGAGCATAAAATTTTTACAGCCATACACAAGCATTACACTTTAGAAGAATGGAAAAAGTTTATGCAATCAACTAAAAACAGCTTAATAGATTATATTGCTGTAAGTACTGGCACCGGTGCTTCTGATTCTAAAAAATTAGCTGCTATCTTTAAAGAAAGCCCACAAATAAAATTTATTTGTATTGATGTTGCAAATGGATATTCTGAGCATTTTGTAAACTTTGTAAAAAAAACTAGAAAGCAATATCCAACTAAAGTAATTATGGCTGGAAATGTTGTAACTGGTGAAATGGTTGAAGAATTATTGCTTGCAGGCGCCGATATTATTAAAGTTGGTATTGGGCCTGGATCAGTTTGTACAACACGTGTAAAAACAGGAGTGGGTTACCCCCAACTCTCGGCTATTATTGAATGTGCTGATGCTGCACATGGGTTAGGCGGACAAATAGTTTCTGATGGTGGTTGTAAAATACCTGGTGATATTGCAAAAGCATTTGGTGGTGGAGCAGATTTTGTAATGCTTGGAGGTATGTTAGCAGGACATACTGAAAGTGGTGGTAAAACCATAGAAATCGAAGGTGAAAAATACAAGCAATTTTACGGAATGAGTTCTGAGACTGCTATGAATAAACATGTAGGTGGAGTAGCAAACTACAGAGCATCTGAAGGAAAAACTGTAGAAATTCCATATAGAGGAGCCGTTGAAAACACCATACAAGATATATTAGGGGGATTGCGCTCAACCTGTACTTATGTGGGTGCAAATAGACTCAAAGAATTAACCAAAAGAACCACTTTTATTAGAGTTCAAGAACAACATAACGAAGTGTTTTCAAAATAAATTGTTATCACCCAAGTAATCAAAATTATTTTTTTGTCTAAATAAATTCTATAATACTTTGGAGTCAACGAAAAAACATGCTATTTACAGTACGAAAATTTTAAGTATTGAGCGTTGCTTTATGTTCTAAAACCATAGAACGAAATATTAAATACTGTGCCACAATGTATGTTACCATAATTAAAAGATCGAAAATTTCCTTGGGTACGTAAAATTTATTAATAGCTAAAATGGAATCAGAAGAAATAAATACAACAGCTCCTAGAAACATCCATAAGGCTTTTATAGATTTTGAATTTAAGTAATTCAATAAAGAAATTGCTCCAAATAGTGAAATAGTAATCCCATAAACAACTACTGGAATTAATAATTCATTTAAAGAATCTTTCAGAAGAAAAATCAATGCTAAAAATGTGATAACAAATGGAATAAAAGCGAGTATTTTATGTTGAAATGAAGACTTTTGAAGCCAACCTACTACAATTTTTATAAACAATATATGTGCAATTAAAAAAGACACCAAACCTATTATAAAAAATTGAACCCCTTCAAAAAGTAAAAAAACATCTCCTAAAAACGAAAATATCAATGCGAGCATATACCAAGCATTCCGCTTAGTTACGGACACCATATATAATGCTAATAATGACAACAGGATAAATGGCTTAACAACAACAATTAAACTTGGAAGTTTAAAAATAATTCCAATTATATCTGCAATTGATACAAGTACAAATACAAAAAAGGCAACTTTAATTTTATTCATTCAATTAAAAAATTAATTCCACGTTGGTAAGATACAGTTTTTATCTAATCTTTTTAACAATGGATCAATCCCTTCAATTAAACTTTGTTGCATTATTTTCGATTCATCTTTATGGCATTCCAGACAAGCACCAATCAATAATAATTGTTGCTGCTCTTCAACTGAAAATGGTCTAAAATCTAATCGAGTTGAGTTTACAACACCTTTTTTCGTAGGTTTTAAAAATGGAATCCATGCATCTTCTGGTAGATTATCATTTGGATTTAAAGAATATTCCGCAGAGAAAGTCCAAATGCCTTTACCATTTTCAATACTATAAATTAATTCCCCATTCCCATACCCTAAAGTAGCTGGGTTTGAATGACACGATTTACAATCACGTACACTTTTTGTAGTTGTATGAGGTGAATTTGGTGCATACAAGCGATGAAAAGAAACATCTTCACCTATCTCTTTTCCAGTATAACTTCCTTTATCAATAGTCATAATCATTCCAGGAATTGCTGGTTCAATATGTTTCCCATCTTTAGTTGTACGAACTCCCATAGCTGGTATTGAAGATGAAAACTCCGCAACATATTCTTTCCATTGACCTTTCCCGTATTTTTTATCTAGTAGATCAAAAGCTCTCGGCTCATCTTTATCAAATTCATTATGACAACCAATACAACGAGAAGTCCAAGATGAATGACATGTGGCACAGCTTACATTTTTATGTGCATTATCTCTCGAGCAAATTTCAGATTGAGGTTTTAGTTCGTGCAAAGCACCATCTTTTTTACCAATTAAAAACGCATTTCCAATCGAATCAACAAAAGTATTTACTAAGGGATGATTTCCATTTTCAACTGCTATTATTTGTTTGTCATTGTGTGAATAATCACGATGTAAAAAAACCAATAAGCTTTCTGTATCCAAAGAATCATATGGTATTGTATTTGGTTTTTCTTTAAAATGACAATCTGAACATTGCAATTTCACTGCCTGTTCCATATGTGCATACTTTTTACCATCTCCCATTACTTCATGAGAAGAATGACAATCTATACATAACAAACCTTTTGTATGGTGTACATCTTCTTCTATATACTTGTAAACTCTTTTATCTTCTATAACTCTGTATCCTACTTTATTTAAAATATCCTCTTCAGAAAGTAAGGTTTCTTGCCATCCTTCATAATTGGTTGAAATTCTACTGGAACGACTATGACAACCAAAACAATGCTCGTTTGATACAAATATATCTGTGGAAGGATGAAAAACTGGTAGTACTGTTTTATTAGATGAAAGGTAGCCCTCTAAATCTTTTTTAGCTTCTTCAGAATAATTTAAATGACAGGCATTACAGCCTCCCCCTCTACTCATTTGTGTAATTTCACCAAACTCTTTTTTTTCGGCACCTAAATGACAGTTAGCACATAAATCACGAATGTGTTTATCAGCAGGAGAATCTTTAATATCTTTAATATGGTAATGATAGTCTGGAGAGTCTGCTTCTCCAAAAATATACTTATCTACTGCTACCAACCCACTGTTAGTAGTCATTATTGAATTTTCAATTTTTGACAGTTCGTTTGGATGACATTTTCCACAAGTCGCAGCAGCATCTGATAAATTTCCTGGTATCAATACCATTCCTTTATGCGAATCTTCTTTATCCAACGTATTTGGATTTCCTAAGTGACAACTAATGCACCCTATTAATTCAGGATTGTGATATTCTGAATATCCTTTAGTGTTTTGATGACAATTTAAACAAGATTCTTCATCTATATTTTCAATCTTCACATAGTCAACCTCCTGAACATGAGCAGATTCAAAATAGTGCTGATTTTTAAAATAAATTAACAACAATATTATTGCAATTAATACTGCTAAAAAACCCGATTTATAGTGATTTATTTTCATATAAAATTTAATGCTACAAAATTACAACATTTAAAAATTAACTTCAACTCCAATTAAAAAAGTTATATATTTGATACTCATATTAATACGCTGAAAGTTATTTGATATGTAACATTAATTACATTTAAATAATTGAGTATCAATTTCTTAATGTAACCAAAGTTACCTTTACAAAAACGATTTTATGACTTTTATCATACACCATAGTCTAAGGAGTCAATAACTTTACAGCAGAAAAAAAATGAATAAACTTATGACTACTTCAAGAAGAAAATTTATTAAAATTTCTGCTCTAGGATTAGGAGGTGTTGCGGCAACAACTGGTGCATTAAATGCATTTGGAGCCAATTCATATTTAGATGATTTAGTGAAACAAAAAGTTTCTAAAACATTTAAAAGAACCCCTACCTATTGCGAAGTTTGCTTTTGGAAATGTGCAGCTTGGACATATACGAACGAAGAAGGCGAAATTAAAAAAATTATTGGGAATGACGATGATACACATTCATACGGCCGTTTATGCCCTAGAGGTACTGGTGGTGTTGGAATGTATACCGATACTGACAGGCTTAAAACTCCACTAATCCGTACAACGGTAAATGGAGAAGAAACTTTTAGAAAAGCTAGTTGGGAAGAAGCCCTTGATTTAATTG
>JQIA01001526.1_pt1 | contig 12428 bp, 11 predicted proteins | sample 811431 | NCBI WGS metagenome assembly JQIA01 (sample SAMN02998118, study PRJNA258478) | marine sediment metagenome | biome: marine; feature: seafloor; material: sediment; isolation source: oil-polluted sediment collected from 3 locations (0.5 km, 0.7 km and 0.9 km)... | place: USA: Gulf of Mexico ... | reverse complement strand
AGTAGATATCCGTTGTAGATACATTCACTCTGATGTAGATACATTAGAACGTGTAGAAATTATGCAAGATTTGCGTAAAGGTTTGTTTGATGTTTTAATTGGAGTCAATCTTTTAAGAGAAGGATTAGATTTACCTGAAGTTTCTTTGGTTGCTATTTTAGATGCAGATAAAGAAGGTTTTTTAAGAAGTCATAGATCTATAACTCAAACTGTTGGTAGAGCTGCCAGGAATGTAAATGGTTTGGCAATTTTATATGCCGATAAAATGACGAATAGCATGCAAAAAACTATTGATGAAACAGATCGAAGACGTGAGAAGCAGATGGCTTACAACACCAAGCATGGTATCACTCCTACTCAAATTAACAAAAAAATAGAAGATACTTTAACAAAGTCTGCTGTTTCTAGTTATCATTATGACAATGCGAAACAAGTTGCTGCCGAGCAAGATTTACAGTATTTACCAAAAGAAGAAATAGAAAAACGTATTAGAAACAAACGTAAACATATGGAAGCTGCTGCAAAAGAACTAGACTTTATTGTCGCTGCTAAACTTCGTGATGAGATTGAAGTTTTGAAGAAAAGTCTTTAAACTATTAGTTTTGTTTGTATCTAAACTAATTTTCAAATAAGTTGGCTAACTTCGAATATAAAACATTTAAACGTTGCATATTCGTGTTGACGTTGCACACAAGCTGACAAATGAAGAACATTCCTAAACTTTATGATTTAACGCTTGAGGAAATTAATGAATCTCTAATATTGGAAATAATCAAATTGATTTCTATTAAACGAGAGTTTGTTATAACACCTTTAAGTGTTTTAGGAATAACTGGTTTTCCAATTGCTAATCAAATAGATGTTTTAAACAACAAAGCAAAAACGAGAAAAATAAAACAAATATTATTTGATTTAAGTAATAAAGGATTTATTGAACAGAGAAAATCTCAACAAGATTATAAAGGAATTAAAGAAATCGGATATAATTTTATTAAAGACTAAAAAACTATAAAATTGCTAAAAAAAATAATCGTCGGAATATTAATAATCGGAATCATCGTCTTTATTGGATTTTTCGTTTTTATGGCAAACTTTGAGGTTTTTGACGAACCAACCGAAACGGAATTAAAAGTGGAATGTGATTACGAAGGTTTACGGAAAGTGAAAATGACCGAAATAATTGGAAATGCAACTCTGAATAGGTCAATTCATATTTACGCAACTGATTGTAATTACGATGAAAACATTGAACCTGAACCAATCTTTGTCGCAAGTGCTGGATTTATAAAACCAAAAGACGTAAATTTTGAATGGAAAAGTTTTGACACTTTAACAATTAGATACAATAAAAAGTTAGAGATTTTTAAACAAAAAAAAGAATCGGAATCTGTAAATCCAAAAATAATATTTGAATATATAACTGAATAAAAAAGTAAATACACAACACCGTGTATGAAAAATTTTTTATTTTTAGCATAACCAAAGTTTGTTGCTTTTTTGTAAACTTCCATTTTCCTGCGGAAAATAGCCGTCCACATTAAACACAACTTTCCATAACACAACAACGTTAGCAAAACCCTAAAAACCAATATTATGAAAATCAATACTATGAAGAAAAACTTAATTATTCTATTTTTAACTTTTTGGTCTATTTTGACTTATGGACAAAATAATCAATCCATTTTTTAATTAAGAAAGGAAATGACACTGTTTTTTGTAAAATAATTGAGTTAAAAGGAAAAAAAATTAAGTTTATTGAAAGTGGAGAGAAAAAAAGTAAAAAGAAAAATATTTTCAAATTCTCTAATGTTAATATTTCTGACTTATCAGTTGTTAAAAACCCATTGAATTTGAAAGTTAAAAAACCTAAAAAAGGATTCGCTCATATTTACCTTTATAGACCATATGTATATACTGGGTCAGCATTAGCCTGTAAAGTTGAATATAATGGAGAGAAATTCATTAATATTAAAACCTATAGTTATTACTTACATAAGGTTAAAGCAGGAGAAGTTCACAAATATAATTGGAAAAACAGCAAAAAGGATATTTTAGAGATTGATGCTAAAGATGGGGAAACTTACTTCATAAGAGGTTCATTTGGAGCAAGCTTTGAACCGTGGAATACTATCTCAAGTATTAGTAATGGAATGAACATTTTTCTTGACAATCCAAATACAGCAAAATACGCAATTTTAACAATGAAAAAAGAAAGCCCAAAATATTAAATTATCAATTTAAAAAAGATAATTACCTGAATAATATTACTGACAACATTTACATTTACTTCCTGTACTGAAGAAGATGAAAATTGTACTGAAACTGTTTGTCCAGAAGGATTCAATAACTGCTTTGAAAAACCTTGTGATTAAGGAATCAAACGTTTTGTAACAAAGTATATAATTTATTGCTGGCTTATTGCCTACTTTCGAAAGTCCTCGTGGACTTTCTTGGTCGGTAATTATTTACTAAATTAGTTGTTTGAAACACGCAACAAACCATATATAAAAACGTTAGCAAAACAAAAAAAGCCTCATTTTCATGAGGCCTTTTCAATATATTTAAATTAAGAAACTATGAAGCTTCTAAAACTTCTTGTACTTTATCAGCAGCTTCTTGAAATTCTGTTGCAGAAATAATTTCCATTCCAGAATTATCGATCAATTCTTTAGCTTCTTTAGCATTTGTACCTTGTAAACGACAAATAATTGGTACCGTAATTTTATCTCCCATACTCTTATAAGCATCTACAACACCTTGTGCAACTCTATCACAACGTACAATACCACCAAAAATATTTACCAAAATCGCTTTTACAGCAGGATCTTTTAAAATAATTCCAAAAGCAGTTTCTACTCTTGCAGCATCTGCAGTACCACCAACGTCTAAAAAGTTAGCCGGCTCACCACCAGACTCTTTAATTAAATCCATAGTTCCCATTGCTAAACCAGCTCCGTTTACCATACAACCAACATTACCATCTAAATCTACATAGTTTAAACCAGCAGCTTTAGCTTCAACTTCAATTGGGTTTTCTTCTCTTAAATCACGCATTGCTGCATAATCTTTATGTCTAAATAAAGCATTTTCATCTAAAGAAACTTTAGCATCTACTGCCATAATTTTAGAATCAGATGTTTTTAAAACTGGGTTGATTTCAAACATTGCAGAATCAGAACCAATGTATGCTTTGTATAAATTAGTAACAAACTTTGTCATTTCTTTAAAAGCAACACCAGATAAACCTAAATTAAAAGCAACTTTACGAGCTTGAAAAGGCATAATTCCTAATAAAGGATCTATTTCTTCTGTAAAAATTAAATGCGGAGTTTCTTCGGCAACAGTTTCAATATCCATTCCACCTTCAGTAGAATACATAATCATATTTTTACCAGAAGCTCTGTTTAATAAAACAGACATATAATATTCATCTGGTTCAGAATCACCAGGATAATACACATCTTCACAAATTAAAACTTGATTTACTAATTTTCCTTCTGCAGAAGTTTGAGGCGTAATTAACATCATTCCTAAAATATCATCAGAAATACTTTTAACTTCGTCTAAGTTTTTAGCCAACTTAACTCCACCACCTTTACCACGACCACCTGCGTGCACTTGTGCTTTAATTACGTGCCAACCTGTTCCTGTTTCTTCTGTAAGCTTTTTTGCAGCTTCTACTGCTTCAGCAGGAGTACTTGCAACAATTCCACGTTGAATTCTAACGCCAAAACTGTTTAAAATTTCTTTTCCTTGATATTCGTGTAAGTTCATGTGTAAATGTTTAATACGTAAAACAAACATACAAATTCATAAACAAAACCGTGCATAGTTTTGGTTAAAAAAATGACTTAAAAAGAAATCTACTTTTCTTTAAGAAAATTTTAACACTCTACTAGTGTAACACTCCTAATTTTAAGAAGTCTTTATTAATAATTAACACGTTTTTATGATTTATCCCTTAAAGGATAAATATTTTAGCATCGTGTTTATACATAATCAACCAAAAGAATTATATGTTTAAAAAGACTTATTTAGTACTAATTGCATTGTTATCAATGTATCAGCTATCTGCACAAATCCAAAAAAATCGAAAAACTATTAATACAACAAGAGTTCATAAAGCTCCAAAAATAGACGGTGTATTAAATGATAAAGCATGGGAAAATGTTGACTTAATAACAGATTTTGTGGTTTTAAGACCTGATAATGGTAAGCTTGTTTCAAAAGAATATCAAACGACTGTTAAAGTTATTTATAATGACGAAGCTATTTATATTTCTGCTCAAATGAATGATCCTAATCCTGAGGGAATTCCACAAGAGTTTGCAACAAGAGATAATTTTAGTCAAGCAGACTTCTTATTAGTGACGATTAATCCAAATGACGATGGTCAAAATCCTTTTGAATTCTTAGTTCAATCCACAGGAAACCAAGGAGATGCAAAAGTTTCTAACGGTAATGAAGATTTTAATTGGAGTGCAGTTTGGAAAAGTGCAGCAAAAATTAATGACAAAGGTTGGGCTATAGAAATGAAAATTCCTTACCGAGCAATTCGTTTTGCAAACAGACCTATACAATCATGGGGATTTAATTTTCACAGAAGATTAGAAAATTTAAATGAACAACATACTTGGACTCATATTGATAATACTGTTGGAAGATGGACACAATATGATGGATTAATTAATGGTTTTAAAAATATTAAACCGCCAACAAGATTAAATTTATACCCTTATGCATCAGCAACTACAACAACATTTGAGGGCGTTTCTGATTTTGATTGGAGTGTTGGTATGGATGTAAAATATGGTTTAACAGAAAACTTTACATTAGATGCTACTTTAATTCCTGATTTTAGTCAAGTCGGTTTTGATGATATTGTTCTTAATCTTGGGCCTTTTGAGCAACGCTTTACTGAACAAAGGCAATTTTTTACAGAAGGAACGGAACTTTTTAATATTGGTAGACTGTTTTATTCTAGAAGAATAGGTGGCTCTCCAATTGATCAATTTGATATTTCATCAACATTAATTGAACAAACGGATTTTGACACAGATGGTAAAAAAGTAAATGAAGAGATTACAAATTATCCGGGTAAAGTTACCATGCTAAATGCCGTAAAAATATCTGGAAGAACAAAAAAAGGCTTAGGTATCGGTTTTTTTAATGCCGTTACAGAAACTACAAACGCCACTATTAGAACAACAACAGAACAAATGAATGGAGGTGTTAGCACCGAAACGATAACAACTAGAGAAGAAGTAATAAGTCCGTTTACGAATTATAATATTTTAGTTTTAGATCAGCAGTTTAATCAAAATTCAACAATTTCTCTAATTAATACAAATGTAACTAGAGATGGTAGATTTAGAGATGCAAATGTTACTGCATTAGATTGGCACATAGAAACTAAAGACAGTAAATATAATGCAGATGGTTCTGTTAAAATGAGTAACATTTCTGACGATGTAGACAACCCAAATACTGGTTATACTTTTGATAATAGTTTTGGTTATAATTCTGGGCATTGGAATTGGGAAGTTGGTTATAACTTTGAAAACAAAGATTTTAATCCAAATGATTTTGGAATTTTATTTAGCAATAACCAACAGACATTTTATAGTAGTGCGGGATGGAGAACTTTACAACCAACAAAAAGGTTTAATAGATATAATTTTAACTTCTACCAACAATTAAACTATCAGCATTATTCGGGAACATACACAGGCTATAATGCTGGTTTTAATTATAACGCACAAACAAAAAATCGTTTTTCATACGGAGGAAATTTCAATTACAGTTCAGAAGAAAAAGACTTTTTTGGACCTAGACAAGGCACAACAAGTGGCATTTATTTTTTACAACCAGAAAGAAAGAATATAAACGTGTATTTATCTACCAATTCTCAAAACAAGTTCGAATTAAGTGCTGATGGTTATTATACAGATTATAGTAATAATGCAAAAGTAGGATATGGTTTTAGTTTTGCTCCCCGATATAGATTTACAAATCAATTTTCTTTGAGATATCGATTAAACTTTGATAAAACTAGCAATGATCAAGGTTATGTTTATGATAATTTTGATGACCCTAATGATGATATTGTATTTGGATTAAGAGACAGAAAGAGCTATACCAATACAATTTCGGGGAAATATAATTTTAGTACAAACTCTTCATTATCATTAAGTTTTAGACATTACTGGGGTGCTGTAAACTATAACGACTATTATAACCTTAATTCTCAAGGAAAATTAGACCCAAACACAACATATATAGGAGAAGATGTAAACTTTAACAGTTGGAATTTAGATTTGAATTACATATGGCAATTTGCACCAGGAAGTCAATTAATTGCTTTTTACAGAAATTCAATTTTTAATGAAGACACAAATTCGAAATTAGATTTCTTTAAAAATTTAGATAATTTATTTGAGCAATCGCAAAGACATACCTTTTCTGTTCGATTTGTATATTTTATAGATTATAATAAATTAAAAAATATTTTTTAATCTTTAAATTCCCCAATACGAAGAAAAACGGATATACTTATAATGTGTATCCGTTTTTTTATACTTTAGTGCCAAGATATATTTTATATGATAATTACAAAAAATATCCATAAGTACTATGGAGATGTACAGGTTTTAAAAGGTCTTGATTTACACATCAAAAAAAGTGAAATAGTTGCTATTGTTGGCCCGTCAGGGGCAGGAAAAACAACTTTATTACAAATATTAGGTACTTTAGACACCCCCTTAAAAGATGAAAACTCTGAATTATCTATCAACAATACATCTCTCAAAAACCTTTCTGACAAACAACTTTCTGAGTTTAGAAATCGTCATATTGGTTTTATATTTCAATTTCATCAATTATTACCCGAATTTACAGCTTTAGAGAACGTATGTATTCCTGCATTCATTGCAAAAAAGGGTAAAAAAGAAACAGAAATAAGAGCTAAAGAATTGTTAGATTTCTTAGGATTATCACATAGAATTGATCACAAACCAAATGAACTTTCAGGAGGTGAACAACAAAGAGTTGCAGTTGCTAGAGCACTTATCAATAACCCATCAGTAATTTTGGCTGATGAACCAAGTGGAAATCTAGACAGTGAATCTGCAAAAAATCTACATGAGTTATTTTTTAAATTACGTGATGAGTTTGGACAAACTTTTGTTTTAGTAACTCACAATGAAGAGTTAGCAAACATGACAGATAGAAAATTAACGATGATAGATGGTAAAATCATTTAATATTGTAACATCACTTCAGTTAATTCTACTTATGTATAAACTTTAATATGAAAGAAACATTTAAGAATTTAATTGCCTACATAAAAAACCCTGTTTTAGAAAAAGATTCAAACAAAGAAATTGGGTATCGTTTTAAAACTTTCTTTTACTTATTAATTATAAGTGTTTTAACAAGTTTAATTATCACACCTATTTACTCTATTATTGAAGCCCTTGGACTTGTAGATATGGATACTCATAAAGCAGAAGAAATGTTTAAAGACATGAATGCTCTTCAAATTGTATTAATTGCTGCTATTACAATTCCAATTATAGAAGAATTAATTTTCAGAGCTCCAATTACTGCATTTAAAAAGCCAAAATCATTTACATATGCATTTTATATTTTTACTTTAATTTTTGGATTTATACACATTACAAATTTTGAAATCACAACAAATGTATTACTACTCTCTCCAATATTAATTTTACCACAATTACTTGTTGGTAGTTATTTTGGATATATAAGAGTTAAGTTTGGTTTAATTTGGTCTATGCTTTTACATGGAAGCTATAATGGATTTTTATTTTTAATGAGTTTTTTAGCTGAATAGACAAGTATGAAAAAATCTGAATTGAAAGAATTTTTAGATGAGAAAGTTATCCTTTATAATAATCCAAAATTTATTGAGTCAGATCCTATCCAAATTCCACATCAATTTTCTAAAAAAGAAGATATTGAAATTGCTGCTTTTTTAACAGCTACAATTTCTTGGGGAAATAGAAAGATGATTATTAAGAACTCTTATAAAATGATGGAGCTTATGGATAACTCTCCTTACGAATTTGTCTTAAATCATCATGAAAAAGACCTAGAGCCATCCCAAAGTTTTGTTCATAGAACTTTTAATTATATCGATTTTCAACAATTCATAAAATCTTTACAACATATTTATAAAAATCATGATGGTTTAGAAAATGTACTTTCTATTAAAGATGGTTCCTCTAATTATCAAACAGCCATACATCAATTTAAAAATATATTCTTTGAAATTGAGCATCAGCAAAGAACTCAAAAACATATTTCTGATCCTTTAAAAAATTCTGCTGCAAAACGCATTAACATGTTTTTAAGGTGGATGGTAAGAGATGATAAAGCAGGTGTAGATTTTGGTATTTGGAAATCTCACAAGTCATCTAATTTATCTTGTCCTTTAGATGTACATTCTGGTAACGTTGCCAGAAAATTAAAACTACTTTTAAGAAAACAAAATGATTGGAAAGCACTTTCTGAATTAGATATAAACTTAAGAAAATTAGACAAAAATGATCCTGTAAAATACGATTTTGCTTTATTTGGATTAGGTGTTTTTGAAAAGTTTTAATAAGAAATGAACAAGATTATTTTCATTCTAAATTTTAGAATATATTCGTAAACTCTTAAAATAGTTTTTATAAAAATGCAATTTAAAAACCCTGAAATTTTATACTTTTTTGTGCTACTAATTATTCCAATATTAGTGCATCTTTTTCAATTACAAAAGTTTATAAAAATACCATTTACAAACGTTGTTTTTTTACAAAAACTAGTACAAGAAACACGCAAGAGTTCTCGCATAAAAAAGTGGTTAATTTTATGTACAAGGTTACTTTTATTATCGGCAATAATTTTTGCTTTTTCGTTACCTTATTTTGGTAAAAAAAATATTGATAATAATCAACATACTTTTATATATTTGGACAATTCTTTAAGTACAAATACATCAGGGGAAAAAGGAAATTTATTACAGACTGCCGCAAAAGAAATCATAGAGAACGCTTCAAAAAAAGATATCTATTCTTTACAAACAAATGACAATTTTTATAAAGACATCACGTATCCAGAGCTAAAAAAAGAGCTTCTAAAAGTAAAAGAAACAGTAATAAAACTAGATTTAAACAGTGTTTTCTTAAAAATAAGCAGTAATCAAAAAAACAAAACAAACACTTTAGGTAAAAACATATTAATATCTGATTATCAGATAAATTACGAAAAAAAGTTTACAAATGTAACACCTCCTTTTACTGCTATAAAACTAGAAAATAGTAAAAAAAACAACATTTCAATAGACAGTGCTTTCATCAGCAATACTAACACCAATAACCTTACCCTAAATGTTGTTATAAAAAACCAAGGTGAAGAGAAAAATAATATCCCTATTGCCATTTTTAATGGAAGCAAATTAATTAGCAAGCAGTCCTACTCCATTAAAAAAAATGCCATAAAAATCATTACTTTTACAATACAAAATCAATCTAATTTTTTAGGAAAAATACAAACTACTTTTAGTGATGCTTTTTCATTTGACAATACTTTCTATTTTAATTTAAACTCAACCAAAAAAGTTAACATTTTAAACATAGGGAAAGAAGCAAATTACTTGACTAAAATTTACACAAAAGACGAGTTCAATTTCATACAAACCCCACTGCAAAACATCAACTATAATGCTATTCAAAAACAACAATTAATTATATTAAATGAGTTAGAAAAAATTCCAGAAAACGTATCAAAAAGCATTTTAGACTTTTCTAATAATGGTGGAAATATCGTCATCATTCCAAGCCCTAATTCTGAAATTAAATCTTATAATAATTTCTTAGAAAAGGTTGCAAACGCAAAAATTCAATCAAAGATTTCTGACACTTTAAAAATTACAGAGATCAATTTTAATCACCCCTTATTTAAAAATGTTTTCTCAAAAAAAGTAGCAAATTTCCAATATCCAACAGTACAAAACCACTACCCTATTTCATCAAAAAACAATAATAAAATTGTTTCTTTTGAAAATAACTCATCATTTATAAGTCAAATAAAAAACACTAAAAGCAACGTTTATTGGATTGCTAGTTCACTTCATAAAAACAATAGTAACTTCCTTAATTCACCTTTAATTGTTCCTGTTTTTTATAATTTCGGAAAATTAAGTTTTCAACACTCTAAATTATATTACTATTTAGATACAGAAAATAGCATCGATATTGAAACTAAATTAAGAAAAGATGCCGTTTTAAGCATCTCAAATTCTACATCATCATTTATCCCTGCACAACAAACCTTTCAAAATAAAGTAAATATTACCACTAAATCACAACCTTTAAAAGCAGGATTTTACAACATCCTTAGAAAAAAAGACACTTTACAAACCTTAGCTTTCAATACTCCAAAAGAAGAAAGTTTACTCAACTTTATAGATTTAAATTCTTTAAAATATACCAATGAGAATATTGAGGTTTCATCTTCAATTGCAGGTGTGTTTAAAAATTTAAACGAAAAAAATAAAGTTCATTGGCTTTGGAAATGGTTTTTAGGATTGGCAATTGTATCTTTGCTTTTAGAAATTTTGATTTTAAAATTCTATAAACCATGAGTACACTTCTTAAAAATGCAACTATTATAGATGCTGAAAGTCCTTATCACAATCAAATAAAAGACATTCTTATTAGTGATGGAAAGCTTGAAAAAATAGCCAATTCTATTCCTCAAAAAGACAATTATACAGTTATAGAACTTGAAAACCTACACGTTTCTTGCGGTTGGTTTGACACAAGCGTTTCTCTAGGAGAACCTGGTTTTGAAGAAAGAGAAACTATAAAAAACGGATTGCAAGTCGCAGCCAAAAGCGGATTTACTTCCATTGCAGTTAATGCAAACACAAACCCAGTTATAGATTCTAAATCTGATGTTGAGTTTTTAATCAACAAAGCATTTAATTCTGCTACCAATTTATATCCTATTGCTGCTTTAACAAAAAAAAGTGATGGTACAGAAATGGCTGAACTTTATGACATGCAACAATCTGGCGCAGTTGCTTTTGGAGATTACAACAAACCCATTGAGAATGATAATTTAATGAAAGTCATTCTTCTATATGCTCAAAATTTTGATGGTTTAGTTTTAAGCTTCCCGAAAAACAATTCTATTGCAGGAGAAGGAATTGCCAACGAAGGCATAAACAGCACAAAATTAGGTTTAAAGGGAATCCCTGCTTTAGCAGAACATATTCAAATTGCTAGGGATTTATTTTTATTAGAATACACAGGAGGAAAACTACATATCCCAACAATTTCTACAACAAAATCTGTTGCTTTAATTAAAGAAGCAAAACATAAAGGATTGCAAGTAACTTGTAGTGTTGCGGCTCATAATTTAGTTTTAACTGATGATGAACTGCATGGTTTTGACAGTCGTTTCAAAACAAACCCACCCTTAAGAACTAAGGAAGATGTAAAAGCATTACAAAAAGGTGTAAAATCTGGTGTAATTGATATTATTACTTCAGACCATAATCCCATTGATATTGAACACAAAAAAGTTGAATTCAGTGAAGCCAAAGACGGTGTTATCGGCTTAGAATCTACTTTCGGAGCTATAAATTCTGTTTTAGACCTAGAGGATTTTATTAGCTGTCTTACAACTAAACCTAAAGAAATCTTCGGAATCAAGAATTACTCAATTCAAGAAGGAAACACAGCAGATATATCACTTTTTAATCCTGATATCGTTACTGTATTTACAAAAGAAAATATTTTATCAACTTCAAAGAATAGTGCTTTTATCGATAAAAAGTTAAAAGGAAAAGTCTATGGAATCTTTGCAAATAATCAACTAATTAAAAATTAAATATATATGGAAAATCAAACAGCTAAAGACGGTAAGGTTGCCGCAATCATTAGCCATTTCACTATTTTCGGAACTATAATTGCCTTTTTAATGAACGGTAATAAAAAAAATTCTTTTGCTAGTTTCCATATTAGACAAATGATGGGACTAAACCTTCTCTATCTTGTAAATCACTGGGTTATATACCCTTATTTAGGAAAAAATGCTGGTTGGATTGTAGGCGTAGCTCTTTTTGTACTTTGGATAATTAGTTTTATGGGAGTTATGAAAGATGACAAAAAATTAGTGCCATTTGTTGGCGAAAAATTTCAAGATTGGTTTAAAGGAATTTAATTTCTTTATAAAAATTTAATTATAATTTATGAGCTTACAGTATATCATCAGAGAACCAAAAAAAGAAACTCAAAATCCGACTTTATTAATTTTACTTCATGGCTACGGAAGCAACAAAGAGGATTTATTCTCTTTTTCTGAAGAATTACCAGAAGAACTATTGATTATCAGTGTACAAGCCCCCTATGAAA
>JQIA01001525.1_pt1 | contig 12435 bp, 11 predicted proteins | sample 811431 | NCBI WGS metagenome assembly JQIA01 (sample SAMN02998118, study PRJNA258478) | marine sediment metagenome | biome: marine; feature: seafloor; material: sediment; isolation source: oil-polluted sediment collected from 3 locations (0.5 km, 0.7 km and 0.9 km)... | place: USA: Gulf of Mexico ... | reverse complement strand
CGCGCTTGCAGATCCTTATCATCTCGATCGTGATGAGCATTGGTATCTGTTTCATTATTTACATTTGTGGGTAAAGTTGGCCAAAATTTCAGAAAATCCAGACGATTTTAGAAAAGATGAATGTTTTATCATCGATATAACGAGTGAGAATAAACCGAACTTCGTAACGCAAGAACTTGACGACCCTGAAGACCCAAAAATTCGTTTGTTGCTAACTTATGACTTGATAAGGCAAATAAACTTTGATTCTGAAACCTTAGATGAAAAGGGGAAAATACCTGATGATAGCTTTAAAAAATCAATCAAACTGTCAACGGCGTCCTATCTATGGAAACATGTTAGTAGGCATTGGAATGAACGAATAGAAAGAAATAATAGGCGATACCCTATCGTTTCAAAAATTGATGTAGTTTGGGGCTTAGGAGATATTATTCGCATACTCGGACGCGTTTCGCAAAAAGGCGGTTCAACGCTATCTGCTGATGAAATTGTTAGTTTAACTCACCATAAAGATGTTCAACAACTATCTTGGGATGCCATAAACGTTAGTAGCGGGGGAATTGGTATTTGTACAAGACAATTTATGTTGCCCTATGTTGACTTAGGAAACATCGCTTTGATTAGAGAATATATGGATGATAATCCCGCTCCACACTGGCGTTTGGCGATTTGCCGATGGCATACCGGTGATAAAAATAACGGTACTATGTTAGGTTTAGAATACATTGATGGCCGTTATACTCCAATCCGATTGGTATTGCACCAAGGTCAAAACGAAAAAGGTGGTCAACCAGGTTTAGTTGTTTCTTCTACACAATTGAATGGCAGTGACGCACCAACAATCATTACGGCGAAAGATTCTTACAACAGTGAAAGAGTTTATGCCATGCTAGGTTATGACGATCCCGTTGAAGTAAGGCCTAGAGCAAGAGTTGAATCAACCTCTTGTATTGATCGCTTTTTTTATCAAACATTTGAATTAAGAGATGAATTAGCCGAAGAAGTTTTAGACGATGTATCCGATGTTATTCCTTGGACGTCAGTTCCACATGAGAGTGGCGATACCGATGCGGAGATTGAAGGGTTTGATATTGACCCTGATACACTCAATGAAATTCGTTTACCTGGTGATCATTAGCTTTAATACTTGAATTCAAGATCGCTTAGAGTCGATAATAGGCTGTTTAAGAAAATCCTCTAACATTATCCTTACTTTTACTAAATCTAACTTCTTTCTATTAATTAATTCACTTTCGGAGATTATCTCTTTGCTAGGTAAATGCTTCAAAATATCCTTAAAAATCAATGAATAAGTCAGACTCTTGGCATGACTCTTTAAGCAGAATTTTGATTCTGCAGACTCTAATGCAATACCGTCCTCGACCAATTCAACTAAATCATTGTAGTTAAAACCTATATTATCAGGAGTGCGTATTATTACATCTTTTTTCTCTTTATTTTGGTCTTTATTATGCTCTTCATTTATGAAAACGCTATCCCCATTAGATTGTGCTTCCGCTAACTTGATTAGTGCATTTAATCGTCTTATATGATGATTTGTCGATATTCCTTTGCTTTCCATTTCGCCGGTGTTTAATGGATGATTTAATAGACTATTAGCTAACCCATAACAAAGCTCCGCGCCAAAAAGCACGATATTCCAGCTGACATAAATCCATATTAAAAATAATGGGATGGAAGCCAGTGCTCCAAATACTATTTCATAGGTCGAAAAATACTTTATAAAAATACCAAAAGCCGACTTTGCCAATTCAAACAACAAAGCTGAAACAAAACCAGAATAAATCGAATGTGAGATCAATATTTTCCGGTTTGGTATCACTAAATACATCACCGAAAAGGCAATACTCGCCATAAAAAACGGTAACAGCGTTTTAAACCAAAAGTTTTCTTGGGACACGACTTCGCTTATAAAAGGCAAAGAGTTGATATATGAGGTTATAAAAATGCTTGCGCCTAAAGCAATAGGACCTAGCGTTAATACCGCCCAATAAACCAAAAACGTTCTTACTTTAGACTGTGTTTTTTTAATCTTCCAGATGTGGTTAAAACTTCGATCAATAGTTCTCATCATCATTAATGCAGTAATAAATAGCATTAAAAAACCTAAACCACTCATGCTTTTTGCTTTATTAACAAATTCAACCAAGTGGTTCTGAATGGACTCGCCAGAAGTTGGTACAAAATAAGTGAATACAAATTGCTGAAGCTTTAATGCTATATCTTCAAAATTAGGGATCAACGCCAGTAAAGCAAATACTAATGTTGTAAGGGGAACTAGCGCTAACAGACTCGTTACCGTTAGTTCTGCTGCCACTGAGCTACATTTATCGGTTTGAAATCTTGAAAATAAATCATTTACAAAAATTCTCCAATAATTCATCCTTTCTTCCATGTCAATTAAGCCTTAAAATAGTATTTAATCCATTTATTGAAAATAATTAGGAAATTGCCTATGTCTCAAGTAAAAACGTCTAACGTGAAAATTTTTCATAACCCCCGATGTTCAAAATCTCGCCAAACACTAGCATTGATTCAAGAACAAGGAATAGAGCCTGAGATAATCAATTACTTGGAGACTCCGCCATCAATTGATGAGCTTACCACAGTTTTAAGTTTACTTAATCTCGAGCCTCAAGCACTGATGAGAAAAAGAGAAACTGAATACAAAGAATCAGGGCTAGATAATTTAAGTTTGAGTAATGATGAACAAGTTAAACTGATGATTAAGTTTCCAAAGGTCATTGAACGCCCCATTGTTCTCGCCAATGGCAAAGCGACGATTGGAAGACCCCCTGAAAGTGTTCTTGAGATTCTTTAACATCAATCCTTTAACTTTCTTTCTCAACGAATAATCACTAGGTCAAAACCATGAGTTCAATTTTAGTCTTATATTACTCCTCTGGAGGAAAAACCAGACAACTCGCTCATTTAATTGCACGAGGTATTGAAGAGTATGGTTCTGAAGCTGTCATTAGAACCGTTCCGAGAGTCTCGGCTAATAATGAAAAAACTGAGGAAATAATCCCTGATTCTGGAGATTGTTATGTCAATTTACAAGATCTAGCTAATTGCGATGGATTAATTGTTGGTAGCCCTTCTCGATTTGGCAATATGTCAGCACCGTTAAAGTACTTTATCGACCAAACTAGCGAGTTATGGATGAACTCAAAATTAACTGACAAGCCGGTTAGCTTTTTTACCTCTGCCAGTAGTTTGCACGGCGGTCAAGAAGCTGTTTTATTAAGTATGATGATACCGTTTTTACATCATGGTATGGTCATTTGCGGTTTGCCCTATTCTGAAACCAGCCTACTTCATACTAAAACCGGAGGTACTCCCTATGGCGTTAGTCATTGGTCAGGAACTAACAATGAACATTCTATATCTGAAGAAGAGAAGCTTTTAGCTAAGGCTCAAGGTAAGCGCATTGCAAAATTTGCAACACAACTCACGAAGCAATAAAAAAAGTTAAAAGTTCTATGACAAAATAAGTTAAGAACTAAAATACAAGGGTTTAAATGAACAACAAAATTGACGAAACAGAACTAGCGGAGAAAGAAACAACCATCGAGCCACCAAGCGAATCCATGCTAAAAGCTCATAAAGTCACGCTGGTGGGCTATTGGGCACTTGTTATATTGATTCCAATCTGGAATTTATGGTGGTATCCCTCATCACAATACTCCAATAAAACTATAACCGTACTTTGGCTTATCCCGCTGATGTTTCCCATGTTTGGATTACTCAAAGGCAAAGCTTATACGCACGCATGGTCGGGTTTTATCGCTGTTATCTATATTTGCCACGGACTAGCCTCTTTAGTCACTTCAATGGATGAAATAGTCCCTATCATTTTAGAAGTCATTTTTGCTAGCATGTTTTTAGGAGGCGGAATGATTTTTGCTAGATGGCGAGGTGTACAGCTCGGATTACAGCTACCTAAGAAAAAGTGATATAATTTATGCTAGATAAAGTATTAAAAGAATACATATTTTCTAATTGAACAATTAATTAGAACCAAACAAGGACACTAAAACCTATGAATAAAACTAGCCTAGCACTACTTATCAGTGCTTTGTTGCTCGGTTGCCAACAGCAAACCGAAGAAAAACAAATAGAAGAACCTAAAGTTACCGTTGCTTCAATCGATGATGCAAAAAAATACGTGGCAGACGCAGAAAAATCATTAGAAGCTGACTATGAAATAGTCGGTAAAGCTTATTGGATCCAAGCCAATTTTGTTACAGATGATACTAGTGCTGTAGCTGCTAAGTTCGGAGAAGAATCAACTAAAAAGAGTGTTGCTTTAGCGTTAGGAACTAAACAGTTTAAAGATTTGGAACTCGACTACGATACACGCCGTAAGTTAGATGCACTTAAATCTGGCTTAGTTTTACCCGCTCCTTCAGACGATGCTAAAACCGCAGAATTATCAAAAATCACTTCCAATTTAGACGCAACCTATGCAAAAGGATGTACGGCTGAAGGTGAATGTTTTGTTTTAGGTGATTTGAGTAAAACTATGGCAGATTCAGACAATCCTGAAGAAATGTTAGAAGCTTGGACTAATTGGCGCAAGATTTCCCCACAAATGCGCGATAGTTACCAACGTATGGTCGAAATCGCGAACGAAGGTTCAACTCAATTAGGTTATGCCGATACTGGCGCATTATGGCGTTCTAAATATGACATGCCAGCTGATGAGTTTGCTTTAGATATGGATCGCGTTTGGGGTCAAGTTAAGCCCCTTTATGACTCATTACAGTGTCACGTTCGAGCTAAGTTAAATGAAAAATATGGTGATGAAGTTGTTTCTTTAAAACAACCAATTCCCGCTCATTTATTAGGCAATATGTGGGCACAAAGCTGGGAAAATATCTACGAAGAAGTCGCCCCAAAATCAGAAACTCCAGCCATTGACGTGACTAAAAGATTAGAAATTAAAGGTTACGATGAAAAAGCTATGGTAAGAACCGCTGAAAACTTTTTCACTTCTTTAGGCTTCGAACCTTTACCCGACTCATTTTGGACAAAGTCTCTTTTTACAAAACCGAGAGATCGAGACGTACAGTGTCACGCAAGTGCATGGGATTTAAGTACCACAGATTACAGAATAAAAATGTGTATCAATAAAACAGGTGAGGACTTCTCAGTCATTCACCATGAGTTAGGTCATAATTTTTATCAACGTGCTTATAACTTAAAACAAGATTTCTTATATAGAAACAGCGCCAATGATGGTTTCCATGAAGCTATTGGCGATACAATCGCTTTATCCATTACTCCTAAATATCTAAAAGAAATTGGTTTGATTGATAAAGAACCGGACGCGTCTGGTGATCTACCTTTCCTTATGAAAAAAGCCATGGCGGGTGTTTCATTTTTACCTTTCGGCTTGTTAGTTGATAAATGGCGTTGGGGTGTATTTAGTGGTGAGATTTCGACTGATCAATATAACAAAGCTTGGTGGGATTTAAGAGAAAAGTACCAAGGCATAAAAGCCCCAGTAGAAAGAACTGAAGCTGATTTTGATCCGGGTGCGAAATACCATGTTCCTGGAAACACGCCCTACTCTCGTTATTTCTTAGCAAGAATTTTACAGTTTCAATTCCATAGAGAGCTTTGTAAAATTGCTGGTAACGAAGGTCCTCTACATCGTTGTTCCATTTATGGAAATAAAGAAGCAGGTGCTAAGCTTATTTCTATGTTAGAAATGGGTGCTAGTAAACCTTGGCAAGATGCTTTAGAAGCAATGACTGGTCAAAGAGAAATGGATGCTACGGCAATCATTGATTACTTTGCACCGCTTAAAATTTGGCTTGATGAGCAAAATAAAGAGCGTCAATGCGGTTGGTAGTTAAATTGGATATTAGTTATATTTAATTAAAAACATAGAAGGCTAACAATCGAATTGTTAGCCTTTTTTATATTAATAGTGTAACTTTTCAAGCGAATAAAGCTCAAGAATAATAACGCTATCGTGGTTAATGAACATTAATGCAAGAATGGATTTTAGAATGATTCAAAGTCAAATTGAAATAATTGAACAGGCCATTATTTATCTTCAATCAGTCGATAATAATGATTACTGTGAAATTATCACTCCAAAGTTTGAAAGTTCGGCTGGCTCTCATATCAGACATATTATCGATCATTATGAATCAATCCGAATCGGTTTTATTTCTGGAGTTATAGATTACAACATCCGATCAAGAGGTACCTCTGTAGAGCAAGATCCTCAACTTGCTATACAAAAATTAACGTCTTTATCTAATTGGATTAGCGAGCTAAAACCCGCAGATATTGATAAAAAAGTAAAGCTAACCACTGAAGTGTCAATTATAAGAAAGAAAATCGTTAGTGTTGAATCGAATTTAGCAAGAGAATTGATTTTTGCTGGCAGTCATGCGATCCATCATTATGCCATTATTTCACAGATCGAAAAAAGTAAGCCAAATGATCAGCAAGCTTACGCTCCGAATAATTTTGGTATTGCCCCGGCTACAGCAACATTTTTGAGAAGTAGCTCTGAGAAGATAGAGTTAGTCAATTCCAAGCAAAAAGAATCTGTAAAATAGTTTGACCGTCATGGGTATAATCTTAACCTTTACTTTCCAGTAAAATTTAAATATCCCTGCTTTTTCTTTCCCAAATAAAGTTTCAGCAAGTTATCCGGCGCACTCGGTAAATAGACACTAAGCAATAGTCCCGGCGTATCACTAAAGTTTTTATCAATTGCCATACAGTGAAATTTTGCGTTAAGTTTGTGATATTGCTTTAGAAGAACAGGCACATCTTTTCCGTCAGATTCTATCGAAGTGATAAATGCTGACAACTGCTCTAAACTTAATTGACTAGAACCACAATAATGGATTAGTTCTGGAGACAATGGAAATTCAAATGGATGCCTTGGTAGTACCGTTTGATTTTCTAATTTATTCTTTTTACCTTGCGCTTTATTTTTAACTAATACTTCATTGATTAGGGCAACCGACTGAGTAGTATATGTTTTACTCAAGGAAACCGTTCCATACAAAATTCGGTATTGCGGATGCAAGCTAACAAATGCACCAATACCTTTCCAAAGTAATAATAAACCATGAAAACTATTTTGATGAGATTCTATGATGAAAGAGCGCCCCATCTCTAAACAAGGCTCGTTTAGATTCACAAAACCATGATCGAAGTCGAACATTTGCGACAGGTAAAGATTTCTTAAATCAGGCTTTGATGATTGACTACTTTGAAGTAAACGATCCGTTTGCCCCATTCGGTATGCCCCGATGATTTCACTATTTTTGTGATCGTATATAAATAAATGCGTATAGGTTTTATCATAGCCATCCGTATCAGATGCCTTTCCACTGCCCTCATTTAACTGCCTAAAAGTGACTTCGCGTAATCTCGCAATTTCATTCACACAATTGGGGATCTGCTCATAGTAAGCGTAGTAAACATTAAATGACTTAAAACTCAAAAGTTTTTGCTTCGCGGGTAATTTTTCAATTTCACTTTCTAGATTCTTTTGATCTACCGGCTCAATAATCTCTTCATATTTATCATTGGCGACACAATCCGGCCAAGGTTTTATATATCGTTCGTCATTTAAATAGCATTGCGCTCTCACAAAATCATTTTTTTGTTGAGTTGTTTCAAAAATGCCGAGTGTTTTACTATTAAGTATCCCATTGGTTTCCAAATTGATATTCTTTCCTTTTAGTTTCAACATTTCTCTCGCTAACATTAGCAAGCGAAAACGGTAGTATATTCTACCTAACCAATGAAATAGCGAAGAGTTACAGCCAGCAATGAAAATAGGCAAAATAGGAACATCAACCTTTTGAGCTATTTGGATAGCGATCCGATTCCATTCAGCATCAACGATAGCTTTCTTATCTTTTTGATAAAAAGAAACTCGACCAGCGGGAAAGATAACTAAAACACCGCCATTTTTCACATGTTTAAAACTCTTTTTAATTGCAGAGATGTTAATTGGAGATTTCGGATTAAGCGGGTCTGCAAAGATAAAGAAATCTTCAATTTCCTTAAATATCTTTAGACCAATGTTTGCCATGATCTTAGTATCTTTGCGTTTACTATTAACTAATTTCGCAAGAATAACACCTTCAACCATGCCGTAAGGATGGTTACAAACGATAATACAACCACCAGATTCAGGGATTTTGTCTAGTATTGATTTTGTTCCAAAAATAAAAACGCCTAATCGATTTAAAAGTGTTATTGAAAACGCTTGTTTTTCTAAACCTGCAAGTTTACTTTTTAGATAAAACTGCTTTAATCGATTAAGTCCTACGACTCGATCAATCAAGTAGAAAAATATTTTATACCGTAGCCCTGATTTTTTTGTTTGAGCTAACGACGCGCTAGATATATTGGAAAAAACCTTTGTCATTTAAATTGTTTATCCTAGTTGTTCAAAAACTAGAATCAGCTAACTCTACTAATAATTCTTTAGCAATTTCAATATCCGAATCATCAGTCTGCCAATTACTAATACATAATCTGATAACTTCTCTACCCTGCCATTGGCCTGGACTTATAAAAATGCGCCCGTCCTCGTTTATTCTATTCATCAGTTCAATCGTCTTTCGATCGGCTTCTTCATCTGTGAGACCTGAAGCATTAATTCTAAATAAAATCACATTCATTTGGCATGGATAACTTAGCTCGTAATGTTCTGATTGTTCAATCCAATCAGCTAAAGTTTTTGATAACTGAATATTATTATCAACCCACGATTTAATCCCTTGTTTACCATAAGCCAATAAATTCATCCAAACAGGCAGAGCTCTAAATCGACGTGAGTTTTCAACACCCAACGACATGAAATCAGCTGTGCCAGAATCATTGGCTAAATATCGTGCAGGCACATCAAAGCTTTCTTCCAATAAATCTAAATGGCGAGTTAGAAAAGTACCACAATCGTATGGAACATTAAGCCATTTATGACAATCCACGGTAATCGAGTCGGCTCTATCAATCCCTTTAGTTTTACTATTAGGTCCATTAGCAACTCGCTCAAATAAACCAAACGCACCGTCGACATGTAGCCAAGCTTTGTGCTGTTCACAAACATCAGCCACTTTATCTAGTTCATCAAAATCGGTTGCTGTGACTGTCCCCGCACTAGCGATAACAATTTTGGCTTTCGCATGACTGGCTGAAATTTTAGCTTTAAGATCTTCAACATCCATTTTCTCGGTATGATTAATAGAGGCTATTTTTGTTATACTTCTTTGTCCAATACCAGACATTCCCAATGCTTTTATAGTACTCGCATGTGGCGTTGTAGAAAATATTTCGACATCTAGATTAAAAACGCCCTCTTTTGCCACGTCAATTCCCTGCAACTTGCCCGCATATTGCCTAGCTACACACATCCCTAAAAAATTACAAGCCGTGCCTCCTGATGTCATTAATCCGCTAAAACTGTTAGGCAAATCAAATAACTCTATCAACCAGTCTACCGCTTGACGCTCAACTAAACTTGCGACAGAATCGCCAGCCTTATGTACGTTCTGGTCAAAAATTGACACTAGCCAATCTGCCATGGTTGCAATCGGCGTGGCTCCGCCGGTTACAAAAGCCCAATAACGAGAACCTCTAGCGGCGGAAAGTTGTGGGATGATTTGTTTTTCAAGAAGTTCAACGCATTCAGAAAAGTCATTGCCCTCTTCAGGTAATGATAGAGCAGGTAAACTGACATCGATCTTCGCGACTTTTTCTGAATCTAAGCGAGACATGAACTGACCGCTCAAGCGAGAAAATTCGGCCAAGTAGGTTTGAAATTCATTCCACTCATTTTTATTTCGTTTCATAGATTTATTCTCTTATTTTAATCTATTCTAGACTCATTCTATTTTTCCCAACCTAGTGGAAAGATTTCATTTTTTGGTAAAGAAAACGCATCAGGATATCCAACACCAATTAAATATAAACCATTAGGTTTCGCTGTATCAGGCGCTTTTGTTCTATCTTTCAACGCTATCAGATTCTTAACAAATTCAGGCGATTGTCTGCCTTCACCTATCTGTATTAAACATCCGATAACATTTCTGACCATATGTAGTAAAAAAGCATTCGCGGTTATTTGCATCGTAATAAAATGACCGCATCGAATTACCTTAATAGATTCTACGGTTCGTATGGAAGTATTAGCTTGGCAACCGCTTGCTTGAAACGATTTAAAATCGTGTTGTCCTAATAAGTACTGAGCGCCTTCATTCATTAAAGTTACATCTAAAGGATTTCTATGCCATGTGACAAGTCCATCAAGCGTGGCATTAGGACTTTGAGTGTTTTGGATAATATACCGATAGGTGCGAGAAGTAGCAGAAAATCTTGCATGAAAACCTTCATCGACTTCTTTTGACCAAACGACTGAAATATCGTTGGGTAAATGGTTATTCACACCCCTCATCCAGGCTGTCTTTGGTCGAGTCCCTTCAAATTCAAAGTGTACTACTTGATTGGTTGCGTGGACTCCGGTATCTGTTCTACCGGCACAAAACACTTTGATTTCTTGAGCGCATATATTTGAGAGCGCTTTTTCTAAGGGGGCTTGAACCGAGGGAGAATGTGATTGTTTTTGCCAACCGCAATAGGATTGTCCATTATATTCAATGCCAAGGGCGATAAATGACTTCAAGACTTTACCTAATATAAAATTTATTGTTGATTTAACTAGCTGATGAAATTGGCATTTCGATAGTAAAACCGGATTCATTATCCCATTCTAATGAGGCACCAATTTGTTCAAAAAAACCATGAGCTTTCGCCAAACCTATATCCTTTTCGCCGAGAAGAAGACGGCTAGAGTAAAAAGGAGTGAATAACCATTCTTGTTGACTCTCATCTAATTCAACTTGTTCGCTGTTAATATTAATAATGACTCTATCTTCAATTAAATGGCGTTTTGTAATACCTTTTGCATTTGTATCTTTAATCTCTATACTTTCTACTTCACTATTAAAGGTTAAAGAGGCTTTAGCGTCATAAGCTAAAAGAAATTGGATAAGATCTATACAACATTCCGTAAACCATGAAAAATCAGTTAAGATTTCAATATCTTCGGAAACTAGATTTTCAATAATCAACTCATTGTCTTCAAAGTCAGATTGTAACGACTCAATAAACGAAACAAGCCAGGAGTTAAAGTTAACTTCAAAACGTGAAACTTGAAGCCTGCCGATAGAAGCTAGAATTGTTTTACCAAAATGAACGGCAGAAATACCAGATTCTAAAGATCTATTCAAACGTTCTCCAACCTTCTCGTCTTTACACTCAAGAAGCGCCAACTCAGCATAGCCCATCATGCTAGACAGATGATTATTATAAGAGTGTATTAACAATCCTGTAAAATCATCTAGCGTAATAGGCTTTGCGTCATCTTTTGAATCGTCGGTCACGAATTTCCTATAATTCAGTTAAATATTTAACTATGAATCAGCTATGCTTTTACTATAGCAACATCAGCATTAATCTTGTGAAGTACATTTTGTGCAGTGTTACCTAACAGTCTACCACGTAAGCTCGGACGAGTCTTATTTCCCATTACCACAATATCAGCATTGATTTTATCTGCAATTCTGATTATTTCCTTAGCGGGTCGACCTGTCACTAAATGCAAATGATCGCGATTTAAGCCTTTTTCAGAAATCAGTTTTGAAATAATGGGGTCAATAGATTCTTTCATCTTATTTTCATATGCATCACTATCAATAAAATCCAGTTTTGCCACTGCAGAAGGCAAAGAAATCGAATAACAGGCGTGAATTTCACTATTAGTAGACTCAGCTAATGCAAAGCTGTATTTCAGTATCTCTTCATTTAAACGAAGTGACACTTCACTAGAAGAACCCAAATCTAAAGCAGCTAGAACCTTACCACCTTCATGCCATTCTTTACCGCCAACAATCATCACAGGATCGGGGCAATGTCTCATTAACTGCCAATCAGAAGGTACATGCATGGCCGACTCAGAGCGGTTACCCGTTTTCAATATCAAGTCAAATGACTTTTGTTCACATCGAGCTGTTACCCAACGTTCAAAGCTACGCTCCCAAACCACATCAACATTTAGCTTTACGCCATCCGTATCGACTGTTTTCAAAAAAGCATCCATTTCAGCTTGTTTATCGTCGATAAAGTTGTGGTGAACTTTTCGTTTTTCAGACGGGGTTAAAATTTCCGAACTGTCTACACCTGCCGCATGTACAAATCCAACAAATTCAATTTTTGCGTTGGTATTTTTAGCGATCTCTAATGCATGTGTAAAGGCGGGGTTTGGACCGTTATCTTGGTCAGCTATTACGAGTAATTCTCTCATTTACTTACTCCGGTAAGTGTAGGTGGTATTGAACAAAAGCAGAGTTGTATTTTATACAAAAA
>JQIA01001524.1_pt1 | contig 12438 bp, 12 predicted proteins | sample 811431 | NCBI WGS metagenome assembly JQIA01 (sample SAMN02998118, study PRJNA258478) | marine sediment metagenome | biome: marine; feature: seafloor; material: sediment; isolation source: oil-polluted sediment collected from 3 locations (0.5 km, 0.7 km and 0.9 km)... | place: USA: Gulf of Mexico ... | reverse complement strand
GGGACGACCCAAGAATGCCAACAATTTCTGGTTTAAGAAGACGTGGCTATACACCAGACTCTATCAAGAATTTTATTGAAACTGTTGGAGTTTCGAAACGTGAAAACGTAATTGATGTAGCACTTTTAGAATTTAAAATTCGTGAAGATTTAAATAAAACGGCAAATAGAGTAATGGCTGTTTTAGATCCTGTAAAAGTGATAATTGACAATTATCCTGAGGGACAAGAAGAAATGTTAACTGCTAACTATAATGATTATGAAGATGGTTTTGGAAGCAGAGAAGTTCCTTTTTCTAAAGAAATTTATATAGAGCGGGAAGATTTTAGAGAAGAAGCAAATAAAAAGTTCTTCAGATTAAAATTAGGAAAAGAAGTTCGTTTAAAAAACGCTTATTTTATTACAGCAACTAGTTGCGAAAAAGATGAAAACGGAGAAATTACAGTAATTCACTGTACGTATGATCCGTTAACAAAATCTGGAATGGACACCGAAGAAAGCAAACGTAAAGTAAAAGGTACTTTGCATTGGGTTTCTGTACAACATGCAGTAAAAGCAGAAGTAAGAGCTTATGATAGATTATTTTTAGATGAAGCTCCTGATTCTCATAAAGACAAAGATTATATGGAATTTATAAACCCTAATTCTTTAGAAATTATAAACGCTTTTGTTGAACCTAGTTTACAGACTGCTGAAATTGGTGAACGTTTTCAATTTCAACGTTTAGGTTACTTTAATGTTGATGATGATTCTACTGCTGATAATTTAGTATTCAACAAAACTGTTGGATTACGAGATTCTTGGGCAAAAAAATAAATAGTTTTAAAATAAAAAAAATGCAAGAGAATAATTTTAAAAATAAGACAACAGTTCAATTATTATCTAGTTTAATGATGATTAAAACGATTACTGGAGCCTTGATTTTTATGATTATTCTTTTGTTATCTGTAACTATTTATGGAATGGCAACTAAAGAAGATAATGGAACTTCTGTAGCATTATTTGTTGTTGGCATTTCTTGTAGCGCAACGCTTCCGCTTCAATTTATGAATATGAGTAAAATCAAGGCTGAATTAAAATTAAGAAAAAAAACAAATTAAGTAATCATGAAAAAATTAATCGTTTTAAGCTTATTGATTTTAGCTTCTTGTGGAAACAAGAAAGAGATTAAACAAGTTGCAGAAATTTCTTGCGGACAATGTCAATTTGAACTAGATTCAGAAAAAGGATGCAGTTTAGCAGTACGTTATGATGACAAAGCTTATTTTGTTGAAGGTTTTAATATTGATGATTTTGGTGATGCTCATGATAAAACAAAAGGCTTTTGTAATGTAATTACAAAAGCAGAAATTGTAGGTATTCTTGAAGACGGAAAGTTTATAGCGAGCGCTGTTAAATTAGTTGATTAACTTTCTTAACCAACTAATTTACCTCACAAATCTATACGTAGCTTTTATCAGAAAAGTATCTTCTAGCTTATTATTTGTTATTTGATTTCGTAAACTTCTTCCCAAAGAAGCAGAAGAATCATCATTAGTAGAACCTCCTCTTGCCCAAACAAAGAACAACTCTGAACCTGGAATATACTCCCACCTTACAACTAAATTTGTTCTTAATTGCACAAAAGAGAAATCTGGAGAAATAGCATAATCAGAAACACCATTAACATTATCATCAATTAAATAACCACCATCAGGATAATCATAATCCAATGCTCCATCATTATTTGTGTCTAATACTATTGGCTGATCTGTATAAGAAATTTGAGTTTGATTATACATAGAGACTCTATCATTAAAATTTGAAGCCGTTGCATTTGTTACATAATTAAAATTAGAATATTTTCCTCTAGCAATAAACGGTTGTCCATAAAACTGAATTGAAAAATTAGGATTTAAACTATAATTCATTCTTAAGGTAGTTGACCAATTTTCATTCTTAATATTACCTAAAACGTATCTTTCTTGATTCCCAAAATCCGCGGTAGTCACATATTGTGTTTTGTTAAGTGTTTTTTTAAACTCAGTATCTAAAGAAATATTAAAAGCATCAAATGGCTGATATCTTAAACGAACTACATATCGTTTAAAATCAACGACATCTTGTTCTGCTTTACCAGTTACATAACCTAAAGTAAAACTCATTTTTTTACTTTTATCAGAACCAAAGAAAAGAAACATAAAATTTTCATCCGCAAAACGCCAACGTGGACCACCTCTTAAATAGGCATTTCCATATAATAAAGGCTTATGACCTAAACCTAGTTCGGTCCACCAATTATTTTTCCAATTTACGTTTCCTTGCAATTCAAATACCATATTATTTTGATTTCCTTCAAAATCAAAAGTTGAATATTGGTCAAACTTAACTTGTATGTCTCTATATGTATTTGTTGGAACTTGCCATAAATGTCTTAATCCTGCAAATTGAATCAATTCATCTGTTTGACGTAAAAAGCCAACATCGTTTAATTCTAGTTCAGGAGATCGCCAAATAAAACCACCATTATAACGCCAATTTCCACCACCCTGCTTACCTACTTCAATTCTACCTCCAGTACCTGTTAAAGAAGTTCTAGTCGCATCTACATTCACATGAGACGCATCTACTCTTTGAAATAATCTAGCAATAGATAGTTGTGTATTTTCAATAGCTTCTGCACTTCCCATTACATGACTAAAGATTGTATTTCCTTGTAAATAATACTCTCTGTTTTTCCAATTGTGTTGAAAATCTACACCCCCAGTATATGCAGCCTTGTGAAGTTCATTAAAATTTCCATTTAAGTTTCTATTGGTTGCTGTAAAAATAGCTCCTATAAAAGAATTTCTTTCATTAAAATCTTTCTGAGCTCTAGCAACAACAAAATTTGTTAAAGGCTCTACAATCTCTTCTCTTTTACCTCCGTCCGATTCTCTAACCTCTGCATATTCATTTGCTGTAACACTTTCTAAAACCCCAATAGACCAGCCACTCTGAGTTTTTCCAGAGAATTTTGCCGCTCCTAAAATTGCAGAATTTATTGGTTCTTTAGCATATTCTCCCTCTGATAAATCTGCATTTCTATGTGGACTTCCCCCAATTCTTCTACTGTAAAAAAGATTATCCCTTCCGTTTGCAAATTTAAAATCAAAAATATTTTTATTCTCTACAAAAAATGGTCGTTGTTCTCTAAAAAATATCTGAAAACCATCTAAAGCAATTGCTCCTGGATCTGCTTCTACTTGACCAAAATCTGGATTGATTGTAAGGTCTAATGTTAAATCATTTGTAATTCCGATTTTAGCATCTAAACCCGCATTTACTTTAAAGTCACTTCCGTCCCTAAAAGGATTTCCTGCTTCAGCAGGATAATTATCATATTGTAAAACTGTAAATGGCTGAATTTCTAATTGTTTCTGAGGAACTAAATCTATCAAACCATGTAATTCTCCGGCTTCACTTATAAAACCAGCTTGATCATTTGGGATTCTTTGCCATAAAGACCTTTCGTTTTCTCTAAAAATAGTTCTATTGATATTAAACCCCCAAATTTGTTCTTTAGCATCACCAAAACGTAATTGACTAAAAGGAATTTTCATTTCGGTCGTCCAACCTTTATGATCAACTTTTGCGTCTGTGTACCAAATTGGGTTCCAACTATCGTCCCAATTATCACCATTTTGCGTTGTAATTTCTTCACCCTTTACACCAGCAGCCGTTGTTGTAAAAACAAAAGCTGTTCTTTTATCATGATAACTATCAATAATAACATTTACTCGATCACCAGCAAAACCATCTCTTCTCGTTAACCTTTGCTGAATTAACTCTGGATTATCATCAAATGCTCTAATAGCAATGTATAAATACTTTGCATCATACATTACTTTAAACTTTGTTTGATGTGTTGGCGGTGTACCTTCATCTGGCATTTTTTCTGTAAAGTCTGATGACCACTCTACGACATCCCAAGCATCCTCAGAAATCACTCCATCAATAACAGGAACCTTTTTAAGCTTTTTAGTTGTATAAATTCTTTTAGGAATTTTATTTATAGAAGTTTCTTGCGCATTTGATTTTAGGGATAAAAAAGCACAAAAAAACAATGAAGTTAAAAGAAATTTCATATGATTTGGTTGATTCTAATTACTAAATAAACACCAAAAAAAGATGGTTATATCAAAATACAAAAATAGCTTTCTGTTTTCTTAAGAATATGTTAATTATTACTAGCAAAAATCGAACAATAAAAAAAAGAATTAAATAAACTAAACGTCTATTTGTCAAACAAATAAATAGTATTACATTTGCACTCCTTTTTTAAGGAAAATTTAATTATTAATAAACAAAAACTAATAGTGTAATTATGAACACATTAAGTTACAAAACAGTATCAGCAAACAGCGCTACCGTTAACAAGGAGTGGGTTTTAGTTGATGCAGACGGGCAAACGTTAGGTCGTCTATCTTCTAAAATAGCTAAGCTAATTAGAGGTAAATATAAACCAAACTTTACTCCTCACGTAGATTGTGGAGACAACGTGGTTGTTATTAACGCAGAAAAAATTGTTTTAACTGGTAACAAATGGAAAGACAAGTCTTACATTCGTCACACAGGTTATCCAGGAGGACAAAGATCATTAACTGCAACTGAAATGTTTGGAAAAGATCCTGCAAGATTAGTTGAAAAAGCAGTAAAAGGAATGTTACCTAAAAACATTTTAGGAGCAGCTCTATACAGAAACTTATATGTATATGTAGGTGGAGAGCACAAACATGCGGGTCAAGCACCTAAAGCTATTAACCTTAACGATCTTAAATAATGGATATAGTACATAAAATCGGTAGAAGAAAAACAGCTGTTGCTCGTATTTATCTTTCTGAAGGTAGTGGGAACATTACAGTAAACAAAAAGGATTATAAAAATTACTTTACTACTGGAACTTTACAGTATAAAGTACAACAACCTTTAATGTTAACAGAAAACTTAGAGTCTTATGACATCAAAGTTAATGTATACGGTGGTGGAGTTACAGGACAAGCAGAAGCAATTCGTTTGGCTATTACTAGAGCTTTAGTTCATATTGATGCTGAGCACAGATTGGTATTGAAACCAGAAGGCTTATTAACTCGTGATCCTAGAATGGTTGAACGTAAGAAATTCGGTCAGAAAAAAGCACGTAAAAAATTCCAATTCTCGAAACGTTAATATTAGACAGAATTTATTCTGTACTTTATTATATCGAGAACTGTTATATAATTTAATATTAAACAGTTTAGCATCTAAATATATTAGACTCGAAAGACTACTAATATATTGATTTCAAAAACAGAAAGTAAACACATTTATAAAAATGGCAAACGTAAACATTCAAGAATTATTAGAAAATGGAGTACATTTTGGTCACTTAACTAGAAAGTGGAATCCAAACATGGCTCCTTATATTTATACAGAACGTAATGGTGTACACATCATTGACTTGTATAAAACTGCAGCTAAAATAGAAGAAACTTCAGAAGCTTTAAAAAAGATCGCTAACTCTGGACGTAAAATTTTATTTGTTGCTACAAAAAAACAAGCAAAAGATATTGTTGCTGAAAAAGCAAAAGCTGTAAACATGCCTTTCATTACAGAAAGATGGCCAGGTGGTATGTTAACTAACTTTGTTACTATTAGAAAAGCTGTTAAAAAAATGGCTCATATTGATAGAATGAAATTAGATGGTTCTTTTGACGCTTTATCTAAAAGAGAGAAATTACAAATTAATCGTCAGAGAGAAAAATTAGAAAAGAATTTAGGTTCTATTTCTGATATGACTCGTTTACCTGGTGCTTTATTTATAGTTGACATCAAGAAAGAGCATATTGCTGTAGCTGAAGCTCAAAAATTAAACATTCCTATTTTTGCAATGGTTGATACAAACTCTGATCCTAGATTAGTTGATTTTGTAATTCCAGCAAATGATGATGCTTCTAAGTCTATTGACAAAGTATTATCTTTTGTAACTGATGCAGTAGCAGAAGGTTTATCAGACAGAAAAGCAGACAAAGAAAAAGTAAAAGAAACTAAAGAAGTAGTTGCAGCTCCAAAGGCTGAAGAAGTTGCTCCTAAAGTTGAAGCTACTGACGCTCCTGCTGAAGAAACAAAATAATTATAACTTTTAAAATATAAAATAACATGGAAACAGTAAAAGTAAGTGCTGCTGATGTTAAAAAATTAAGAGAAGCTACTGGAGCTGGAATGATGGACTGTAAAAAGGCATTAGTTGAAGCAGGTGGTGATTTTGATAAAGCAATTGACGTTTTACGTAAAAAAGGTCAAAAAATTGCTGCAAAAAGAGCTGATAGAGATTCTACAGAAGGAGTTGCAGTAACTAAAATTAACGCTGACAACACTGCTGGTGTTGCTATCGTTTTGGCTTGTGAAACTGATTTTGTTGGTAAAAACGATTCATTTGTAGCTTTAGGTGGTGAATTCGCTGCTATCGCTTTAAATTGTGCAGACAAAGAAGCTTTCTTAGCTGCAGATTTTGGAGGGATGACTGTTGCTGATAAATTAATTGAGCAAACTGGTGTTATTGGAGAAAAGTTAGAGATAACAGCTTTTGAGAAAATCGAAGCTGCTTATGTTGGTGCTTATACTCACATTGGTAAAATTGCTGCTTTAGTTGGTTTATCTGCTGCTGTAGATAATGCTGATGTTTTATCTAAAGATGTAGCTATGCAAGTAGCTTCTATGGGTGCTTCAACTTTATCTTACAAAGATTTTGATCCTGCATTTGTTGCTGCTGAAACAGAAGCAAGAATTGCGGTTATCGAAAAAGATAATATTGAATTAGGAAGATTAGGGAAAACATTGAAAAATGTTCCTCAATTTATTTCTATGTCTCAATTATCTGAAGAAGTTTTAGCAAAAGCTGAAGAAGCTGCAAAAGCTGAATTAGCTGCTGAAGGAAAACCAGAAAAAATCTGGGATAGAATTTTACCAGGAAAAATGGAAAGATTCATTTCTGACAACACAACTTTAGATATGGAACAATGTCTTTTAGATCAATCTTTTATTAAAGATGAAAAGAAAAACGTTGCTCAATATGTTAAAACATATGGAGATGTTACTGTAAGTACTTTTAAAAGAGTTACTTTAGGATAATAATTCTTCTTTTATCGTTTTCAAAAACGTTAAAATTTATAATAAAAAAGGTAGTAATTTAAAAATTACTACCTTTTTTATGCTTAAAATTTAATCAAACATTAAAGCTATTAGTTGATTAATATTAACCAACTAATAGCTTTGTAATTTTTACATTTTTTGTAACCAAGTTTTTACAGCAACTTCCGCTTTGATGATTTCTTTTAATTCAGAAATAGCAACACGTTTTTGTTCCATAGTATCTCTATGTCTTATGGTAACACATTTATCCTCTAAAGTGTCATGATCTACAGTGATACAGAAAGGAGTTCCTGCTGCATCTTGTCTTCTATAACGTTTACCAACGGCATCTTTTTCATCGTAAAAGACATTGAAATCCCATTTTAAATCGTCCATAATTTCACGAGCAACTTCTGGTAAACCATCCTTTTTAACTAACGGGAAAATAGCCGCTTTAAAAGGTGCTAAAACTGCTGGTAACTTTAAAACAGTTCTTGAAGTTCCGTTTTCTAGCGCTTCTTCTTGTAACGAATTAGAAAAAACAGCTAAAAACATTCTATCTAAACCAATAGAGGTTTCTACAACATAAGGTGTATAACTTTTATTTTCTTCATGATCAAAATACTGCAATTTCTTACCAGAAAATTTTTCATGCGCTTTTAAATCAAAATCAGTTCTTGAATGAATTCCTTCTAATTCTTTGAAACCAAATGGGAAATTAAATTCAATATCTGCAGCCGCATCAGCATAATGAGCTAGTTTATCATGGTCATGAAAACGATAGTTCTCTGCTCCCATTCCTAAACTTAAATGCCATTTTAAACGCGTTTCCTTCCAAGCATCATACCATTCTTTTTGTGTTCCTGGCTTTACAAAGAATTGCATTTCCATTTGTTCAAATTCACGCATTCTAAAGATAAATTGTCTTGCAACAATCTCATTTCTAAATGCTTTACCAGTTTGTGCAATTCCGAAAGGAATCTTCATACGACCCGTTTTTTGCACGTTTAAGAAATTTACAAAAATCCCTTGAGCAGTCTCTGGACGTAAATATAAATCCATTGCAGTTTCTGCAGAAGCACCTAATTTAGTACCAAACATTAAATTGAACTGTTTAACATCTGTCCAATTTCTAGAACCCGTTAAAGGATCTGCAATTTCTAATTCTTCAATTAACAACTTCACATCCACTAAATCTTCGCTTTCTAAAGACAACCCCATTCTTGCTAAGATTGAATTTATTTTTTCTTGATAACCAACAACTCTTCCGTTCGTTGAAATAAATTCTTCTTTATTAAAAGCATCACCAAAACGTTTTTCCGCCTTTGCAACTTCTTTATTTATTTTACCTTCAATTTTAGCGCAGTAATCTTCAATTAAAACATCTGCTCTATATCGTTTTTTAGAATCTTTATTATCAATTAAAGGATCATTAAAAGCATCTACGTGACCTGAAGCTTTCCAAGTTGTAGGATGCATTAAAATTGAAGCATCTATACCCACAATGTTTTCATGCATTTGCACCATTGCTTTCCACCAATAATCTCTAATATTCTTTTTTAGCTCAACTCCATTTTGAGCATAATCGTAAACCGCACTTAAACCGTCATAAATTTCAGAAGACTGAAATACATAACCATATTCTTTAGCGTGCGATAATACCTTTTTAAATTGATCTTCTTGTTTTGCCATAATGTTGGCAAATATAATTGAAAATAAAAAGTTATCACTAAAAAAAACCTGACTTTTACTATAGTAAGAACTAGAAATCAACATTTAATAATTTTCTCTATCTTTAGAATAAAAAGCGAAAGAAAAAATGAAATTATTAAAAGATTTACTCCATCTTTTTTATCCTAAATTATGTGCTGGTTGTGAACAAAACTTAATTGAAAACGAAACCACGATTTGCACTAAATGTAGACATGATCTACCATTAACAAATTTTGAAGATTACAAGAAAAATAAAGTAACAGAAGCTTTTTACGGTAGAATTATAATTGAAAAAGCCTATTCATTATTATTTTTCAGAAAGAAAGGAATTACTAAAAACTTAATTCATGATTTAAAATACAAAGGGAATGAAGATATTGGAGTTTTCTTTGGTAATTGGTTAGGTGAAATTTTGAAAGAAAATAAAGAGTTCATAGATGTAGATTTTATAATCCCAGTGCCTTTACATCCTAAAAAGATGAAAACGAGAGGTTATAATCAAGTAACAAAATTTGGAGAAGTATTAAGTGAACATTTGAAGATACCATATTCAGAAAATTACTTAGTTAGAATTTCATCAACAAAAACACAAACATTTAAAGCACGTTTTGATCGTTTTAATAATATTGACACAAAGTTTCTATTAAAAAACCCAGCATATTTTAACAACAAACATATTTTATTGATTGATGACGTTCTTACAACTGGCGCAACTTTAGAAGCATGTGCAAAAGAATTTAATAAATCTGAAAATTGCAGCATAAGTATTTTAACAATGGCATATACAGAATAAATTTTTATGATTTTATATTCAGAAAATAATTGTTAATTTGTATCAAATTAATTTTTTGTGAAAATAGTTTATAAACTTATTATTTTATCAGTATTACTTGTTATTGTAACCAATTGCGCAAGAACAGGAAGACCAGAAGGTGGACCAAAAGATGAAGAAGCTCCACTATTTGTTTTTGCAAACCCGCCTTATGAAAGTGTAAGTTTTGATAAAAAAGAGATTAAAATCGAATTTAATGAATACATAACATTAAAAGAACTGAATAAGCAATTAGTGATTTCTCCGCCAATGAAATATCCACCTTTAATTTCTCCGCAAGGAACGCCTAGTGATTTTATCAAAATTGAAATTGTTGATACTTTAAAACAGAATACTACCTATATATTTAATTTTGGAAATGCTGTTCAGGATAATAATGAAGGGAATAAATTAGAAAATTTTAAATATGTTTTTTCAACGGGTACTTACATAGATTCTTTAACTACATCTGGTGATGTAAAAGATGCAAAACTAGTTGAAGCACCTAAAAACATCAATGTTTTATTGTACAGAATAGATAGTTCTTTTAATGATTCTATTATCTACAAAGAAAAACCGAGCTACATTACAAATACATTAGATACCACAAATTTCAATTTCACCAATCTTAGAAAAGGGAAGTATTTAATGTTAGCTTTACAAGAATCTGTGAACGATTATATTTTTAATCCTAAACTAGATAAAATTGGTTTTATTGCTGATACCATTCAGTTACCAAGAGATAGTATTATAAAAAGACCAATCATTTTATTTAAAGAAGACCAACCGTATCAATTTAAAAGAGGAAAAGAGGTTACGAAAGGAAAAATTGAATTTGGTTTTGAAGGAGATGCCAAAAACATGCAAATAAGAATGCTTTCTAAAGTTCCTGATGATTTTAAGAGCGTTTCTAAACTTGAAGTCGAAAAAGATACATTAAACTATTGGTTTACACCTTTTGAAGCAGATTCATTAAACTTTATTGTTGCTAACAACGAATTTTTAGATACTATAACTGTAAGATTAAGAAAGAAAAAACTAGATTCTTTGGTGATGAGTGCTTCTATAAAGGGATCAATTAACTTCAGAGATACTTTCTATTTAAAGAGTAATAATCCAATTATTAAAATAGATACCACTAAAATAACTCTTTTTGATAAAGATACAATAGCTGTAAATTATACTACATTACTTTCAACAAAGGAAAATAAAATTGGAATCATTTTTGATAAAAAACCGCAACAAAAATATCGATTCACAGCTTTCCCTGATGCTTTTATCGATGTGTATTCTATTAAAAACGATACACTAAAAAACAATTTTACTACTAAAGAAATTGAAGATTATGGAAGGATTACTTTAAAAGTGAACAATCCAAATTCAAAAAATTTAGTTATTGAATTACTTGCTGGGAAAGATTTGAATACAATTATAGAACGTAAATTTATTGCCACTTCTGAAACAATTGTTTTTGATTTATTAGACCCTAGAGAATATACCATTAGAGCTATTATTGATGAAAACAAAAATAACAAATGGGATACTGGAAATTACTTAAAAAAGCAACTTGCAGAAACCATTTTATATCATAAAGAAATAAATAACGCCAAATTAAGAGCTAATTATTTCTTAGAAGAAACTTTTACAATAAACTAAAAAAGAGAGCAAATGCTAATCATGGTCAGAAGAAAAATCTTCCGACTTTTATGTTTTTTCACCAATCTAACACACTCCTTTGATTTTTAGTTAATTATGCTGTTTTTTGATTAATTTCACGCACCTTAACACTTGATAATCAATTAATTACATTTATCTTTAAGAATAATTAAGTTTCAGTAAACCAACTATTAGGAGTTATTCCAGAAGCACTTTTAGAAAATTTATCTCGAAGCACTAAAGTGGACTATTATGCCAAAGTACTTCATGGTAAAAAATGTTATATATTTTGCTTTATGGGATTTTAGAAAATGAAAAATTAAGCCAACGTCCTTTAGAAGATACTTTTAATCTAAAAGAATTCTCCGAGGCTTGCCCCGAGGATTATTTATTGACCATATATTTAAAAACCTTTTTAATTTAGATTCTTCTGAAAGTGTTGTTAGAAGTTCTATATATGAAAGACTCTCTAAGATTGATTAAGATTCAATGTGTTTTCTATGGTTTATTACCCTGTCATTTTAGCGTTTTTACAAATAAAAAATATGCTAATGAAGACATTGCTTTACCTGAAGCCATTTTGGGACATGTGAAAAAAGTATGTGGTCATCAAAACATTTATGTGACTGACAGAGACTTGCAACCTACCAGAACAATGAATTCTTTTCAAAAAGATGCTATAGGTTTTATTCTCAGAGCAAAAGAAAACTGAAAACTCGTTGAATTAGAATCTTTAGTTGTTGGAAATCAAGAGATAGATTTAGGAGAGCTAATTCTTATAAAAGATAGTAAAGTAACGTGAGTTCGACCTAAGCAATACTCTTGTTAGGTAACATATTAGGAATTATTATAGATGTTTTTTTAGGTAAAAAGACACTATCTCATAAAGTGTGTAAGTTCAAAACCTCGGGAGTTCTAACTCCCGAGGTTTTTTTTATTAAATTTAAATATTAACACTTTACATTATGAAACCAGAAGATCTATTAACAGATGCTTTTTTAAAACAATTTAAGAGCGGTAACGAACTGACTATTTTTTTAGAAGACTTGCACAAACGTGGAGTAGAAAAGATTTTAGAAGGCGAATTAGATTCTCATTTAGATTATGAAAAACACCAAAAACGTAGTGATA
>JQIA01001523.1_pt1 | contig 12438 bp, 14 predicted proteins | sample 811431 | NCBI WGS metagenome assembly JQIA01 (sample SAMN02998118, study PRJNA258478) | marine sediment metagenome | biome: marine; feature: seafloor; material: sediment; isolation source: oil-polluted sediment collected from 3 locations (0.5 km, 0.7 km and 0.9 km)... | place: USA: Gulf of Mexico ... | reverse complement strand
CGCGAGCTAAATAAGCTAGTGCATCCAAAAGCGATTTTTAGTATAAAAATTGGTAAAAAAGTATTACCTGATCGCGTTGTTGAAGCTGTTTGGGGCTTTTTCTCTGCGTATGCTGCCGTTTTTGTTATTTGTATGTTGATGCTATTAGCCGCAGGTATGGATGATATTACTGCTTTTACGGCTGTTGCTGCGGCTATTAACAATTTAGGCCCAGGGTTGGGTGAAGTGGCAGCGAACTTTTCTACTATTAATGACACCAGTAAATGGGTGTTGATTATGGCCATGTTGTTTGGCCGTTTAGAGATTTTTACTTTGTTAGTTTTATTTACACCCGCATTTTGGCGTACTTAATACCTTAATTTAAAAGAGTATTCAGGCCAGTAAGTATGAGATTATTCATACTTCTTTAGAAAATAACTAAAAATATATAGCGCTTACTTGAAACAGCTTTTCTACATCAAAAATATAACGTTTATTCACCAAGAATAAAATCACGTGATCTTCTTCTTTTATCAAGGTGTTGGAATGCGCTATTAATACTTCTGAGCCACGTACTATCGCACCAATAGTAACTCCAGGCGGTAGTTTTATATTTTTAATTGCTCTACCAACAACTTTCGATGATTTTTCATCACCCTTAGCAACAATTTCTATTGCTTCAGCAGCTCCGCCACGTAAGCTATAAACATTATCAATAGTACCGCGTCTAACATGTGTTAATAACGCTGAAATAGTGGCTTGTTGTGGGGATATAGCAATATCAATAGCACTACCGTGTACTAATTCAATATAAGCATCACGTTGAATAAGTACCATGGTTTTACGAACACCAAGCTTTTTAGCGAGTAATGATGACATTATATTTGCCTCATCATCATTAGTTACTGCGATAAAGACATCAAATTGATCAATATTTTCTTCGGTTAACAGTTCTATATCTGAAGAGTCACCATTAAAAACTAACGTATTATTTAATTCAGACGTTAATTGCTCTGCTCGTTCAGCGGATCGTTCAATTAATTTCACTTGATGATTTTCTTCTAAAACCCGAGCAAGGCCTGCACCAATATTGCCGCCACCAACGATCATAATACGTTTATAAGCGGACTCTAGTTTTTGTAATTCATTCATCACCGCGCGTATGTGAATACTAGCGGCAATAAAAAACACTTCATCATCAGCTTCAATGACGGTAGTACCTAATGGACGAATAGGTTTACCGTTGCGATAAATTGCGGCAACACGGGTATCTACATTAGGGATGTGATCTCTTAGTGTTGACAGAGCATGACCTACAAGCAATCCGCCATAATAAGCCTTTACGGCCACTAAACTCACTTTACCCTGAGCAAACTCTAAGACTTGTAAAGCTCCAGGGTAGTCAATTAAGCGGGCAATATCTCGAGTCACCAGTTCTTCGGGGGCAATAACGTGATCAATGGGAATGTGATTTTTATGAAAAAGCTGTCCAGAATATTTTAATACCTGATTTGAGCGAATGCGTGCTATTTTTTTATGAGTATTAAATAAGGAAGAACAAATTTGACAAGTAATCATGTTGGTCGCATCGTCTGATGTTACAGCTATCACCATATCAGCATCTTCTGCACCCGCATTTTTTAGTACCTCAGGGTGGCAACCTTGGCCTGTGACTACTTGTAAATCCATTTTATCTTGCAGGTTACGTAATTTTTCACCGTCAATATCAACGACTGATATGTCATTATTTTCACCAACAAGGTTTTCTGCTAAAGTGCCACCTACCTGTCCAGCACCGACTATGATTATTTTCATTTGCTATTTTTGTTCTTATTAATTGAGGGTAATTGTCTATAGCATTGTTTTTATCAGTTTAGCGTAATAAAAACCATCCATATTTTTTTCACCGGGTAACAATTGCCAACCGATATTATCTTTTTGATCAGAGCTCATATTATCAAGCGCAACTAATTTAGCGTCATTATTATGTTTAATAAAAAGTGCTATTTGTTCGCTATTTTCTTGCGGCAAAATACTGCAAGTGGCATAAAGTAATGTGCCACCAGGCTTAAGTAAAGACCATATTTCTTTTAAAATTTTCTGCTGCAGTATTACCAGCGCATCAATATCAGTAGCCTTTCTTAACCATTTAATATCAGGGTGGCGACGAATAACACCAGTGCCAGAGCAGGGTGCATCTAATAATATTCGATCAAATAACTGCCCTTGCCACCATGTTTTGGCATCGGAAGCATCTGCGGCTATCACTTTGGCAGTTAAATTTAACCGTGCTAAATTTTCTTCTACTCTGATTAGGCGACTAGCAACTAGATCAATAGCTGTCATTGTTATATCAGGCGTTTGCTCTAATATATGACAAGTTTTACCGCCGGGAGCGGCGCAGCAATCTAGTACCACATCACCTTTTTGACAATCTAATAACCTAGCTGCTTGTTGAGCAGCACCATCTTGTACTGATATCCAACCTTGTTCAAAACCAGGTAACTTCATCACATCAGTAGGTGCTTTTAACTCAATAGCTTGGCTCAAAGGTTCAACAGAGTTAATAGTGACTTTATCAATATTTAATAAAGCTTGGTACTCAGTGCCACTATGATGCTGTTGATTTACTCTTAACCACATGGGAGGCTTTTGTTGGTTAGCTTTTAGTATTTGTTGCCACTTTTGTGGATAAGCGTGCTGTATTTTTTTAATAAACCAACTGGGGTGGTTAAACTGAATTGATTCAGGGAGATTATCTTGATTTAGATCTGTTTTGTTATTTTCTTGAGCGCGAATAAAATTACGTAGTACGCCATTAAGTAATGCTTTCATATGACGACTTTTAAGAGCGCCTGTTGCGGCAACCGTTTCATTGATGGCTGCGTGATTAGGTATGCGCATGTACTTTATTTGATACACACCAACTAATAATAAAAAATGAAAAACGCGTTGTTTACCCGTCAAAGGCTTTTTCATTAATGTGCGAACGTCATTTTCCAATTCAGGTAAATAACGCAATACGCCATAACAAATTTCTTGTAGTAATGCCTTGTCTTTTACCGCTACTTTTTCTTGTTGTTTAGGTAGTTCATCACCCAAACTGCGCCCTTTATCAATTACTCCGTAGCAGCATTTTGCTGCTGCTGCACGGATGTTAGCGGATTTTTGTGGGTTAATTTGAGTTATTTTAGTAGACATTTAAAGTAGTAAACCATTGATGCTAGCACCTACTTTGAACCAGTCAGCACGGCCATTAAGAATATCTTGCGCGGGTAAGGCTTTTTTATTGGGGAGTTGCAATATTTCTAAGCATAATGCATCTTTAGTCGTAGCGACGACAATGCCATTTTTATCAGCTGAAATAATAGTACCTGCGGGTTTGTTCGTTTTTATGTTCTGTATAGATGCTTGCCAAACTCGAATTCTATGCTGTTTTTTTTCTGTTTCAGAAAAAGTAAACTGGGCGATAGGCCAAGGGATATAAGCACGAATTTTTCTATCTAATTCTACCGCGGCTAATTGCCAATCTAGTTCTGCTTCGGCTTTATTTAGTTTATGCGCATACGTTGCGTGATTATTATCTTGTTTAATCGTTTTATGATTAGTTGATGCGATTAACACTAAAGTATCAACGAGGGCTTTAGGTCCAAGTTGTGCCAACTTTTCATAAAGGCTAGCGCTAGTGTCGGTATTTTCAATGTTACACTCGGCGGTTAGGAGCATGTCGCCTGTGTCTAACCCTTTATCCATTTGCATTATTGTTACGCCAGTCTTTTTATCTCCGGCCTCTAATGAGCGCTGAATAGGTGCGGCACCACGCCATTTTGGTAATAACGAACCGTGAACATTAATACAACCCAAACGCGGAGCACTGAGTATTACTTCAGGTAATAACAAACCATAAGCAACTACGATCATTATATCGGCATTATATTGAGACAACTGTTGTTGAATACTTAATTCTTTGAAATTAACAGGTTGCTCTATTGTTATATTGTGCTCCAGCGCTAATAACTTTGTCGCGCAAGCCGTTAATTTTTTACCCCTACCAGCAGGTTTATCAGGTGGGCAATATACAGCAACAATGTTATGTTCACTGCTAATAAGTGCTTTAAGGTGCTTAGCTGCAAAATCTGGCGTACCAGCAAAAATAATATTTAATGGCTTGTTCATAAGTTATGCATCAGCCTTATCTAGTTTTGCTTCTTTTTCTAGTTTAGTTTGAATGCGTTTGCGTTTAAGGGCAGATAAATAATCCACAAACAAAATGCCATTTAAGTGATCAAGTTCATGTTGAATACAAATGCTAAGCAAGCCTTCACCATCTAAAGTAAATTCTTTTCCGTTTCTATCGAGCGACTTAACTGTGCAATGTGCATATCTATCTACTTTAGCGTGTATTCCGGGTACAGATAAGCAGCCCTCTTCACTAATAACGACTTCTTCGCTTGTGGCGATTATTTCAGGGTTAATCAAAACAAGCGGTTGATCACCATTTTCAGAAACATCCATAACTACAATGCGCTGGTGAATATTAACTTGAGTTGCAGCCAAGCCAACCCCGTTTTCTTCATACATTGTTGCTAACATGTCATCTACAATGATTGAAGTAGCATTGGTAATTTGATTTACAGGGCTAGCCTTTGTTTTTAAACGAGGATCTGGAAAACGTAATACAGTTAAAATAGTCATAATCTTATAAATGTTTAATAAAAGAATTAGCGATAATTCTTTTAGAGTGTTATGTTTATTATTATAGCAATTAATAAGGCTGTATTACTATAATAGTAAATAAAAGCGTAAAAAATCATGAGAAAGGACGAGCCGCATGCTCAAAAAAATAACATTAATACTTTCATTATTAGTGTGCTCTTTAGTTGTATTAGCAGAACAACTGAAAATTAATAATGATGCACCTAAAACATATGTGGTTAAAAGAGGGGATACTTTGTGGGATATTTCAGCTCTTTTTCTAGAGCAACCTTGGTTGTGGCCTAAATTATGGCGTTTAAACCCTGAAATTAATAACCCCCATTTAATTTATCCTGGCGATATCATCACGTTAATGTATGACGAAAGTGGTAATCCAATTTTAGTCCGAAAGCCAAGTTATAAATGGTCACCTAAAATTCGTCAAACAAAGAAGAAAGACTCATCTATAAAATTATTACCATTAGAGGTTATTGCACCTTTCATTAAATATGATCATTTATTTACCAATGAACAACTTGAAAAGTTGCCTTATGTGATTGGTGATAACGAAGGTTATAACTCAAGTATTGATGGCTTTAAAGTTTATGTAAATCAGGATTTAGAGCTAGCAAAAACATATGCTATTTATGATGCAGCTGAAGAAATAATAGATCCAGAAACAGGAGCATCGTTAGGTTTTTACACTAATTTAGTTGCTACGGCTCAAGTGTTGCGAGCGGGTGATATGGTTAAAAATAAACCAGCGACATTGAAGGTAACTACTGTTAAGCGTGAAATACGCGCAGGAGATTATGTTGTTCCTGTGCATGAAGGGCAGATGTTTCCTTCAGTTTTTACGATGAAAGCAGTTGATGCCTCTTTTCGAGGTGCGATAGTGAAAGCGGCTAGTGATAATCGTGAATTTGGTAAATTAGAGATTGTTATGATTAACAAAGGTGCTAAAGATCAAGTCTCTGTAGGTGATATCATGGCTATTAAACGTCTAAGCTCAGGCATTGTAGAAACAAGTGATGGCCCTGAATATACTGTTGAAGTATCTCGTTGGTATCATATGTTAAGCAATGAAGACGGCTCAGATTATAAAATGCCAGAAGAGTCGCTAGGCGAGTTAATGATTTTTAAAGTATACGCGCAAGCGAGTATGGGGTTGATTCTAAGAACTGAAAAGCCAGCTAGATTATTAGATGTTTTAACAGCACCAAACTGATAAAAACAGGAAAGTGATTATATGTCTTAAGGAAGAGATAAATGAAAAAAAGCAACATTCATTACTGGTTAGCTTTAAAGCTTGTTCCTCGTTTAGTTATTCATAAAAAATTAGCGTTGGTTGACTCTTTTGGGTTAACCGCGCTTTTTTCGTTATCAACTAAAAAATCTGTACTTTCATCATCAAAATTAACATCAGCAAACAATTTAACACCTAAGCAATTAGCTGCGTTTATTCATCCTGATTGGTGTTTAATTGAAAGCATTATCGAACAAAGTAGAACTTGTAATAGTGAAATAATTGCATTTGATGATATTCACTATCCTAAATTAGTTAAACAGATTTATGATCCTCCTTTGGTCTTGTTTGTTCAAGGCAATAAAAGCTTATTAAACCAAAATCAATTGGCTATTGTCGGTAGCCGTTCTGCCAGTATAAATGGTAGAGAAACGGCATTTGAATTTGCACAGGAATTAGCGAAGCAAGGTTTAGTTATTACCAGTGGCTTAGCACTAGGAATTGATGCCGCAGCTCACCAAGGCACGTTAGCGTTTGAAGCGAGTACAATAGCGGTAGTTGCTACAGGGCTTGATAAAGTTTATCCCGCGAAACATAAATCATTAAAAAAAGATATTCTTGCTCAGCATGGTGTAATAGTGAGTGAGTTCCTTCCTGGTACACTGCCTAAGCCAGGACATTTCCCCAAACGAAATCGTCTTATTAGCGGGTTAAGCACAGGTGTACTTGTAGTTGAAGCGGCATTGAAAAGTGGCTCTTTAATTACAGCACGTTGTGCGTTAGAGCAAAACCGAGATGTTTTTGCTATCCCTAGTAGTATTCATAATCTGCAAGCAAAAGGTTGCCATTGGTTAATCAAACAAGGGGCTAAACTTGTTGAAGAAGCTGCCGATATATTAGAAGAGTTAGGGTGTGAAAATAGCTTAGTTCAAGACTTGCAGTTTAAACCAAAATTATCAGCAATTATAAATAACGGCATTGATCAAAAAAAAATAAATAATGACTTGTGTGCCGATGAATTGTTGGCTAATGTGGGATTTGAGATTACGCCTATTGATAAAGTAGTTTCTCGAAGCAAGCTACCTACGCAGGTAGTCTTAACTCGACTGACAATGTTAGAGTTAAAGGGGTTGATCATTGCTGTACCAGGCGGATATCTTAGAGTGCGGTAATTTACGTTTTTAGATAAAAAAAGGGCTTATTATGTTCGATATTTTAATGTATTTATTTGAAAACTATATCCATAGCGAAGCCGAGGTCATGGTTGATCATGATCTTCTAACGGATGAGTTAACTCGTGCTGGATTTCATCAAGATGAAATTTATAAAGCGCTTAATTGGTTAGAAAAACTTACTGCTTTGCAAGACACAGGTGCTTACCCTTATTTAACACGTGTTGGTAACCAATCTTTTCGTATTTACACTGAAGATGAAATGCAATTTCTTGATACCCAGAGCAGGGGCTTTATCTTATTTCTAGAGCAAGTAAATGTTTTAGACTTCAGTACACGTGAAATGGTTATTGATCGAGTAATGGAATTAGACACCTCTCACTTTTCTATGGATGACTTAAAGTGGGTAATTTTAATGGTGTTGTTTAATGTTCCTGGACAAGAAAACGCTTATTCGCAAATGGAAGACCTTATTTTTGATGAACAAGAAGGGCCATTACATTAAATTTTAAGGATGGGTAATAACTTCCAGAATATATATTTCTTCTTAAATAAAATAAATAGTTTTCTTAAAAAAAGCAGTTTTACCAAATAAATATATGGCATAATATGTCGTATATTTATTTGCCGTTTATTATGTTACTACTTTCTTAATACACTCTATGTCTAATCAGTTAAATTCGAGCAAAGCACAGCCTTTATTTACTCACCATGAACATGCGCTTGAAAAAGCGTATGAAACCTGTCCTGAATGTGGCTCTGAGTTATTAGTGAAACATGGGAAAGCAGGGGGCTTTTTTAGTTGTGCGAACTATCCAAACTGTCAATATACGCGTTCGGTTGTTGAACATGAACGAGTAGAAGAGACTATTTTAGCCGGTAGTGAATGCCCAAAATGTGGTAATTCTTTAGCGGTAAAGCAAGGCCGCTATGGCATGTTTATTGGTTGCACTAATTATCCACAGTGCCACCATATAGAAGATGAACAACAGCATGATGATATTGGTATTTCCTGCCCTTTATGTAAAAGTAAAGGTAAGCTTGGCGAGTTAAAAGAAAAAACTAATCGCTTTGGTAAAACTTTTTATTCGTGTGATCAATATCCAAAATGTAAATATGTTTTAAATTACCAACCTGTAAAGCAAACTTGCCCACAGTGCCAATGGCCTGTGTTGATTAAACGCAATATGGCAAGTGGTGAGGTATTAAGTTGCCCACAAAAAAAATGCAGCTATAAGCGTAACGCGCTATAATTCCTACTATTTATTATTCTATTATTTTTAACTTGAAAAGAGAGACATTATGACCTCACCATTTGTTGCTATTTTAATGGGATCAGACTCTGATTTACCCGTAATGCAAGCCACTATTGATATTTTAAAACAATTCGATATTACTCATGAAGTGCGCGTTCGTTCAGCACATAGAACCCCTGATGCTGCTAAAGCCTATGTAAAAGATGCTGAAGAGCGTGGCTGTAAAGTATTTATTTGTGCAGCAGGTTTAGCGGCTCATTTAGCTGGTGCAGTTGCGGGCATGACTACTCGCCCAGTAATTGGTGTACCAGTTGATTGTGGACCATTACAGGGACATGACGCCTTACTTTCTACAGTAATGATGCCAGGCGGAATTCCTGTAGCTACCGTTGCTATTGGTAAAGCGGGCGCTAAAAATGCTGGTTACTTAGCAGCACAAATTTTAGGTATTGCTGATAAATCCATGGCAGATAAAGTTAAAGCGGAACGTGTTGCTAATGCTAAAGCTTTATTGGCTAAAGATGAAGCAATGCAAGCTAAGCTAAATTAATTAAAACCCCATGATTAATACCTCTGATATTAAACAAGCTGCAGAGGTAGTTGATCACGGTGGTATTATTGCATACCCAACCGAGGCTGTTTTTGGTCTTGGTTGTGATCCTGATAATGAATCAGCCGTTCAAAAACTACTATCAATAAAACAACGACCAGCTCATAAAGGCTTAATTTTATTAGCCGCTAATTATTCACAATTACTACCTTATATTGATGACAATATCATTAGTCAGGAAACCCGTACTGTCATATTAGCGCGTTGGCCAAATGCAATAACTCAAGTATTACCAGCCAATAAAAATATTTCTCTTTTACTTTGCGGAAATTTTGATTCTATCGCTGTACGAATAACGGATCACCCTGATGTTATTGCATTGTGCCAACGAATTAATAAGCCCATTGTTTCTACTAGTGCTAATATAGCAGGAGAAACCCCTGCAATTACTTGGCAGCAAGCTGAAAAGCACCTTGGAAATAAAATAGACTTTATTCTTAAAGGTAAAACCTTTGAGTTATTAAAACCTTCAACCATTATTAATGGTTTAACGGGTGAAATACTTCGCGCTTAGTTATCTTTTTAAATTATTGTTGGTTTTAAAGCTTGATCTAGATCAACAAACAATAATAGTTCTAGTTCTAGCTAAGAAAACTTACGCTAGATCAAGCTATTTTAAAAGAGTAGCTCTAATATAATAGCCATAAATTAAAAAAGGGTATAAAAAACATGAAAAAATCATTACTAACACTTGCGTTATTATCAACAATCTCTACTGCTGCTTTCGCTAATCAAGCGGGCGATATCTTAATTCGTGGCGGTGCTACGATGGTTAACCCAGATAGCAATCAAGCCGCGGTTTTACTTAATGGTGCTAGTTTAGCGGGCACGTCTTTATCTGTAGATGATAATACGCAACTAGGTCTAAACTTTGTTTATTTTTTTGATAGTAATTGGGCTATTGAATTATTGGCAGCAACTCCGTTTAGCCACGATGTTATTTTAAATGATCCAAATGGTGCAACTTTAGCTACATATGGCGCGGACTTAAACGGTGCTAACTTGGCAAATGTTAAACATTTACCACCAACATTAAGTGCTTTATATTATTTTGATACGGGTACTGAATTTAAACCTTATGTTGGTGTTGGTATTAACTACACAATATTTTTTGATGAAAAATTTACCAGTACACCAGACTCCGTTGGTTTTAATGATTTAGATTTAGATGGATCTTTCGGCTATGCTTTGCAAGTGGGTGCTGATTATGAGCTTGATAAAAATTGGTCTATCAATGCCTCTGTTCGTTATATTGATATTTCTTCTGATGCCAGTTTTGATTTGGCCGATCCTACAGACTCTGGTCTTTCAGGAAAAGGAAGTGCTAAAGTAGATATTGATCCAATGGTTTATTCTATAATGATTGGCTATAAGTTCTAATCTAACGTAAATATAATAAACTTAAGAAAAAGCAGTAATTCATTACTGCTTTTTTTATGTCCTTAAAATAACAATTCAGGTAGGCTATAGATAATATTTTAAAAAAACGACCTTATGGATCAACTCACCATGGACCAATATCGTGTTTTCGGTAACCCTATCGCTCATTCTCGTTCCCCTTTTATTCATCAATCTTTTGCGAAAAAAACAAAGCAAACTCTTAATTATGAAACTCAGTTCGTTGAGCTTGATTGCTTTTCAGACACGGTAAAGGCGTTTATTAAGCAAGGCGGAAAAGGCGCTAATGTTACGGTACCATTCAAAGAAGAGGCCTTAGCAATAGCAGACGAACTTTCTGAGCGAGCGCGTTTAGCTGGCGCGGTTAATACCTTAAGTTTTAAGAGTGGAAAAATTTACGGCGATAACACTGATGGCGAAGGTTTAGTGCAAGACTTATTGCGCAATAAGGTGCAACTTGAAAATAGTCGCATATTATTGCTAGGTGCAGGTGGTGCAGCTAAAGGGGTTGTCTTACCTTTGTTAGCGCAAAACCCAACGAGTATTATGATTGCCAATAGAACAGTAAGTAAAGCGGAGGCACTTAGAAAACAATTTAATGACAATAGATTAAAGGCAGCAGGTTTTGAACAAGCTTCAAACCTGGATTCAGGCTTGATAAGCTACGATGTGATAATTAATGCAACCTCTGCAAGCCTTTCAGGAAAGTTACCGGCGATAACAGCCTCTGCCATATCAGAGAATACTGTTTGTTATGACATGGTATATGGCAAAGAATTAACACCCTTTTTAGTTTGGGCAAAAACACAAGGCGCAACGAAAGTTATTGATGGTTTAGGTATGCTAGTAGGACAAGCAGCAGTAAGCTTTGATATTTGGCGAGGAGTGAAACCAGTGGTTGAGCCTGTATTGAATGAATTAAGATCATCATTATTCACAGAATAAGCATAGAAAGTAAATAAGCATGAACCAAGCAATTTTGTTTAATGACGATCTTCATTTTGATACACAAAAAAATGCTTGGCGGCTTACAGCCTTAATATCAGGCCAGTCATCGGTTATTTACTTTCATTCAATACGGTTAAAACAACTAGAAGAGATTGATAGCGCCACTAAATTTGATTTAGAAGAAAAACTAGAACTCTGGCTCGTAAAAAATGAACCAGAGGAAAATGTTATCCATATTGATATGAGTTAGTTGCTAGGCTCATTAAGATAATCATTTTTAAAGTTAACATAGTTTAATGCTGATTTTTTAAGAAAAGCCAGCTCACTATCATTTAATGGACGAATTTGTTTTACAGGGTTACCAAGGTATAAATAACCACTGACGAGTGTTTTATTTGGTGGTACTAACGAACCTGCACCAATAAATACATCATCTTCTATTATTGAGTTATCTAAAATAATAGTTCCCATACCTACCAATATGCGATTTCTTAGTATGCAACCATGAAGCATGCACTTATGCCCAATGGTAACATCATCACCAATAAGCAAAGGATAACCTTCAGGGTTTTCTTTATTTTTATGCGTTACGTGCAATACAGAACCATCTTGAATATTAGAACGTGCACCAATAGAAATGCTATTCACGTCACCACGAGCAGCAACTAACGGCCAAATACTGACATCATCAGCTAAAGTTATATCACCAACGAGAACAGCAGAACTATCGATGTAATTACTTTTATTCACACTGGGAAATATTCCTTTATATGAACGTAAGTTAGTTGAAAGGTGATTATTACTCATTAAGGAGCCTATTAAATGTGATAAAAAATTAGGATAATAAAAATAACACAAATAGAAAGAATATGTTTCCGTTAATTGTTGTTATATATTAACTTGAAAGAAGTAATTAGTTCAGGATAGCTTCCACTTAACAATATGACAGCAATAATGTCTAACTAAAACAATAAGACATTAAAAATCTTTATAGACTGAAAATTCACCATATCTTTACTCTAAACACATATAAATAGAAAGGCTGTAGAAATAACAGTCATTTACAAAGAAAAATGAAGTTTTTGTTAAATAAGTATTGACCAGTAAACAAAAATCTATACAATGCGCATCAGT
>JQIA01001522.1_pt1 | contig 12445 bp, 9 predicted proteins | sample 811431 | NCBI WGS metagenome assembly JQIA01 (sample SAMN02998118, study PRJNA258478) | marine sediment metagenome | biome: marine; feature: seafloor; material: sediment; isolation source: oil-polluted sediment collected from 3 locations (0.5 km, 0.7 km and 0.9 km)... | place: USA: Gulf of Mexico ... | reverse complement strand
TATCTGCGTTTACCCAAAGTTTCCAGTTACCTGAAATGATATACTCCGAAATCCAAATGCGATAGCCCTGCAAATCAACCTGGTTGGGATAAATTGAAGAAGAAAGAAAATAATAAAAAAATCATGGCGACGGTAATCACTGTCATAAACGTAATTGCATGGTTTCTAATTTATATAGTAAGCACGGAGTTTTTTTGTTCGGTTCAAATTTTTTCCATTAATAGAGTTCGGTAAAGAGTCTGGTGATGAGGCTTCGCTCTTCTTTAATTTCTTCTTTTAACAATTTTTTTGGAAAAATCTTGAGAATTTTGGTAAACGACTGTATTCCTCTCATAGAGTCTGTTGATTAATGATTGTTAAAACTATGAGGCACTATGGACGAACTTGAAATTGAAATCAAAGCGTATTGTTCTGATCTATCAAAAGTAAAACAGAAGATAATAGAATTGGGTGCAGATATTCTGAAAACAGCTGAAGAGAAAGATCAGTATTTTAATCATCCTGGCAGAGATTTTGGCGAAACGGATGAAGCGCTAAGAATAAGAACAGTAAACAGTGATTCAGTTCTTACTTATAAAGGCCCCAAAATCAGTCAGAATTCCAAAGCCAGAATTGAGAAGGAAGTAGGTGTTTCAAATGAGTCTGTTTCTCATGATATTCTCATTCTCTTAGGTTTTAAAGAGTCAGGAGCTGTAATTAAGCAACGTGAATATTACCAGCTGAATGGTATTACAATTTGTCTTGATAAAGTAGAAAAGCTTGGCGATTTTGTTGAACTTGAACAAATGGGAACAGATATCGAACATATTGAAAAAGAACTCTTTAATCTCGCCAGCCAACTTGGCCTTCACCAGTTTGAGCGAAAATCTTATCTTGAATTAACTCTGGAATTGTAAACACTGTTTTTTATTCCGAACCAGATTAGGAAAAACTTGACAGACCGTCATTTCTTATTTAAAACGCTATTGTGTATAAAAAATGTTTCTTAACTGGCAGAGAGGGGCTGCATGCAAGGCGTTAGGATATTATTAAAGTGGTGGCGAAACTGGTGGCAATCTTATGAGAAAAAAAGGCTGCCAGACTACGTGTGGAATGCCGATACACTAACATTCTGGCGTGAACGCATCATTTTAAGCCTCTGTTTTGTAAATACAGTTCTTTGCCCTTTTGTTCTTATCCCCGCTCTTTTTTTGTGTGCCCACTTAGGTTTATGGGACATATTCGTTCTTGATATCCTGACATATGTTACAGGTGTGTTTGTTTTATTCAGCAGGCGACTCGCCTTAAAGACGCGCGTTTTGATAATATGTACTATTTTTTATATTCTTGGTACGACTCTTTTATTGAAATCAGGACCGGTGGGAGAGGGCTATCTCTTTCTTTTTGGCGCATCTCTTTTAGGTGGTTCAATGATTGGTCTAAGGGCCGGTATTGTCAGTCTGTGGATTAACTGCCTTATCTTTTTTTCTTTGACACTCCATATAATTCTTATTGAACCGGACTGGTTTGTTCCAGATGATCGTTTTATACTCAGGTGGGGTGTAAAAACATTCAGTTTTTTAATTCTGAATTCAATAATGACTGTTGCTACAGCTTTGATGTTAAGGGAGATGGAGTCTGCACTTTCAAATGAAAAAGAATACGGATTGGTTCTTAGTGAAAGTGAAGAACGCTATCGTCTCCTTGCCGATAACGTTACAGATGTTATCTGGACTTTGAACCTCGATCGGACGTTTACTTATGTTAGCCCTTCTGCGCTCTCTTTACGAGGCTTTACAGCCAGTGAAACCAGAAATCAATCAATTGAGCAGATACTGACTCCCCCTTCTTTAAAAGAAGCTGAAGCCCTTTTGGAAAAAGAGTGGCGAAAAATTCTTAAATGTACATTCAAAACAATTGTTCTTGAACATGAATTTACTTGCAGGGACGGTTCAACCGTCTGGGGTGAATCTACCATTTCAGCAATTTATGGCGACGATGGGGGGTTTAAGGAAATTCTGGGTGTAACGCGAAATATTCAGGATCGACGAAAAACTGAAGAGGCATTAAGAGAGAGTGAACACAAATATCGTTTTCTTGCTGAAAATGCGAATGATGTTATATGGACTTCCGACACACGCCTGATGAAAACATACATAAGTCCGTCAGTTGAAAAATTAAGGGGATTTACTCCGGAAGAAGCATTGATGCTAAAACCAGAAGAAGTCCTTACAGAGGAGTCCATGTTAAGGGCTTCAACAATTCTGATTGCGGAGCTGGCCAAAGAAGAACGGGGAGAAGCTATCAGTAATCATGTCATTATTGATACAGAGTATTATTGCAAGGATGGCTCTACCGTCTGGGTTGAAAACTGTGTTTCACCAATGCGTGACATCAGCGGCAGTTTATCTGGTATGTTTGGGATAAGTCGTGATATTACAGACAGACGACGCGCTGAGGAAGAACTGAAAAAAAGCGAGGGAAGACTCAGGGCCATTTTTGAGGCTGCCGAGAATGTATCATTTGTAATTACGGGTGCTAATTTCCCGGATATTACAATCCTTGAGGCTAGTTCCGGAACTGAAAAAATATTTGGGTATAACAGGCAGGAGATTATCGGAAGCTCATTGTACTCACTCCATATGAATGAAGATATCGCCATAGTAAATAAAGCTTATAAGAATATTGCTGAAGGACGTGATAGTCTGACTGAGGAGATGACGCTTGTCAGAAGATCGGGTGAACACTTTCCCGCTATTATCTCCACTTATCCACTGATCACAGGAGAAGGGGGCATCTATTCTGTTTTATGTGTATGTATTGATATTAGTGAACAAAAAAAGCTTGAAAAACGTATCATTCAATCAGAGAAAATGGCGGCACTGGGCGGGCTTGTGGCGGGGCTGGTTCATGAAATCAGTACGCCTATTGGTGTTGCTCTTACGTCCGCGTCATTTTTAAGAGATAAAACAGAAAGATATTCGCAACAATATGCAGCAGGTGGACACGATGTTGAACAGGAAAAAAAATATCTTCGTCTCGCTGATGAATCGAGTCGGATGATTCTTGCAAATATCGACAGGACTGTTGAAATGGTAAACAGTTTTAAGCAGGTAGCAGTTGATCAGACGAGCGGTGCAATAAGAACATTTTTTCTGAAAAGCTATCTGGACGAAATTTTAATGAGCCTTCAGCCTCAGATTAAAAATGCAATCTGTTCAATAAACGTTAGTTGTCCTGAGGATATCCTGCTTAAAAGTTACCCTGGTGCTTTCTATCAGATTGTATCAAATTTTATTGTCAATTCTGTTATACATGGGTTTCAGGATAATTATGACGGTGCAGTGGAAATAACAGTCTGCAGTGATGGTGATGAAATTATTATGAGCTACAGAGATAATGGCAACGGTGTTGAACGTGATAATATAGATAAAATATTTGACCCTTTTTTTACAACAAGGCGAAACAGAGGCGGGAGCGGGCTTGGCCTGCATATTGTTTACAATATTGTTACTCAGAGACTTGGGGGACAGATTTCATGTGAAAGTGAACCGGGGGCGGGTGTTCATTTCAGGATAAATATACCGATGGTTTCTATTATTGCGCCCGTTCAGTCTGAATATGATGAGAAAAAACTAATTCCAATTGCAGGATAAAGCAACCACTAAAGCGAAGTAGATGGGGCATTTTACGACGCCATCAATCATTTGCATTTACCCATTCTATTAGAATTCTTTTGATATTTGATGCATTCTGAGAAAGATTGATGGAGGCCTTTGTGATTTTAAACAATCAGATAGAAATCGGTTTGCGTTCTTTTAAAAGACAATGTATAATAAAAAGAATTCAGCGACTCTGCCAAAATAGATAATCCGGGCATCTTTACAACGCAATCAAACAATCTGACACTCACTGACGCGGCATTTATCTGTTAATCAGTGGTTTCAGTAGGTTTAAAGGGAGCATTGTTATGAATAATTATCCAAAGAAGGATAAGGAAATTGTCATTTGTACCGCCGACGGTTCGGTCATGACCGGGATGGTTAATATTGCCGGCAGGAGTATTTCATCGTATATGCAGGATTCAGAACCTGATGTTATTATATATAACGTCAGAATGGCTGAGCAGAGCATATTTGACACATTAATGGTTACGAAAATGCAGATTGTATGGATTTCTGTTACGGATGAAACGGAAAAGGAAAAATACGGTATCTGGCAGAAACTTGCGTTTAAAGTAAATACGGGAAATACAATTACCGGTGAGGTTGATATTACCGGGTATGATCGCATTTCTGATTACGTACAGCGCTATAACAATCGATTTCATGAAGTCTATGACTGTATTATTGATGAAGAACCCAGAAATAATTTGATTTTTGTATCCAGACACCTGACGGTCTGGAAAGAACCTGTTGGTTAAGCTTTGATGGCGTCGTAAAAAGTCCCATCTACTTCGCTTTAGTGGTTGGCCAGACTTTTGAAGTACCACATGCACTACTTCAAGCCTGGCCAAACACTAAATCTTGTACATGGGCCCTTTTCCTTAGCCATCTGTAGACTTTTTACGAGAGCATCAAGCTTTAACCCTGATATTTATTCCATACAATTATTACTGCCAGAAAATATTGTTTTATGGTGTGGCAATGACATAACTGAATGTTTACACATATAATACGCAAGGAGAATAATTATGGCCGAACTCGACAAGGTTTTCAAGGCTGGGGCTGGTCTCAAAGCATCAGATATCCATATAGCACCGGGTGAACCTTTTATGATGAGACGTTTCGGTCGGCTGATGAAAACAAAAAGTCCGCCCTTATCTCCTGAGATGTGCAGGAAATTTATTTTTGAACTTCTTGATGAAAAGCAGCGTGAAGTTCTTGAAAATGATCTTCAGCTCGATTTTTCTTATGAAATAGGTGCTCTGGGACGATTCAGGGGCAGTGCGATGCTGCACCAGAAAGGCATGAGTGCTACTTTTCGAATTATACCGCCTGAAATTCCAAAGCTGGAAAGCATCGGTCTTCCCGAGCAGGTGTTGAAAGTTCTGGATAACCATCAGGGACTCATTCTTGTTACCGGCGCGACAGGGCAGGGGAAGACGACAACGCTTGCATCGATGGTGGACTATATTAATGAGCAACGATCTCATCACGTTCTTACTGTTGAGGACCCTGTTGAGTTTGTTCATCCTATTAAGAAGGGGGTTGTTAATCAGCGGCAGCTTGGTGATGATACATTGTCCTATTCAAACTCCCTGCGTGCAGCATTGCGCGAAGATCCGGATGTGATTATGATAGGGGAATTAAGAGATCTTGACACCGTCTCTCTTGCTCTTTCTGCAGCTGAAACAGGTCATCTTGTTCTTGGCACACTCTCAACCACCAATGCGCCAAAAACCGTTGACAGAATTATTGATTCATTTCCAGCCGGAGAGCAGGGACAGATAAGGGCAACGCTTAGTGAGACGCTTAAAGCCGTTATAACTCAAAGGCTTATCCCTGCAGTCTCGGGAAATAAGATGGTTCTTGCAGCAGAAATTCTGATAGGATCCCTGCCGGTCGCGAGTATGATACGTGATGGCAAGGTGTTTCAGATCCCAAATTTGATGCAGACAGGCAAGAGTATCGGGATGCGGATTATGGAAGAATCGATTCTTGAATTGCTTAAAGCAGAGGAAATTTCTCCGGAGCAGGCACTCCTTTATGCTGAAAAGAACGGACCGGTAAGCATCTATGCAAAACAGAAAATTGACGGGGCAGGGCAGCAGAATCCACCGGCACCCGAAGGACAGTAATAAGAGATCCTTGCGAAACAAATACGGAGATATGACATATGGCAATTCAAATAGATCAATTTTTTATTGAGATGAAAGAAAAGGGTGCCAGTGACCTCCATATGGTAGTTGGGCGGCCACCGCTGTATAGACTTGGGGGAGAACTTGTCGAAAGCACTTACCCTGTATTATCGGCTGAATCCAACCGGGAGATTCTCTTTGAAATGCTTGATCAGGAGCAGCAGGCATTTCTTGAAGAAAATCGCGACTATGATATGGCATACGAAATTCAGGGTGTTGCCCGATTCAGGTGCAATTATTTATATCAGAGGCGGGGGATTGGTGCTGTTTTTAGAATTATTCCGTCTGAAATTCTCACGCTTAAACAACTTGGGTTGTCTGATACATTAAAAGATATTTCCGAATATAAAAGTGGGCTGGTACTGGTAACCGGTCCCACCGGTAGCGGAAAATCGACAACACTTGCAGCTATTATCGACTACATAAACAGCACAAGAGAAGCCCATATCATAACAATTGAAGACCCGCTCGAATTTGTGCATACAAATCGAAAATGCCTTTTTACACAAAGAGAAATCGGTGCACACGCCAAAAGTTTTGGTGATGCCTTAAGGGTTGCCAGCAGGGAAGATCCGGACATTATTCTTGTGGGTGAAATGAGAGATCTTGAAACCATTTCCCTTGCACTTACCTGTGCCGAACTCGGGATCCTTGTTTTTGGGACCCTTCATACCAACAGTGCTGCAAAAACAATTGACAGGATTATTAATGCATTTCCGGCTGAGCAGCAGGAACAGACAAGAACGATGTTGTCTGAGTCGCTGAAAGCCATCGTTGCCCAGCAGTTGTTAAGAACAGTTGATGGCGGGCGATGTGCTGCCAATGAAATTCTAATCGGGTCATCCGCTCTTGCAAGTCTTATCAGAAGCGGGAAAATTGCTCAGATCAACTCATTGATTCAAACCGGCTCATCTCAGGGAATGCAGACAATGGATCAACACCTTATGGCATTGATTAATAAAAAGAAGATTACAGGAAAGGCCGCGTATGAAAAGGCTATTGATAAGAGTCTTTTTGCATCCATGGCGAAATGATTATAGTGCAAGACTGTTTAAAATTTGTCCGTTTTCTGCATCAACAATCCGGAGAGAACCGTTTTCAAAAACAGCATATGATGGTCCATTCTTTCTTGGGAAAATGGGTGAACCCGGATTTAGAAAAACTTTTCCCATTATGGTTTCGAGTCTCGCAATATGAGAATGCCCTTCAATAATGATGTCAAAGTCAGTCAGGTCCGGCAGGTGAATGTGGCCGTGATTCAATAAAAATGTAAATCCCTGAAATCTGAATGCCAGTTGCATTTCCTGGTTTGGAAAAAATCCGGCACTATCACAGTTGCCATATACATAGTACCTGTTGGCCGACAGGTTTTCAAGTTCATCTCTGATTAATTCCGGTTGGAAGTCCGGATGACCATCGCTGCCGTATACAGTATCAAAAAGGTCACCGGCAATGGCCAGTCGGTCGTCAGGGTTCATGGCTTCTGTTATCGTTGACCATGCACTGTAGCTCCCGTGAATATCAGCGGTAATAAAAAGTCGGGACATGATCATGCAGTTCCAATACTGTTTTTTGTTGTTTTCTTAATGCTGAAAAGAGCACTGTCAGCTGCAATTAAAAGGTCTGTTTTGTTCGTTGCATTCTCCGGGGCAGAGGCAATGCCAAAACTTGCAGTGACCTGTACTTTTTCTGTGCCTGAGACGTTATAATCGCTTTCGTTGACGGCATTTGCTATTTGTTTGGCTGTATTAACGGCACCGGCAGTATTTTTTCCCGGAAGGATAATCACGTATTCGTCCCCGCCATATTTAATGAGAGCATCATTACCGGAGATAACATCTGAAATAGTTTTACCGATCTGGCGAAGAACATCCGACCCGTCAAGATGGCCGAACCTGTCAACGACTTCCTTAAAATTATCAATATCAATAAAAATTGCCGCTATATTATCACTATCGTTATTGTTAATGAAAAAGTTGTCTAAAATCTGATGCAGATATCTTGTGTTATACAGGCCGGTGTATTCATCTGTTATGTTCATTTTCTCAATTTTTGAGGCATATCTCGAATTTTCTATCGCTATTGCTGCATAGTCGGCAAGAATTGAGAGTATCGGGTAATTTTGTGCACCGAAAAAATTCATATCTTCAATATTAACAATTTCAATAACACCGGTGACGGTACCATTATGTGCAAGAGGGATACAGGCCACAGATCTTGTGGTAAAGCCGGTTTGTTTGTCAATGGCTTTATTAAAGAGAGGCTCGTCGGAAACATCAGGGATGAACATCGGAATACCGGTTGATGCTACATGGGGTGCAATACCTTCTCCCGGCCCAAGTTTAACCGGTTTGAAAAGATCCATATCTGTGCCGGTTACAATAACAAAGGAAAGGTCCTCTGAGTCTTCATCCTTCAGGAGCAGTGACCAATGATCGGCCTTAATTAATTCACTTCCTTTGGTAACAATGTGCTCAAGAATTTTTTTGAAATCCCTTGTGGAAGTTAAATGTTTGCCAATCTCCAGACAGGCAACCAGTTCTTCTTTTCCTGTGGTAAATGCATCGCTCATTTTTTTTGATACCTGTTTTCAGTTTTTAGTGTGTTGCATGAATAATAGTACACTATTCTAAATATCACGTATGACATGGTTTGTTAAATTCTTTTTGTCAGATAGCAGGGATGGGTTCGTTTTAATTTATGATGGTAACAAAAGGTGCAAAACAGGAATGAAAGTTGATGGCGTCGTAAAAAGTCTCATCTACTGTGCTTTAGTGCCTGGCCAGACTTTTGACGTACTATATGTACTACTTCAAGCCTGGTCAGGCACTAAATCTTGAATATATGAAACCTTTTCCTTAGCCATCTCAAGACTTTTTACGAGACTATCAAAGATAATATGCACTAAAAACATTAACCAACGTTTTTAGTGCATATTAATGCGGTGTTGAAATGCTGAAAAAATCAGAATTTATATTCAGAATTTTTTTTATCAAAATCATTGTCTGTCAGACCAACATTGAACTTCAGATCGGTGAACTCATAAACTTCGAATGGTTGATTATCCCAGTCGAAAATTTCAAGTTTCGTTAGGATTTTTGTTTCTACATCGACATACGTTAATGATCTGTAACAATAATGATATGGTATCAGAATTTTCTGACCGGGCTTAATATCTTTAGGGCTGTCAACACCTTTATTGACTGTCATAATGATATACATGTCCTGATTTACTTTTTCTGCAATATCCCAAAGTGTTTCCCCCTTTTTTACTTCATAGGTTGAACCTTCACATTTTTTTGGGAAAATCGCTTCAATCTTTCTGACATCACGGCCGTTTAATTTTTCGATACCATGATTTTTTATTGTAATTTCTTTTCTGCTGAGTCCCTGCATCAGGCTTCTGTATACAAGTTTATCGGTTGCTCCGATACCTGCGTCACTTATCCTGTGATGCTGTCCCTGCATGACCAGTTTACTTTCAGGTTTCAGATCTAATGAAACAAGACCCAGAATTCCGCCACGATGAGCAGTGATTTTATTGTCATTCAAATCCTTCCGGTATATTGCTTCCTGTCCTTTGAAAGGTTTCTCGATCCATTTCATATAAATATCATTAGGCTTTCTGAATTTAAAAAGGATTGTCTCCTTTTTACCCATTTTTTTTCCCTTTCGTTCCTGTTTAAAAAAAACGGCAGTGTAATCCGTAATATTTTCATAAGCAGTCTGCGTTTCTTTTGCAGCGGCAACCGGATCGAATTCTTCTTCGTTCATGGCCGAAGCTGATGCAACAGTGACTATAAAAGCCGTTAAAAAAAATGATAAAAGTAGTGATAAATGGATCTTCTTCATTTTAACTCTCCATTCTTTCAGGTAAATAGTTAATATTTGATTGTGATACACTTGTGAAAAAGTGACGCATGATTCTGTAGTAACAAATTGTATCTTTTTTTGTCAAGAGCCAATCCATGGGTTTATTTTCAATAAACTGATTGAAAAAAAAATGACTATCAAGTACATAACAGATTAAAAATACAATTATTACAGATGTTTTTGCTGTTAAAAACAGAAAGAAATGTTTTTAATTGTGATCGCTGTAATTATAATAAAAAACAATGTGATAGATTTTTTTTGGGGAACTTCGAAAACTATGTACAGAATAATTGATTTTGTCCTGGAACGATATAAACTGATTTTCGTTGTTACTCTTTTTTTAACAATTCCCTTTATCTATGGTTATCTGAATCAGGACTTTTCAAATTCGATTGAATCATTTTTTGAAAATGATGACCCTGATATTGCTGCATACCAGAAGTTTCAGTCACAGTTCGGAAATGATGAATTTGCCGTTATTGCCCTGCATGACGAGATGATTCTTACAGTAGAGAATTTAAATTTAATCAAACGGATTACTGAACTTGCACAGTCATATAAAGGCATTCAGCAAGTAAAAAGCCTGACAAATCTGGAACTCGTTATAGGGTATGGTGATACTGTCGATTTTAAGCACGTTTTTCCTTCGGGTGTTATTTCAGATGAAATGATTACTGTTGCAAGGGGGATTTTAGCTAAGCATAAACCATTTAAACACAGCATATTATCAAACGATTATAAAACGGCTGCCGTTTTTTTGGAAATCGAGTCAACGATAAAGACAAAAGAAAAAATCCGGATATTGAATCAGATCAGGCAGAAAACAGAACATCTTGCTTCGGCTGTTGGGGTTAAGCTTTATTATTGTGGAATACCCTATGTAGAATCTGATTCTTTCCGTTTGATTGAGGATGACATAAAACTATTTACACCGGTTTTCTTGATTGTGATACTCGGTTTAATGTTTTTAACAACCGGGAATTTTGCACTCGTCGTGCTTATTTTGGCATGCGCAGTTGTTCCATCTGTTACCGGTATAGGATTGTTGATAACATCCGGTGAAACCGTAAACTCAATAACATTGCATACAGGCATTATACTGCTGATTTTATCGTTGATTAATTCATCTCACATTGTATCGAATTACAGGAAAGAGTATCTGCAAAACGGGTATAATCACCGGTTAGCTGTTGAGAAGTCGTCAAAAGCACAATGGCTCCCATGTTTTATTACTACCCTTGCAACCTCAATTATATTTTTTGCCTATTCCTTAACAAGTTTAAGATCCTTAAAAATAACAGGGGTATTCAGTGGTGTCGGCATTCTTTATATCTTTTTTGTTACAATGGTTTTTTTACCGGCGGTATTAATGGTTTTTAGAAAATGGATCGATACAAGACCCAGAAAGCCTGAGCTAATAATAAATAATATTTTTAAAAGGATTCTCGATAAAATCTGCAGGTTTTCACTCCAATCCAGCGGCCTTATTATATTTCTGTTTATTGGATCCTCGGCGCTCCTTGCCCTTGGAATACCGAAGTTGAATTATGATACATCGTTTTCACGGTATATTAGTGCTGACAGTCAGGTTTTATTAGATACCGGTATTGTCGAGGGAAATTTGACCGGGACAGTTCGGACTGAGCTTATTGTCAGAGCACTCTCAACCGACTTTTTTTTTAACAAGCCTGACTCACTCTTTTTTTTGAAAGATATTCAGTCACAAGTGGTAAGTCTTATGGACGGGCAATATTCGTCTGCATACAGTGTCGCTGACTATATGTCTGAAATGCACATGGCATTCAATGGCGGGAAGAAGACTTATTACAGGGTTCCGGAAATAGACGTTGAATTGAATGATTATTATGAGCTTGGTGATGAATCGATATTAAAACAGATTGTATCACCGGATAAGCGTGAAGCCAGAATTTCTTTTTATTCAAAGATGACGCAGCCTGATCAGACAGACAGGCTTTTATCATTTTTGGAGACGTCTATAGCTGGTTCACAACAAAAAAACTATGCGTTTACTATTACAGGTAGATATTCTCTGGCGTATCGGCTTAAAAATAATCTAAAACAGAGCCTTATAATCTTTTCATGCATTATAACATCTCTGATGCTGGTTGGTCTGCTTTTGCTGACAAGAAAGGTTCTTTTTTCTATTCTCTGTGGACTGTTATTTATTTTTCCATGTCTTTGTGTTTTTGGCGTTCTTGGATATACCGGTGTACCGGTTTACCCTTCTACGATTATGGTTGCGGGTATTTCATTAGGCGTGACGGTCGACTCTATGATTAGATTTTTTTTCGAGTTTAATCGTTATGCATCTGACGGAGAAACGTTTGAGACGACAGTCATGTCGGCTTTTCAGGGTAGAGGTAAAATTATTTTTATCTCCTTCATTATATTTACGTTATCTTTTTGCTTGTTCATCGGCGGATCAACTGCACCGGTTGTTAACTTTGGTGTTTATATGTCAGGAGCAATTGTCGCTGCCGCCATTGGTAATCTGATAGTCTTTCCTGCTTTGCTTGGACTTTTTAAGATCAGGTTCGCCAACACTGAGCATAGTAAATGATCTTTTTAAGGGGCGAACCTTTTTTAAGATGAAACTAAAATTGATGGCGTCGTAAAAAGTCCCATCTACTGCGCTTTATTGCCTATCCAGACTTTTGACGTACTATATGTACTACTTCAAGCCTGGCAAGGCACTAAATCTTGTATATGAAA
>JQIA01001509.1_pt1 | contig 12445 bp, 14 predicted proteins | sample 811431 | NCBI WGS metagenome assembly JQIA01 (sample SAMN02998118, study PRJNA258478) | marine sediment metagenome | biome: marine; feature: seafloor; material: sediment; isolation source: oil-polluted sediment collected from 3 locations (0.5 km, 0.7 km and 0.9 km)... | place: USA: Gulf of Mexico ... | reverse complement strand
GCACAAGAGCAATTTACAAGAATAGCTCAAGGTACCCCTGTTAAGGACATAGCTGAATCAAGAATTATTCAAGGAGAATCCGAGGTTGTGAGTGGCTAAAGACCTAGAGAGTTACCTTAACCGTGTAGACTACGGCTACCTGGAAAACGGTTACAAACCTTCAAAGTTTGCTTTGGAGTTTATCACGTTTATCAAACTAGTTAATGGCGGTGAAGGGGAAGAGAATGCCTCTCCTGTTATTCACTACGACATGATAGACCAGCTTGTTACCTCAAGACAAAACTTGTTTGTTTCTTTCAGAGGAAGTGCAAAGACTAGCTTACTGCATGAATACTTAATCCTATATCTAGCGGTTCATGGCAGAATCCCTGGGTTTGGCGAAGTTAACGTAGGGATGTACATCAGTGACACCATAGATAACGGTGTTAAGTCGATGAGAACCAACCTTGAATACCGTTGGGGTAACAGCGAATTTCTGCAAATGTACGTACCCCGTACCCGGTTTACAGACGTTAGGTGGGAGTTTGAAAATGTCGAAGGTAAGAAAATGTGCTTTAGAGGCTACGGAGCAAGCACAGGTGTTCGTGGGTTTAAAGAATATGGGCAAAGACCTGTTTTCGTAGGTTACGATGATTTAATGTCGGATAAAAATGCTGAGTCCTTGACGATCACCAGGGATATTAAGCATATTATATACAAAGCTGCACGACAGGCTCTGCACCCTAGCAAACGTATGCAAATATGGACAGGAACACCTTTTAACAAGTCAGATCCCCTATACGAAGCTACTACAAGCGATTCCTGGAACTGTAAGGTGTATCCTATATGTGAGAAGTTTCCGTGCAGTAGAGAGGAGTTTAAAGGTGCTTGGGAGGACAGGTTTGACTACGACTTCATCAATCACGAGTACCAAAGTCTTTTAGGTAGCGGAGAAATCTCATCGTTTAACCAGGAGCTTATGTTGAGAATTACAAGTGAAGAAGATCGCCTAGTACAAGATCATGATATTGTGTGGTATGCGCGTGAGGATGTCATGCGTAACAGAGATTCCTACAATTTCTACATAACTACCGATTTAGCGACAACTAACCAGAAGAAGAGTGATTATAGCGTAATAGGTGTATGGGCTTACTCCAGCAATCAAGACTGGATACTGGTAGATGGTGTTTGTGCAAGGCAGCTAATGAACCAGAATATTGATGACCTGTTCAGGCTTGCTTCAATATACAGACCTTTAAGCGTAGGTATTGAGGTTAATGGTCAACAGGGCGGATTTCTAGCCTGGATCAGGGAACAGATGCTAGTTCGTAAGATATTCTTTAACTTGGCAGGTAAGAAAAGCGTAGAGGGTATACGCAGAACTAAGAGTAAAATTGAGTACTTTAACCAATTCCTGCCATTGATCAAGTCTCACAAAGTATGGCTACCTGAAGATTTAAAGGATACTGCCTTAGTTACAGAGTTGGTGGAAGAGTTGAGGTACGTCACAAAAGAAGGTTTTAAATCTAAGCACGATGATGCTTGTGATATGATGAGTATGCTTATAGAGCTAGATGCTTATACGCCTAGCGAGGAAGTTTCTGGTGACTACATAGAAAATGAAGAAGGTACTTTTGCGTTGTCTAGTCCAGACTTAGATGATGAGGTATATAAAAGCAACCTGCTGTTCTGATCTTGACTGGTTTACCTTACCTAGGTATTCTTCAAAACTACTGTATAAAGGCAAAACATTATGGAAGTTTCTACGTTAATCGCTTCAATAAAGTCAGGAGATCTTAAAAAACTATTCCTGAAAAACAGCGATACTGATATTTTAGGATTCATTAATTCAGGGATAGTAGAGATCTACAAAAGATTCCCACTATCACGAGACAGCATACCGATAACCCCAACGGTAGGCGTTAAAGACTACAAATTCAATGGAGAAGACCTTAACGTACCTATAGACGTAGATGAAACTCAGCTGCTGCTGATAGAGGAGATTACAGCCACTGATCCTGAAGGCGAAGTTTTTACATTCATACCTACTAACGCTACGATTCCTGCAAACTTCTCTACGCCTTCTTACAACACACTAAGAATACATAGCGACTACGAACTTCACACTCTGGCTGTTGAGGTTAGGCTGGTTCCTGCAACACTTATCAGTACAAGCGATGATTTGCCTCTACCTCCGCAGTTTTTGGAGATGTTGACCTTGTACGTAGCTTATAAAGCACATAGTTCGGTCAGTGCTGACGTTAAAGGAGAAAATAACACGTACTACATGCGGTTTACTAAGGCAGTGGCAGATACAGCTTTAGGAGGGCAGTACCCCCTAGACCCACTAGATGTTTCCTTATTGGACAAGAGGGGGTTTGTATGACCACCAACGCCACTATTCGGGATATAATGAATGCAAACAGGGTGTTCACTAAACTTGCAGATAATCCTAACGTGTATGTGTCTGTGTCTTTTGCTTTACTCCCGGTACTGGAATTTGTTACCGAAACGGTACAAGGGTACCTAGACACGAAAGATGCCATATCTGCAGAAACTATCCCTATGGAGGAGAGAGAACAAAAACTTAACGACTACCTAGGCAAGGAAGTAGTTTTACCTGATGTAAGAGTGCCTGCCATAAATTTGAGAAGTTGCGGTCTCACTATGGTAGAAGTTCATCATATACGTTGGTGGTTGGTGGGTGATGATGAAGATCTCTAAGCATTTTGACAGAAAGGAGTTTGCTTGTTGTTGCGGTTGTGGTTTTGATACCGTAGACGTAAAGCTGGTAGAGGTTTTAGAAGCTCTGTGTGACTACTGCCAAGAAGCTCTAGGCGCACAGAAAGTTATGGTATACATCCTATCAGGGTGTCGTTGTGTACCGCATAATGAAGCGGTACAGAAAGAGTATGTTGAAAAGTACGTACCTTATAGCTCCGACAGTATGCACCTTAGAGGGCAAGCAGCAGATTTCTACGTTGCAATAATTAGTGAAACTGGAATAAAAACAAGAGTACCTACTGCATTTGTGGTAAGGTACTTAAACACTGTTTACTCACGCAGGTACGGTATCGGGAGATATAAAAACAGGGTACATTTTGATGTTAAAAGCGGTAATGCTAGAAGATGGTAAACAGACAATAAAATAAGGATTCTATTGAGTGGTAAACATAGTTGCTAAAGAGTTACTGTCACACGTTAGTAGCGCAACAATAACCCTGGCTCTGTGCGTTCTGTACATATCAAAAGAAACAGAGTGGTTAGCTACGTTCTTACCGACAAATGGACAACCTCTGGCGTTATTTACACTAATCTCGGTGCTGTTTTTACATGAGATGAACATAAAAGTTCAAAAGAGGAACGACTTACAGTACAAGTCTTTGTTGGAGAGGCAAAGCGCTCTTGCTAGGCAGATAGAGGTTAACAGGTTAGTCCAAGCCGTTAACGGACTATACGGCAGAGTAATCGCTTCTAAGGAACAGTGCATAGACAACGAATACACAATCAAAGAACTAGCCGAACTGAATGACGCCAGAACGCGATTAGGCGTGAACTCGTACACTCAAGGGAAGCTTGAATACCTAACAGGCTTAGTAAAAAGGTAGTCTATGGTTAAGATTGCGCAGTATAAGGGTACAAGCTGGACATCAAAATCGATCCAGCTTGTGACCAGAGGCCCGTATAGCCACACAGCGATCATATTAGGTGACGAAAGAATCGTAGAAGCTTGGCAGGGCTGTAATAAGGTTCGTGTTATCGAAAGCTTGAGCGATGGACACAAGCCTGGAACTGTTGTCGATATTTACACCCTCCCTTTCACTGAGGGGCAGGAGAAGACGTTCACAGAGTACGTTGATTCTCGAATCGGTTGTAAGTATGACTACTGGGGATTGGTTGCGTTTTTCTTAGATAAGGGTGAGTGGAATAGAGAGAATAGAGATTTCTGCTCAGAGCTGTTCTGTAATGGCTGTATTGCAGCAGATTTTCGCCTGTTCGCCTCTACTGTTGAAGGTTGGCAGGTTAGCCCATCAATGATTACAAGAACACCTTTCCCCATGTTTGAGCAGTCGATTGTGACAACTACAGGTCATAGGGAAAGACGTAGGGGAGGTGCCCATTGGTTATAACAGATCACAATGATAACGCAATTCAGGATCATGGGGATTTCCCTCTCTTTGATGGAAAAGGAGCTCCTCCAGCTGAGCATTATTACCTATTCCTTCTCAGCCAGCAGGGAGGCTTATAGCAGTGCCTAAGTTTAATTCATACACAAATCTACTTGCCGCAGTAGTAGCAGCTACTGACGAGTTGGGACTCTGGGATGACTCTGCCTCTGAATTCAAGAACGTTACAGCAGACGAGTTGCGACAGTACATAATCAACAACTCTACGATTGATGCTGATACCCTTGGCACTCTGACCCCTTCACAGTTCTTGCGTAGCGATCAGTCGGACACCTTGAACGGCGATTTAACCCTCACAGGTGGTTCTGTATTTTTTGATAACCACGAAGGTATTTGGGTCACCAAGTTAGATGGGGTCACTTCCTACTTTGCCTTTCGGCACAACGCTAACGATGACTTGGTTATTGGTAGTGCTACTAATACGCCTGAAGTACATGTTCAGTCGTCAACTGAAGTACACCTAAAAATTAACAGTATAACCCGATTACTGGCGACTTCTACAGGCACTAAGACAACAGGTATTCACGAAGTAACTGAAGGCATTAAGTTTCCCGCAACCCAAGTTCCAAGCGCAGATCCGAATACGGTAGATGATTATGAGGAGGGGGTTTGGACTCCTGCTTTGTTTGGCACAACAGTCTCAGGGGATACCACGTTCACCTCGCAGGTTGGCCATTATGAAAAAATAGGGCGAAATGTTACATGTCGCGGAAGGGTAGAGGTCAACACACAGGGTACGCTGGCAGGGAACGTCAGGATAAGCGGTCTACCGTTTACATCTTCATCGACTAGCAACACGTTCGGAACAATGTCAATTGGGGTGTCGGCTTCTCTAGCTATCGCAAATGGCACGTCGATGTCTGGATACGTTTTGACCAACAGTACGATTGGTGTACTGACCATGTGGGACCAGGCGTCAGGCACTTCAAACCTGCTTGATACAGAGCTGACAGACGGGGCTATTATTGTTTTCGTAGCTAATTACATGGTGTAATAATGATTAACAAGCGATACGAACAGCAAATTGAAGTCGATGAAAACGGCTGTATTGGTGTACGAGATGCCACCATAGTTGTGGTTGATGGTGTAGACAGCCCTCCTAAATTCCACAGGAAAGTGCTTGAACCAGGATCAGACTTAACTAATGAATCTGTACGGATTAAGGCTGTTGCGCCAGGTGTGTGGACTCCTGCTATTGTTGCTGAAAGAGCTGCATTTCTTGCTGACCCTGAAACTGTTGACCCTGTTGTGCCTGGATACGTTCGGAAGACTAAAACCAGAAACGTGATCTTAGCCAACGGAGCAGTAGTTCAGGCTGTCCTTGATATAGTTGAAGAGGATGGTGCGATCATCTCAGAAGTGCCAAGACCGAATCGATTAGTTGATGTGGAAGCTGATGTCACTAACGAGTCTGACCAAGTCAAGGTGTTGTCTTTAGCTTGGACTCAGGATGTCATAGACGCTGCCAATGCTCGGAGAGCTGCAATTCTAGCGAAGGTAGCGGAAGATGTGGCTAGGGAGGAATCAGCCAGAGATACTGCGTTGGCAGCTACCGCCACAAGTCACGCAGAGATTGCCGCTCAAGCTGCAACAAAAGCCATCAGTGACAAGGTTGTGACCAGCCTCGCTGTAGCTGAAGCTGGGACAGAGGAAGAACTAGCCACAGCATTGGCAAATGCACAGGTCCCAGCTGCCGTAGCATCAGCAGCAATAGCTGAGGCAGAAAACGCTAATGCGGCAGTATTGGTTGCAGAAGATAAGGCAACAACGTCAAGAGCTTTGGTTGAGACTGCAATAGCTAAAACTGCGGCAGATGAGGCAGAAGCTAAGGCTCAGACAGACGCAGCTTCCGATAAAGCTTCACGAAACTCAGCGTAGGTAAGGAATACATTTATGCAGAAGAACGCAGCAGGAAAAATCGTAGTCTTTGCCTACGGTCTGCCGAATCACACCAATCCAGGCGAACCTATCACTGGGGATGCTCTGAACATTACAGCTAACATCAGGATTGATGGAGGTGCTGCTAACGCTGTAGATGACCTGAACCCAACGGAAATGGAAGATGGTTATTACGTGTTTGATATTACAGCAGTGGAGAGCAACGGTGATTTGCTACTACTTGCTCCAGTATCGATTACCCCAAATGTTCAAGTCATCGCTGTTCCAGGTACAGTGTACACAACTCACCTCACAGGCGATAGCTATGCGGTAGTGAATGACCCTATCTTCGGCAACTCCGCCCTCAACGATTCGCTTGGAAACTTATCGTCTGGTATAGCTTCTGGTGGAGCTGTGAATGCTGGTGGGGTAGTGATTACCACAGGAACAGAAGGAGCACAGCCCTACACCGCAACTCACGAACAGGATGACATCGTACATGAAGTAGCCGCTGTCACTGGGAATACTGATTTTTACTACACAGTAACTCTTGGTGGATCTCAGTCATGTAATAGTGTGACATGGAGAGGTTACGTCCAAAGTCAAGGCGATAGCGTATCTGTGCAGTATTATGATTGGGATGCTGCAAGCTGGAAAACTGAGCTGGTAGTTCTGGGTGCAAATGGCACAACCTTTGTTGAGGAAACAATTCATGCCGTATCGGCGTACACGGGAATAGGGGCGAATCTTGGTGAAGTCAGGATTAGGGCACTATCAACCGCAGCAACAAATATCGCAACTGACCGTCTTCGGTTTAACTATACTGCAAATTTTCAGTCTGTAGGGTACGCTGGTGGGCAGGTTTGGATTAACACAGCCGATGGAAAGGCTGGAACAGAGCTATACAGGAACGGTACTGCGGATAACCAATCCCTAACTCTTGCCGATGCTGTAGCGATTGCAGCCGGAGTCCCGTTAGACAAGTTCGCAGTATCCAACGCTTCCTCTATCACTTTTGCGTCTGTTCACGCTAATGAAGTGTGGTCTGGAGAGGGGTGGTCACTGGTACTTGGAGGACAAGATGTTAGCGGAACACACCTTAAGCATTGCAACGATGTTTCTGGTATAGGGCTGTCACCTACTGACCATGTTCACATATCAGACTCCCACATGGGAGCCTTGACACTAGGTGAGTGCCACATCACAAGAGGTTCCTTTAAATCAACGTTCAACGCAGGAGCAGCAGGAGCTTACCATTTTGAGGACGTAAAATCTGGGGTACCTGGATCAGGAGCACCTGTACTTACCTTTTCAGGTCTTCTTCTAGCGTCAACGATGAATATACGCGGATGGGTAGGCGGAGGTACATGGATCTTTGACCAGGTGTGTACAGCGTCAATAGAGGTGCCTGTTGGCGGAACTCACGACATTACAACAGGCGGGGGTGACATCGAGTTTCGTGGCGCACCTAAGAACTTGGTTATAAGCACAAGCGGAACCGGCACAACGAACATCGTAGTTTGGTCAGGATGTCCAATTTCGATCACAGGTACAGGAGGCACTGTTAACGTCTATGGGCTACATAACGGAATCACAGACAGTTCAACTGGAACTACTGTAACTGACTTGGGCGTAGATATTACAGACCTTCCAAAGGTTCTTGCTGATACCAACGAACTCCAGACTGATGATGTACCTGGGCTGATTGCCGCTTTAAACAACTTTAACCCTGCTACAGATGATGTTGCTAGAGTGACACTGGTAAACACAACTACAGTCAATACAGACATGAGAGGGACAGACGGAGCAAACCAGATTGTTCCTGATAATGCAGCTATTGCGGATATTTTAACGGATACCAACGTGCTACAGATGGACTGGGCAAATGGTGGTAGGCTTGATTTACTGCTAGACCAAGTAATCGCAGACATCGCCAGCCTAAACAACATCAGTACAGCAGATGTGAATGCTCAAGTTAACGATGTTTTGAACGTAGATGCGTTAGCCGAGCTGACAGGAGTTCCTCCTGCAAATGCTGCAATAGGGGCGAAACTTAACTGGCTGTTCCTTCTGAGCAGAAACAAAGGCACACAGACCGCTACTACTAAAACTATCAGAAACGATGCGGATACGTTAGATGTGGCAACCAGCACTATTAACACAGACGGTATAACGTTTACAAAAGCTGAGTTCGTATGAGCAACAGCCTAGGGTCAGCATTTAACTTTTTCAGCCCATTTGACGATGTTCTGCCTGAGCCGACTTCGGACTTATCGACGACAGCGGTACAACAGCAGTTGTGGGGTTTGTACTCCGAGATTGCCACAGACCGTTTTGCGCTAGTTCCATACTGCGTTAAAGTAGTGTTAAAATTAGATCCTACAGTTCAGCTAACCTCTGACCCTACGGCTCGACTAAAGCTAGAGCCTGTAGTTCAACTGAAGTCAGACCAACACACAGTTCTATTTTGCGGATAAATATATGGCTAACGTGACTAAAAAGATCAACTTAGTACGGAAACGCGGAGATACTCGTAGTCATGTCTTCGTAGTGCTGAACGCTGTAACAGACGTAGTTGAGCATATAGGTACTTGGACTAGTTTCGTACTGGCAGTTAATACCTTAAAAGCACCTCCAGATAACACAACCGAGGTGCTTAAAATAACTGGCGTACTGACAACTGACGGGTCTGACGGGGAGATAGGGTTTTCACCTCCAGGGACTGCAGTACCCGGAAACTACTACTACGATGCTCAGTGTCTTGACGGTAACGGTGAGAAGTTCACAATAGCGGAAGGTAGGTATAAAATAACTCAGGATATTGCAAAGGATTAAAGACTGCGCAATGTACAGTACTGAAGGTAGAGTATGAAAGTAAAAAAGAGTGAGTTGTTAGCCACTTTCAAAGCAGACATGAAGGCTGCTGACCCATTACGTTTGGAGATGGTAGCAGACGTTGACAAGTGGCGTAGTGAGTATGACGGTAAAGCGTATGGCAACGAGGAGAAAGGTAAAAGCTCCTTTGTTTCCAGAGATATTAAACGTCAAGATGAGTGGCAACACGCTTCCGTTAAAGACCCGTTTGTATCTCAAAGCAACATAGTAACCTGTACACCTATAACTTACGAGGATCGTGCTGCAGCTGAACAGAACCAGCTTATACTAAACTACCAGTTTACCCGGCAGTTCAACCGTTACGTTTTTATGACGGACGTAGTTAAGCTTAACTACTCTGAAGGCACTGTCATAATTAAAACGTCCTGGGAATACGAGGATGAGGAAGTAGAGGTTATGGTGCCTGAAGTAGCTATAAACCCTTTAAACGGTCAGCAGGTACAGGTCGGAGAAACTTTGGCTAAACAGCTAAAGGTTCTGGTGAATCGTCCTCATGCAGAAGTATGCCGTATCGAAGACATCTACCTAGACCCTACCTGCAGGGGAGATCTATCTAAGGCTCAGTTTGTAATTCATAGGTATGAGACAGATCTAAGCACTCTCCGCTCTTCCAAAAAGTACAAAAACCTAGATAAAGTAGCGAAAACGGGGAGCTTTACAGATACAGACTACGAAGCTACCAGCGATAAATTAGATGACAGTATCACGAACTTTAAGTTTCAAGATGAGGCTAGACGTAAGCTAGTAATCTACGAATACTGGGGGTTTTACGATATAGAGGATGAAGGGGTAGTTAGACCTATCATCTGTTCTTGGGTAGATAACGTGGTTATTCAGCTGGAGAGTAACCCATACCCAGATAAAGAAATACCTTTCCTGCTTGTTAAAAACAACGCTAGACCCTTTAAGCTTTATGGGGAGTCTGATGCTGAATTGGTTGGGGATAACCAAAAAATAGCTACTGCTATCAAACGCGGTATTATCGACAATATGGCTAACTCCAACAATGCCCAAAAAGGACTAAAAAGAGGGACTTTAGACCCTTTAAACAAAAAGCGTTTTCTTAACGGTAAAAACTTTGAGTATAACGGAAACTCCAACGACTTCTACGAAGGGGGGTATAACCAGTTGCCCTCTAGTGTTTTCGATATGCTTAACATGTTAAATGGTGAAACAGAGTCTATGCTAGGGGTTAAAAGCTTCTCTGGCGGGATTAACGGCAACAATCTAGGGGATACTGCTACTGCAGCCAGAGGTGCGTTAGACGCTGTTTCTGTAAGGCGTATGGACATTGTAAGAAACATCTCTGAGAACCTTATTAAGCCGCTGTTACGAAAATGGATGGCATACAACAGTGAGTTTTTACAGGAAGAGGAAATTGTCCGCCTTACCAACGAGGAGTTTGTCCCTATACGAAGAGATGACCTTAAAGGAAATGTAGACATACAGGTAGACGTAACCACTGCAGAAGACAGTAGTGCAAAGTCCCAGGAGTTAAGCTTTATGTTGCAAACGTTAGGGCCAAACATGAATCCTGATATGCTGCATATTCTTATGGGGCAGTTCTTTAAGTTGAATAAGATGCCAGACCTAGCTAAAATGATTGAGGAGTACAAACCTCAACCTGACCCAATGGCGCAAAGGATGCAGATGTTGGAGATGAAAAAACTAGAGTCTGAGATAGCAGAACGTATGTCAAGAGCAACTGAGAATGCTACTGACAAGCGACTCAAGGAAGCCAAAGCAGTCCTTGAGGAATCGAAGGCGAAGTCTTTAGACTCAGATACCGATCTCAAAGACCTAGACTTTCTCAGAAAATCTTCAGGAGAAGAGTTTGAAGAAGGGATAGCTGAAAAGGTAATTGATAAAGAATTAGCCGGAAATACAGGGAATCCTTCCCTACTTCCTTAACTTTAAAAGGTAATACCGATGTCAAACAAAGAAGAGATACTATCTGTTGAACGAGAAACCGAACACGCAATTAAGATGGGTGAAGCTCTTAAACGTTTAAACGATAACGAAGACTTCAAAACACTAATTGTTAACGGGTACCTCAAAGACAAAGTAGCAGCTTCTGTTAGTTTGTTAGCAGTTCCTCAGATTAAGGCTCAAGGTAAACGACCAGACATTATGGAAGACCTGGTGGCTGCTAGTAACCTTAGCTACTTTCTGATGGTAGTGGAAAACCATTACGCGGATGCTACTGACCCTATTCTCAGCGATGAGGAAGAGGAGGCAGCAAATGAGTAACCTTACACCGGAAGAAGTTGAAAGAGAGAGGATATTCTCTAACGATAGAGATCCTATGGAAGAACTGAACGAGTTACGTCTTAAAGAGGCGGAAGAGAGTTCTCAAGAAGAGGGTGAGGCTGAAGCTGAAGCAGAGGAAGATCCTACGAACGTAGAAGAAGAATCTTCTGAGAGTGAGGATGCTTCGGTAGAGTTTGATAAAGAAGACACCACAGACAGTGATGACGATAACGAGGAAGATAAGGACGGTAGCGATAATGCTTCAGAAGACTCTGCTGAAAAGGAGGGAGAAGAAGAAGACGCTGATGATGATGATGATGATGATGACGAATTCTTGCACAAATTTAAAGCCAACGGCCAGGACTTTGAGTTTACACAGAAAGAGATTAATGAGCAGTTTGGGGCTGTGTTCGGTAAGGCGATGGATTACACCCAAAAAATGCAGAAAATCTCCCCCTATAGGAAGATGATCTCAGCCCTGGAAGACGAGGGCATTGACCAAAAACAGTTAAACCTGGCTATTGATGTTCTAAAAGGTGACAAGGGAGCTTTAAGAAAACTTGTTGAAGAAAAGTCAATAGACATATATGATCTAGACAAAGACAGTGATGAACCAGCATATCAAGAGAAAGATTACGGCAAAGACGAAAAAGAGCTAAACCTCGAAGATGTCACCCGTCAACTTTCAGCTGATCCTGAATACTCACAAACATTAGACGTTGTTACTAACCAGTGGGATAGTAGTTCACGACGAGCTTTAGCGGATAATCCTGAATGGCTTACAGGACTACATTCGGATGTCAAATCTGGAGTCTTTGCGAAGGTATCTCCAGAAGCGATGAAGATTAAAGTTTTAGACGGAGGAAACAAGCCAGATATTGAGTACTACCTGATGGCAGGAGATCGGCTGTTTGGGGAGAAGGAAAAAGTTACTTCTCCACAAATAAAAGATACTGCGGATAAGGCTACTCAAAAGTTTAAAAAAGACTCCGCTACAGCTGACAAAAAACGGTCTGCTTCTTCGACTCGTTCAAGAGGTGGACGTAAAGGCGTTGTTGACTACTTAGAGGATAGTGATGAAGCATTTGATGAGTGGTACGACAACCTAATGAAAAGTGTTTAAGGTGAATTAAAATGGTTACTAACGTATACGGTACAGGTACTGACTCCACAGCAGGAGCTAATACCGTTGTCCATCATTATGACAAAGCAGGGGTTAAAGCAGCTAATGCAGTAGCTGTTTACGCTCAGTTTGC
>JQIA01001521.1_pt1 | contig 12447 bp, 13 predicted proteins | sample 811431 | NCBI WGS metagenome assembly JQIA01 (sample SAMN02998118, study PRJNA258478) | marine sediment metagenome | biome: marine; feature: seafloor; material: sediment; isolation source: oil-polluted sediment collected from 3 locations (0.5 km, 0.7 km and 0.9 km)... | place: USA: Gulf of Mexico ... | reverse complement strand
TCTACCGTTAATAGCGCTTGAGATAAAATACTGTCGAGTGCTTGTTGTAAGCCGTGGCTGTTATTTAAAACAGGTAATATAATTGATATCGTCGCTTCCATATATAAAATTCAAGTATTAGATTTATCAAACTAAGTAAGATCGTTTTGACTTGGCCGCTTCAGGTGATTAACAAGTAATGTTATTTGATGGCAAAATAATTCTGGTATTCATGATAATTAGGATGACTAATTTGTCGGAGCTAAAGTAAGTCGGATAGAGACGCTATAGTTGTTAGGGCATTATTTTTACAATACTGTTCATAATCAGAAAACTCTGACCAGTTATGTACAAATAGAAAGTCGATGGCTATTGACTTAGCTGCGATGTGATCGTAGCGACTATCCCCAAATAAAATTGCAGGTGTCAGTATATTAGAACGTTCTAGTTCTCGATGAAGTATCACCTCCTTTGTGTCCGGACTACCGTAAATTCCGCCATCAAAAAAGGATGAAATGCCACGCTCAGAAAAAATATCACGAAGTTCGTTCTGATCTCCTCCAGAAACTATAAGCCAGCGTATTCCTGGCGTGTTTTCACGAAGAGTTTGTAGGCTGTTGGCAACTTCGCAAGTTAATAGGCCTTGATGCACCTCAGCAGCGAAACGAGTTAACAGGTCCTGTAATGTTGGCCCTAAGCTATCAGGTGTTACTAGATTCTGCAGAAAGTATTCGAATTTTTTATAACGTGAAACACCACCATTAGCAATATGGTAATCGACAAGCGCTTGAGCAGCCTTATTACCATAAGGTGCGGCTGCTCTAAAGAAAGCCTGTGTTTTAACCATATTCGAGTTGAGAACAACACCATCACAATCGAAAATTAATGTTTTGTACTTTGAAAGGCTCATAGCCTGTGTAGCTTCACTATGGCGGCTTCGACTGGGGGTACATCTTCGGGTACATCAACGGCGAGGCTCCCATCAGATGACTCGACCATAATAATAAGTATGCCTAGCTCAAGGAAACGAAGAATCTCAATATCTTCGCAGGCTTCAAGTTCGCTCTTACGACCAAAGCGACTAAAAGCTTGCAGCTGTTCTTTATTGAAAGCATAAATACAAACTTGTTTTTTATATCTAAGCGGTGCGCACGTTTTGTCTTTAAAGCCAGGCAATGCCAAGCGTGACATGTAAACAAGATTGTTATTTTCTGTTGTAATGACCTTAGGTATATTTACACTTTCTGGGTTTTCATCAGGCGAAACCAAGCAATAAGCATTAATAATCGCGTCTGGGTTTTTTATCTTCGTATCGAGAACCTTGAGTATGTCGGCAGGATCAATAATGGGCTCATCACCTTGCACATTAATATAAATATCGGCATCAATGTGTTGCGCGGCTTCAGCAAGCCTATCAGTTCCTGTTTGTGCACCTGTACTTGTAATAATGGCTGTATAACCCTCGGCCTCAACAACTTGGGCTATGCGAGGATCGTCAGTGGCTATATAAACATTTTCTGCGCCTACAGCTTTAGACGATAACTCGGCAACCCATATAATCATGGGTTTGCCAGCTAGTTTAACCAGGGGTTTTCCAGGGAAACGGCTGGACTTGTATCGTGCAGGAATAATAACTACGGCGCGCATGTTAAGTACTCAAAAAGCATAAATAGATTTTCGGTTAATATTGTAAGTGGTCTGGGTAACTGAGCAAATATCGCAGTGTTGAGGGTTGTCTAAATATAAATGAAATAAATGTTGTATTTCTTCAGTGCGTTGGTCGTTCGCACCATATCCATCAAAACCAGCTAATAAAATATTCTTTGCCTTGCCACTCGTGATAACAGCAAGTGCGTAAGCAATTACCAAAGAATTGGGCACCGTACAATGGTTTTTATCAAAGCGAAAGCATTCAGGCTGGATGGATAACCCAAAATCGTAAATATCAACGCCAATTAATTCCTCCTGTACATCCTTCGGTAGCATATGATATGGGGTGATTAGTGGTTGGGGTAAACGTGATAACTCTGTGCAATCCGCGAGCACTCTGACTGGATGACAGGCCATACGAACATTAATAAACTCAGGGGAAAGTGCGCTCTGTGTATTGAGAGCGACAACGATAGGGTCGTTCTCGGAGATATAGCGCTCAAGCGCTGCTTGATGTTCGACTGCACCAGATCCATTTCCTATGATTAAAACTTCTCGCCCACGAAATAGTGAATCAGGTTCCCAAGTGCCGCTGGGTTTGCCTTGATAAAAATGCCGCGCAGCATCAAGTGTGTGAGCATTATACTTCTTACCGCCTTCCACTCGGAGGTGTTCAATGGCAACTAGAATATCTTCATCGCTGAACCGAGAATCATTGAGCATTTCCTGTATGTACGTCGGATGGATGCCATGTTTTCCAGCTAAGTAGTAGTAAGTATTAGTTCCCCACAAAAATTCTTTATGCATGGGTAGGAAGTACCTACGTATTAGGGCCATAAGTGGCTCAATATTAACACTCTCTCCGGCTCGCTCGGCCAGCTCTATGACTAGATATTCTGTCTTAGCATTACCTGGGCCGCGGCCCATACCGGTCACGGTGACGTCAAGCCAGGTAACCCCTTCATCAATAGCCCTAAGGCTGTTGGCAAGTGCTCGACCCATATTGTCATGGGTGTGTATGCCAAGCGGGCCTTTCCAGTGCATTCTAAGGCAACTAACAATTTGTGCTGTTTGATCAGGCCCCATACTGCCCATGCTGTCTGCAAAATAGAGAACGTCAATCGGCCAGTTCGTGGCCTCGGCTGCAAGTGCCTTAATCTTTTCTTCAGCACACTCAGCTATTTGCATCAAATTAACGCCAACTATGTACCCATTATCTTTAAGCCAGGTAGTAGCAGGGAGAACCTCGCTCAACTCGTGAACATGGCAAGCAATGCGAACAAGTTTGACCTTCGATTTAATTGCGGAACAAGGGAAGAATTTTAACAATATTTGATTCATGTCTCCAATGTGGGAAATCAACTCTGAGGCGTTTATCATTACGCCCAAAGTCAATGAATCAGGTACGATAAGATTATTAACAAAACTGTCAGTAGTAAAGGCACAGGGGCCCTTAAAGCTTTCGTTTTTCAGTGAACGTAAGCCGAGCTCGACAGTTTGAATACCCGTTGCAGCCATGGCTGAGAGGTAGTCATTGATCATAGGTGTATTGAACGACCAGTCGTTGTAATAACCACCGTCTCTAAGGGTGCAATCGAGTACAGTTAGATGGTTAAACATTACTTAACCTATAAGCAGTAATTAAGTACATATATCCCCAGTAAAATGTGAGAAAAATTCAGTATAAGCCTGCATAGATTCTTCGCCAGTTGAATCAATATATTGCTTGCCGATTTCTTTAAAATCTATCTTCTTATTAAGTATATTATCAATGTCGGTACAGTTGCTAAAAACTATCTCATCTGGTAGGTCGACAAAAGGTATCTCGGAAGAGAACTTAAAAGTTGGAATGCCGCAATAAAGCAACTCGTATATCATAGAGGAGGTATGGCCCACTACAAATCTTGAGCTTTCTAAATGGCAATCTTCTAAAAAATCAATACCTAGCTGACGAAAGTAGTTTTTGTTGTTGCTTGGATGAAATCTAACATTGATTTTTAACCCAGACTTACTTGAATACTCCGCCATTAAATGGAGCATTTCTTTGTTTTGTTTGTCAAATAACTTTTGGTCGAGAATTACTGTAAAAAAACTCTCATCTAAAGGTGGTGATTTAATATTAGAAGAGTGTATAACAATTGGCTTCCCACATAAAACAACATTCCGGTTCGGGTGATATTTTTGAATCAGTTTTTTTGTAACGTTCCCCCAGCTTAAAAAATATTCAGAGGGCTGGTGTAGATAGTTAATTCTATTGACCGTTTCAAAATCCTCGTAATCAACATACAATCCATGTTGTAGAGTTACAGTGGATTTTCCTTTAGATCCAAAGTATTGTGAAATGAGGTTTTCAATTGGCTGCATATCAGCAAATAAGATAATAGTATTGAATTCAAATTTTTTTAAAGCCGATATCTGTTGGTAGTAAAAACACAGCCTAAAATATAGAAAAAACCTTTGTTGAATTGAGTCTGCAGAAAAAGAAAAAAAAGTTGGGAGGTATTTAATCAGAGAGAAAATAGCCTGAGGTAGGGGATACTTTGATTGTCTAATGTAATCCTGTATCGTAATTCGATTAGCTTCTGGGACAGTTGAGGTTACATTGTTGAAAAAATCATGATAGTCATTTCGTGCTAGGCTTCTAAAAAAAATAAATTCTTTTTCTGCCCTGTCTGGAAATAAAAATCGTGTATATAACAGTGATCTAAGAGCGCTTAATGTTGCATGTATGCGCCCCTTGGAAATTCGTTCAAAAAAAGCATGCCTGTCGGCATACAAAACCTGATCTAGGTCAATCATTGCATGCGTCAATTAAGTGGTTGATTGTATTAAGTTCATCTGTATAGCCTGTAGGGTGGTAGTCCCAATACCCAATATTCTTAAAGTATTTATTGTAGTGGCGTGCTGGATACGCTTTTCCTTTCCACTTGTTGAGTAGACGGAGATAGTCTTCTTGCTTGCCTGAGTCATTGTTTGCAGCTCTCATTTCGGGTGTTGCTTCGAAGTAGTGTTCTACAAATGAATTGGGAGAGGCAATACAGCTATATCCCTTTGTTTTGATTTTAAGCACTAGATCAGTGTCTGAATAATAGAAGTTATAACCTTCATCGGCGTAACCGGCATCTACTAATGCATCCCTTAAATATAGGCCGTGGTTTACATATAAGTTCCCAACGTTCACGGCCACCGCATATTTTTTTCTAATTGGAAAATCTCTAAAGTAGAAGGCTATTGCTCCAATTTTATTATCGCTATGAGCGGTTCTGTTATAGAGTGATATGCCGTTTGTAATCGCGCCAGGTATGATTAGTGAATCATCACTAAGCATGCATATAAATTTACCGCCCGCACTTTTAAACCCTAGGTTCATGAAATAAGCCCAGGGCTTCCTGGTAATTGTTTTTCCCTTCCATTTTCCGTGGTTGTGCTGAATAATTGAGATGATGTCTTTTTGGTTCACTAGCCACTCAGTTGTACCGTCAGTGGAGCCGCCATCAATAACAATAATTTCATGTTCTATGTTTTCTAATTCGGTGCGAGCAGCGTCAATACACAGTTTTAACATGGCTAAACGGTTGTAGCTACCGACTACCAGTGAGATAAGTGGTTTATCTATAGCGTCATCCTGGTTTTTTGGCGGTGTTTTTTTAAACCATCTCATGTCATAAACCTCCAGTTGTTATAATTCCATAGATTAAAGTTGTTTCATTTTTCGTTTTCCGCACTGTAGTGGTGTGCGCAGTAGAACTCTGAATAAGGGTGGCCCAATTTTTAGGGGGAGGTTTACATGCATTCAGAAAGATATTTTGCCTAGTATAGCTCGGCGTTAAAGCGCTAATTGACATGGCCATCTTTGTTGTTTCTACCTCAGCTTGCATGGGCTTTAAGTCGTTTTTTATGCTTTGAATAAGTATTTAACAGCGCCTTGTAAGACCGTAGCTTCTTGATTGGGCTTAGCTTTATAGATGTCGCTGTTATTAGCTCAAAATCTCGAAGGAAATCAACAGCAATAGACAGAAGCTCACGTGTCTTTAATTCGCTAACACCAAGCTTTTCAGTCAAAATGTCAATCTGTTGATCCTTCTTTGTACTGGCTGCTGCCATCATTTCTTCATTGCTTAGAATGCTCTCAGCTAAGGATATGTTGATGACTTGAGGGTGCATGTATTCTTGGTGGGCCAAATCCAAAACTTGTTTAGCTGCATCATAGTTATATCCGAGCCTATTGAAGCTCTCTTTGCCAAGTTTTTCCAAGTAGTCAGAAGTTAGCTTGAATGTGGCAGGGTCTTTTAGGTGTACGTGCCATCCATCAATATTGCTAGCATCAGGTGTGCCTTTCTCGTATACCGTATTAGGGTCGCCATACTTCCATTTTTCTGCGCCTTCTATCCTGTAGTTAATACACTCAGGTTCCGGTTCTAGCTGCAAAAAATCAAACAAATCATTTGTACTATTGTGAGGGTTTTTAATTAAACTTTCATAGCGAATCAAGTGAGTATTTTCATATCTGGAAAAGTCGCGAAGCAGAAAATCTATTCCCTGCTCAAGATCAGCTTTGTAATTAACGAGTTTTTTAAAATCACCTTTCACCCATGTGTGAAGCATGGAGCTGAGGACAGCGAGAGGGTTTCGGTAAATTATAATAAATTTGGCCTGTGGAAATGTAAGCTGAAGCTCATCAAAAATACTGTAATAACGTGGCGTTTTATCTAAAAAGCGTGTTTTATGGTTGCTTTTTAGATACTGATTATAGAGGTCTAAGTAACAACTTTGGATTCGTTTGTAGTAACAGTCGATGCCATCCTTGGGCAATCCAGATATAAAATCGCGCAAGCCACCCTCTGCCAATTGTGCGTTAAAGGGCGTGTGAATATCCGAGCTTTTTAGCGCGTGCAGAGGGTGTAGCATTAACCAAGGCTCCGAACGCGTGTAGACTTGGCTGTGAGAGCCAATTATTTTTTGCAGCATGGTAGAGCCGCTTCGAGGCAGGGATATCATAAATATTAGTTGATCATCTTTCATGTTTATCAATGCCTTAGGTGCTAGGTCAGGGCTTGCACGATACGACCAAGTCTTGGGTGGCGATACTTACAAGCTTAAAGTTAGCAGCGCTGCTCCTCGGCTAAGTTGCGGAATGAGGCTGTGCTTAATGGTATGAGGAAGTGTAACCCATTATAAGGTTATTTTTAGTCGCAATGTTTGCCTAACATATTCTTCTGGAATACTACTTTCTTCCATTTCTCATGCTCTTTCATCCCTACTTTTGATAGTCCACCTGGTCGATCGCGGTATCCAATGCCTTCAATAGATGTAAAGTGATAAGGGTATTTTTTTGCTATTCTGAGCTTGATGTCCCAGTCTTCGTACATTTCAATATTTTCATCATAGAGCCCAACTTCCTCGTAAATAGATCGCTTACAAAGAAAGTCTCGTGGTATAAATGCAGACCGTTGTAGCATTTCTAGTAAGATCATTCCTTCTTTGACATTCGTGTCTGTACCAACGACACAGCCTTTTTCGCCTGATTCCTTTAATCTAGTGATATTTGAAAATGCAATAATATTTTTACCTTGCTTCTCAAATCGCTTAATAAGCTGAATTTCTTTATCTATCTTCTGCTTGTCAATAAGAATATCGTCACTATCTAATGTTGTTAGATACCGGCCTTTAGCGCTTCTAATACCAATATTTCTAGCGCGTGAAACACCTACATTTTTATCTAAAGCAATTAGCTTTAATTTAGAGTTTTTCTCGCTATAATCTTTTATAATTTTGAGTGAGTTATCCTCTGACGAATCATCAATAATTAGTACTTCCAGGTTCTTGTGTGTTTGTTTGAATACGCTCTCTATGCAGGCGGTCAGATATTTTTCGTTGTTAAAATTTGGAACTATTATGGAGACAAGATCAGCATTTTTCTTATAAAACATAACTTAATCTACAAACTCTCTTTTAAAGATAGCCTCAGCAAAAAAATAGGTGTTTTTTGTCCGTGCTACAAAGTGATAGTCATAGCGTTCAAGAAATCCTTTTAGTTCAAAATATTTTTCTTCACTTAGAGCTTCAACAAGTAAAAGCAGAGGTCTATATTTTGACCAATCATTTGTTTTAAGAACCTCTAGCTCATTTCCTTCAACATCAACATTAAAAAAGACCAGCTCATCCTCGCAGTCCAAATGCTTATCTAGTACTTTGCTTAGTTTCTTTTTTAAAACGGTAATAGATTGAATAAGTTCAGTTTTAGTTTTTGCAAATTCTACTTGCGAAAGGTCAAATGTGTTGAATGCAGGCTCTCTAAATTTATAATATGTTGCCTCTCCGTCCTCTCCAATTGCAAATGACAAGTTGGTATCTCTGGGTCTAATTTCATTAAACAAGTCAATTACATCAGGGTTTGGCTCTACATTAATACCATGCCAACCACGCATATAATAATGAGCTGTGTTCGAAAACCGTACAGGATGAAGTGCGCCTAGATCTACATAAATGCCACGCTGTGTATACTTGTTCTTAAGTAATCGTTTAAGCAGTATATCCTCGCCTTCTTGAGAGCAAGAGATATCAGTAAACAAGGGGAGCTTATCTATTGCATCTCGGTATAGTTTTTCCAAAGGCACTATTTTAGTCGCGCTCATTTTTTATGCCTCCAGCAACAAACCCTGGGCTTATGTTTTTTCTAGGGACTTCAATTACACCCTGCGTGAAAATCGAAGTGCACCAGGGGTAATTATTTATTGGCCCCAAACCTGAGTAGTCAAATTGATTGAAACCTTGGCCTCGCAAAAAACTACAGGTATTAGGAAGCCAGTCAGAGTTGTCTAGAATAAGCATGCCTCCATTTTTCAAGTGGCTTGTCGCATGCTCGGTACACAAAAAACGCATTTTTTCATGTATATAGCCATCAACAACTATTAAGTCATATTTTTTATCATCTCTATTGATAAAGGATGCATAGTCATCCAGGGTTGTTAGGTTTAAATCTACGTTTTTAAGGGCCTTGTTTTTAACAAAGTCGTACCATTCTTGATCATTCTCGACTGAGGTGATTGAACTGCATTTTTCAGACCAAAATGCAGTTGAGTGACCGGCTCCCCACTCAAAAATATCACACTCTGTCCAATCATATTGCTCTAATTGGAAAAGTGCTGAATATGTGATCCAGGGTATTGAGTTGCCGGCTTTGTCTACAGATAGCCAGTCAGTATTTGTTTTTTCATGGCTAAAGTGTTTCTCATAGTATTCTTGTGCGTATCTACTCATAATCTAATATCTGGCTTCAGTTGGTCATTTGTTTGGTAATAGGTGAACTAATCCCCAGTGAAATGAATCGTAGTTGTTTATTACTTTATAAGCACCAATGTTTTCAATTCTTGAAAGGTACATTATTTCTGCTGATCGTAATCTAACAGAAGATATAATAGTGTAAATATCTTCTGCAAATATGCATAAAAACTTTGCAGACAACAGATATTTATTGTTCGATAGCTTCTCTATGTTTTTCGGTTCAACCCCGCAGAGATGGATTCCTTTGCTTGTAACAAATGTGAAGCCAATCAACAGGCTGTCCAAATCAAAGTTAAAATCATTAAAGCTTAATTCAAACTGAAATGTGTATGTTTCGTTGTAGTTCAGTATATTAACTACGTCGCCAGTGCTATTAAGCATCCTGAAATTCGAGTGTGTTAATTCTTCTGACTCTTTCATGTGTGTTTTTTTTATAACTATACCATCAGTCCAGAACGCCTTGTTTTTTGATGATCTATTGCTGTCGGCAGCTTTAGTGTTTTTTTTCTTTTTAGTCGCTTCGCCAAATAAGCACTCATGGTAAAACTCTGTAACTTCTTTTGTTTTCCCGCTTTTTACAATATTCCCATCTTCAATTAATACAGCGCTATTGCAAAGCTGATTAATCGTATGAATACTATGCGAAACTAAAATTACCGTTTTGCTCTTCTGTATAAATTCATTTATTTTTCGATAGCATTTTGCTTTAAATGCCTCATCACCTACAGCTAATACCTCGTCAAGAATCAATATTTCCGGGTCAATATGAATGGCTACAGAAAAACCCAGGCGAGATTTCATTCCGCTGGAGTAGGTTTTCACTGGCTGGTTCAAGAACTCCCCAAGTTCTGCAAACGCTATGATCGATGGTAGTTTTTCTTTTATCTGTTCGTCAGTCAGTCCAAGAATTTGAGAGTAAAAGCCAATATTGTCGAGTCCAGTAAATTCGGGATTAAAACCTGCGCCTAGCTCCAGCAATGCAGTTATTTTGCCGTTTACATTGATGCTGCCTTCATCTGGTTGTAAAACTCCAGTTATTAGTTTTAATAAAGTAGATTTTCCGCTGCCATTACGGCCAAGCACACCTAAAATCTCTCCTTTTTTTATTTCAATATCAATATTATTAAGAGCATAAAATTTCTTATGATATTGCTTTCTAAGCGGATGAAGAGCTTCTCTCAGTCTTTTTTTAGGGCAGTCATAGAGCTTATAATATTTTGATACGTTCTTTAGGCTGATTGCTATAGATTCCATCAAATCACCTCTGCAAAATGTGGTTTAAGCTTTTTAAATACTACAGCCCCCAAAATTAAAAGCCCTACAGTGCCTCCCCAGAAGAACAGGCTTTCTTGTGGTCGTTGCCAAAAGTATTGAGCGCCTGTAATAGAGTCGCGATAACCTGTCACCAAATAGTAAGCTGGGTTTAATTTCAATATCCATTGAATACGCTCTGGCATATTCTCAATTTGCCAGAAAATAGGCGTTAGCCAAAAGCCGAACTGAGTGATAACGCCAACAATATTTCCGACATCTTTAACAAAGATACTTGTTGAGGATGTGAGCCAGCCCAGGCCGAGTAGCAGGGCTACCATGCAGAAATAATAATAGATGAACTGCAAGGTGTGCCAGCCAGGTGAAAGTCCTTGATAGGTTGCTAGTGAAAGCGCAATAAATATCAGGAAAAGGTGGGGTAAGATCGAACCTAAAATTTTGACGATGGGTAAAACACTTAAGCGAAAATCAACTTTTTTTACCAGGAAGCTATAGCTGCGTATTACACCTGTAATTGAGCTTAGGTTTGAAGAAAAATACAGCCAGCAGACCATGCCGCTGATAAGGTAAATTGAAAATGGCATGCCTTCTACGCTGCCACTGCGAAAACCTAGTGTAAAGACGCTGTACATCACCCCTATAAATAAAAGAGGCTGTAAATAGTTCCAAACTAATCCGAGGTAAGAGCCCTGGTTCTGCTGTTTGTAATCACGCTTTGCCAGCTCAAGTATTAAGCTCCTTGATTTATACAAGTCAGATATAAAGCCTTTGACCATTTTACAATCTCATACTGTCATCTAACTGGTTTTTTAAAAACCAGTTATAGGTTTCGGTAAGTCCCTTCTCTAGTGTGATATCGGCTTTCCAGCCGAGCTGGCTAAGTCGAGATACGTTCATTAACTTTCTTTTTGTCCCGTCTGGTTTTGTTGTGTCAAACGTTAACGCTCCACTGAAACCCACTACTTTTCTCAATGTTTCAGCTAGTTCTTTAATACTACAATCAATGCCAGTTCCCACATTAATATGGCTCAGCATTGGCTCGGTATTTTCCTGGTAGGTCTTGTTGTTGAGTTGCATGACGTGGATAGATGCTGCCGCCATATCGTTGACATGCAGGAATTCCCGCATTGGCTTGCCTGTGCCCCAGATGACGACTTCGCTATCATCCCGTTCTTTTGCTTCATGGAAGCGGCGCATCATGGCGGGGATGACATGGCTATTTTCGGGATGGAAGTTGTCATTCTCGCCGTAGAGGTTGGTGGGCATAACGCTGCGATAGTCCGTCCCGTATTGGCGGTTATAGGATTCGCATAATTTGATGCCTGCTATTTTGGCAATGGCGTAGGGTTCATTGGTTGGTTCTAATGTGCCCGTTAGCAGCGCTATTTCATTCATTGGTTGTGTTGCCAGTTTTGGATAAATACAGGAACTCCCCAAAAACAAGAGGTTTTGGCAACCTGACTGATAGGCTCCGTTAATGACGTTAGCTTCTATCATCAAGTTTTGATAAATAAATTCAGCAGGGTAGGTATTGTTAGCGTGGATGCCGCCAACTTTCGCAGCCGCTAATACCACGTAGTCGGGCTTTTCAGTTTGCATAAAACTGAGCACATCAGCCTGACAGCATAAATTTAGTTCAGCGTGTGTTCTGCAAATGATTTTGCTAAACCCCAGGGACTGCAGCTGCCTTATAATGGCTGACCCCACCATGCCTCTGTGTCCGGCAACGTATATTTTGTCCTTTTTTAGCATCTCTGTGCTTGCCTCTTCTTTAATTCTCTAGAGCAATTGAAACAACGTGGCCATGTTGCTTTAGCAGGGCATGGCGCTTGGCGTTATCCAGATCTTCCGCGACCATTTCTGCACACATTTCTTCGACGGTAATTTGAGGAGTCCAGCCCAGTTTGGCTTTGGCCTTCGCCGGGTTGCCCAGCAATGTTTCGACTTCGGCAGGGCGAAAATACTTCGGGTCAACCCTGACAATAACGTCGCCGACCCTAGCGCCGCAGGCATTCTCTCCGCTTAGCGCTGTGATTGTCGCCTTCTCGTTGATGCCTTTGCCGCTGAACTCTAGCTCTATCCCTAACTCTCGAGCGCTCAGTTGCACAAACTCACGCACTGAGATTTGTTTGCCTGTGGCAATGACAAAATCTTCGGCTTCTTCCTGTTGAAGCATCATCCATTGCATGCGCACGTAGTCCTTTGCATGCCCCCAGTCCCGAAGCGCATCCATATTGCCTAAATACAAACATTGCTCCAGCC
>JQIA01001520.1_pt1 | contig 12459 bp, 9 predicted proteins | sample 811431 | NCBI WGS metagenome assembly JQIA01 (sample SAMN02998118, study PRJNA258478) | marine sediment metagenome | biome: marine; feature: seafloor; material: sediment; isolation source: oil-polluted sediment collected from 3 locations (0.5 km, 0.7 km and 0.9 km)... | place: USA: Gulf of Mexico ... | reverse complement strand
AAATCAAATAGTTATTTTATAATAATTAATTGTCATTCCCACGAAAGCATGTCCTCAACTGGGGATGGGAATCGGTTTCAAATATTCCCACTTTCGTGGGAATGACAGAATTTTATAAATATATTTTATATATAAATTATTAATTATCGTAAATTTCAATAATTCATTGTATTATGACGAATTAATAAAATAGCTATAATGCGTAAGTCCTAATAATCTATTTATATAACAACCGTTCTAAATGAGCAACATAATTAACAGGACTATGATCTGCAAGATGTTCTGGTGGATCAAACCAACGCCGATGATTACCAATATGTTTTATAGTTGCAGAATCTCGATCTGTCTCAATAGTTTCTTTACTTGGATCGATTAGCATCTTATTGTTACTAGCTATGTAATGTAATTCTCCAGCATGATAAAAATCAAATAATCCATTTGGTGGAACGGAAGTAACTGCATCACGATGATTAACAACTCGATAATTATTCAAATCTATTAAACTTTTAGAAAATTGAATGTTTCCCACTCGTGGCGAACCGAAGGTATAAAGTGCATTTGGTGGTTTTTTAGAGGCTGCTAAAGTTGCTAAAGCAGCTCCCAAACTGTGTCCAGTATAAAAAATTGGAACTTTAATTGTATCTAAATAACTTGCTACATCATCCCAAACTTTTGCAAGAGCCTCTTTAAACCCCCAGTGAACCGTTCCACCATGAGGCCATTCAGTTAACACTGTACCTAAATTGGATAACCAATCTTGAAACTCATGGCTTCCTCTAAATACTAATACTACAAAAGTTGGCGCTGTAATTACAGCACATTGAGTATTAGAATGACTAAAAAACCGAGTCTCTTGTAATTGGACAGAATTTAGAATTTTCTTTCTAGCAACTGAATCTTTTCGATAAATTAAACGTGATAATTCTGCTAGCCATAAAGAATTAACTTTATTATATTTATTAAACTCAAGTTGTATCTTAGGGTAGTTACCAGTAAAATAACTTGTAGCATCTTCAGGAGTGAATAAGGCCTGCCAACTATTCTCAAAATCAGTAATCATTTTAGCGATTTAAAATTAACTCCAATACCATTTTACTACCAAAATAGGCTAACATTAAGACTGTAAAACCACCAATAGTCCAACGGATTGCTGTTTTACCTCGCCAACCATAACGCCAATGTCCCCACAATAATATTGCAAATACGAACCAAGCAGTTATTGATAAAATAGTTTTATGAACTAAATGTTGAGAGAAAATGTCTTGTAAAAAAAATATTCCACTTAATAAACTTAAACTTAAAAATATAAATCCAATCCCAATCATTTGAAATAGCAATTTTTCCATAATTTGCAATGGAGGTAATTTCTTTAATACCCAACCAGGATGTTTATGATGTAAATGATAATCTTGTAAAGCTAAAAATAAAGCCTGGAGAGCAGAAATAGTTAACAAACTATAAGCTATTATTGATAATATAATATGTAAATTGACTCCAAATTTGGTATCAATAGGTAAAATTCTATCAGTAATAAAATAACTTTCTAAACCTATAGTTAAAGCAGCTATTGGAAATAATATAATAATTAAATTTTCCACTGGTTGGCGTATAATACTTAGTAATAACAGCATTGAAATTACCCAAGCTATCATGGAAGCTGCATTAAAAAATCCTAAATTTAAACCAGCTGGAGTAATCATGCCTTGTTGTAATATCAGTGCATGAAAAATTACAGCTAATCCTCCAAATAAAAATATAAGATATTTAGATTTAATTTGATAAATTTTGAAAAATGAAGCAGAAATATAGAAAAAAATTGCAATAATAGCAAATTGGTTAACAGTTTCCATGATGTAATTAATTAATTTGAGGTGGATTTTACTCCACCAGTATTTCAAAAAATCCTCACTAACAATTTGGCTTGAAATTGAATTATAAGTCGTAATATAATTATTTATTAAGAATTCAATATTAAATTTAGTAACAGAATTTACAATAGATGAGATACAATTCCATCAGCTAGTTTTGGTTCAAACCAAGTTGATTTGGGGGGCATAATTTTTTCGGCATCAGCAACCGACATTAACTGTTTCATACTAGTAGGATATAAAGAAAAAGCAACTTGCATTTCATTACTATTAACTCTTTTTTCCAGTTCTGATAAACCACGGATACCGCCAACAAAATCAATTCGTTTATCACAGCGTAAATCTGTAATATTTAATATTGGTTGGAAAATATTATCAGTTAATAAACTAACGTCAAGATTAGCAACTGGATCGCTGAGTATTTTATCAGGATTGATAACAAGCTTATACCATTTTCCATCAAGGTACATACCAAACTCACCATTTTTTTGTGGTTTAACGGCAGTATTACTTAGTGTAACTGTAAAATTATTAGCTAATTGTTGTAAAAATTGTTCAGGAGATAAACCATTTAAATACTTAATTACTCGATTATAATCAAGTATTTGCATCTGATTATCTGGAAAGATTACGGTGAGAAAATAATTATAAGCTTCTTCCCCTGTATGCTGTGGATTATCTGCTTGTCGTTTAGCAGCTACACGTGAAGCTGCTGCAGAACGATGATGGCCATCAGCAATATATAAGCAATCCATATTGTCAAAAGTAGTGGTAATAGTTTTGATATGTTCTAAATCATCAATTACCCATAAGGTATGAATAACACCATCATCTGCTGTTACTTGTACTTCTGGTGGTTGTTCTATCAAAGAATTAACTAGTTCATCAATAGTTGAATGATGTTTATAAGTGAGAAAGACTGGACCTGTTTGAGTATTTAAAGCATCGATTTGTTGTACTCTATCATCTTCTTTATCAGGACGAGTTAATTCATGTTTACGAATTCTATTGTTGTTATAATCAGTTACATTAGCAGCAGCTACTAAACCTAGTTGATAATGATCACCCATAGTTAAACCATATAGGTAATAACAAGGTTTAGAATCTTGTTGAAGAATATCAGCAGCTAACATTTTATCTAAGTTTTCTTTGCCTTTAGCATAAACTGTAGGACTGTGAGGATCGGTATCAACTGGTAAGTCTATTTCTGGTTTAGAAATATGTAAAAAACTCCAAGGCCGTCCTTCAGCACGTGATCGTGCTTCTTCAGTATTAAGAACGTCATAAGGTGGTGCAATTACATCAATAGCATGTTTAGGACGTAAACCTGCGAAACTACGAATTAGTGACATATATATTCCTTAAGTTTAAAGTTTAACTATTATAGATTAAATTAATTGTCATAACTTAAATATGTGGTATTTTATTTATAATTATACATAACTTTATAGTTAATGAGTGTATTACTGAAAATATTAATAATGTCCATTTTTCACAAGATATATTTTCTAAATATATAAGACTTACGCATTGACAAATTTAGTTGAATATGAATTTAAATCAAATAGTTATTTTATAATATTGTCATTCCCACTTTCACGGGAATGACAGAATTTTATATATGAATTATCGTAAATTTCAATAAATAATTGTATTATAACGAATTTATAAAACAGATATAATGCGTAAGTCCTAATGTTTTAATTATATATTAATTTATCTTGTTAGAGATATAAATTAACAGTTATTTTAATTAGGCTTTCTAACAATTTATTTAAATGATAGTTCCATTTTACCAACTGGATATTTTTTTGCATTAAAAATTGAAATTTATAACAATTCTTAATTATAAAATATAATTATCATATGTTTAATTTACATACCCTATTCAATTTATGCTATATAATTTTTCCAAAAAATATTTATTTCTTAATTTATCCTATCAGGTAATTTGAATATGCGTATTAATCAACCAATAGATCCTGTTATTAGAAGAAGAGTTCGTATCACTGGTAATTCACCTTTTATTACAAAATTACTATTTATATTGATTTTCATAACTATAATTTGTAGTGGAATTTATATTTATTCTGGCATACCCAGAATGTCTAATCAAGATAACTCTCTGAACAAGTTGACGGTCAATAACAAAGTTTTAGATAATCCAATTGATTCAATCCAAGGTGTTAATCCTGCTGATATTTCAGAAAAATTATTAAAAGGTTATTTTGAAGTTAAATCATCTCAAATCGATGTTACACCCACACTACCTGCAAAATTAGATATTAAACCATTAGTTAAACCAGTAATTGTTGATGCTAAACCAATTATAAATTTAGCAACATTATTAGATAAAGCTAATAAACAAATTGCAATGAAACGTTTAACTTCACCTAAAGGTAATAATGCTTATGAGACTTATCAAATTATATTGGAAAAATCTCCCCAACAAGCACAAAAAATATTAAATAATATTGTTGCTTGGTATTTTACACAAGGTGAGAAATTTATTGGTAAAAATAGATTAACTACTAAATTTAAAGGTCGTGGTAGTGCCTATAAAATGTATCAAAAAATTGAAATAATTGCTCCAAATCATAGAGATACCAAAAACCTGTTAAATAGCATTATTACAAAACTTGATGGACGTGCTAAAACACAGTTAAACAATGATAAATTAATAAATAATGCTTATATTACATATCAAGAAATGTTTAAAGTTGCACCAAATGATCTTAAGACTAAACGTTTATTAACTAATATTACTACTAATTTATTTACTAAAGCTAAAAAACAAATAACCAAACAACAGTATTCAACTCCAAAAAATAACAATGCTGTTGATACTTTTAAACATATTTTAGCAATTGCTCCTGATAATATTAAGGCTAAAAAAGGATTGAAAAAAATTGCAAAAAAATATTATAGGTTAGCTCTGCGTAAATATAATCAAGGACGTTATAAACGTAGTATGGCTTGGTTAGAAAGAGGATTACAAGTATCTTATAACAATCCTGAATTAAATGATTTAAAACAGCAAGTTTCTGAAAGACTTAAATAATATCCTTTAATACATAATGCCTAAATTATTTTTAAATAAAAAAATAACTATTATCAATATCATATTAGGCATTATAAATTTCCAGCCGAAAAATTAAGAGAATGTCTTTCTTAAATTTAATCAGATAATTTCAAGGAAGTTTAGAACTATACTTATGCGAATTGCCTTTGATTTAGACAATACTTTAATTCGTGACCAATATCCATTTCCACTTGAACCACAACATTGGTTAGTTAAACTGTTAGGATTTGAGCAATTACGAAGTCATACAATTCAATTGATGCAATTGCTACAAAAACAGGAACATAAGATTTGGATTTATACTTCATCAATGCGAAATTTAGTTTATTTACGACTGTTATTTAGATGGCATGGAATTATATTAGATGGTATTATCAATCTTGATGTTCACAATCAACAAGTTAAAAAAAATTGTAGCAAACATCCTCCAACATTTGGGATCGATTTATTGGTTGATGATTCTAAAGGAGTTGGAATTGAAAGTAGGAAATATAATTTTAAAATGATACAAGTTTCTCCCGAAGATGAAGATTGGCATCAAAAAATTATTTTAAAAGTGAAAGAGATAGAAAAGTTTACAAAAGACATCATTCCTAAATAAGAATATATAAATTAGGATGCAGAATGAATTGCATCAGTCGTGTATGTGACTCGATAGTGTTTCTGGTATATCATTTTCAACTGCTGCTGTTTTAATATGTTTAAAGCAACTATATGCCCAAAGTGGAGCAAAAAATTCTCTCCAAAATGGCATGATATATCGTTTACCGTTTGCATAACAAAGTTTCGGGAAATCCGCGCTATGCTCCATTCCCGAAACAACTTAAAGATGTACTCAGGATAGCAATAATTACCCCTACAAAAACTTATTGCAGGGATAATTCTATATCTAAAATTTACTTAGGCTTATCATAATGTCCAACCAAATCAGACTTAAGTTGTACACCTTGTCTAGAAGTAACTCTCTTTCTTGAATTCCTCGAAGTAACAGGTTTTACTTCAGGAGTCGGAGGCAACTCACTAGGTTTCTCAACCTCTTTAGATACAATCGGTTTCTCAACTTCCTCAACAGTTTCAATGTTTGGAACAGGTTCAGGATTTGAAACAGGTTGTTCAACTTTAGGAACAGGTTTCTCAACCTCAACTTCAATCTTAGGTTTTTCAGGAATACTAGATTCAACACTCTTATTAACTTCTTGTTTAGGAGGATTAGGTTTGCTAGGTGGTGGAGTTTGTTTCTCTGGAACTAATTTACTCCACAAACCTCCAATCATACTGAAAGCAATAATAAAAATAGCCCGAATCAAATAGAAACCCATTTGTACCATTCCAATTATCTTCTGAACCAATCCGATAATTGAAAATACCAAGCCTATACCAGTTGAGTAAATACGCATCCATAAAGGCATTGGTGGGAATGTTGGTTCAGGTTCTTTATCTTCAAGGTTCTCTGTATAAGTATAACCTCCTGAACTACATAAGGATTCTATACCAACACTAATACAACCCAAAGGAATCACTATCAAAGTTAATAAAGTTGAAACTAAAACTCCAAACATTAATGAAATTGCCATGCCTTGGAAAATAGGATCAGTAATGATAACCATTGAACCAGCTACTAAAGCAAAAGCTGTTATTAAAATTGGTCGAGTACGAGTTTTACAAGATAAAATAACTGCTTCTTGCAACGGAACTCCCATTGAAACTTGAGATATGGAGAAATCAACCAACAAGATTGAGTTACGCACGATAATACCAGCCAATGCAATCCAACCAATCATTGAAGTTGCTGTGAATTCAGCTCCGAGTAACCAATGCCCTGGAATAATACCTAATAATGTCAATGGAATAGGAGCCATGATAATAGCAGGTACAATGAAATTACCAAATAACCATACCACTAAGATATAAATCAATATCATTGCTACTCCAAATGCCATTCCCATGTCACGGAAGGTTTCGTAAGTAACTGTCCATTCCCCGGTCCATTCAAATCCAGATTGTCCATGAGATTTTGGAGGGCCTATATACCTATCACAAAATGACATAACACCTAAATCTGCACAACCAGCATCTACCAAATTTACTCCATCTGGGGTAGTGTAATCTTTTAATATATCCTCAATCTCTAACATACCATAAATTGGAGCACTTAAAGTATATTCATCATCTTTTTCATTATAAATTCCAACTGGATCTCCTACCACATATTCCACTGGTCGTAAGTCTTTTTGGAAATAAATCGGATCTTGTTTTACTTCCACAAAACTACCCAATTCTGCCAACGGCATTATGCCACCATCTTGAGTTGGAATTGGCAAATCATATAAACGACTTAATTGCGAACGTTGAGTTAATGGTACTTGAATTACGATATAAGTTGGTTCTAACATATTGCCACGTTTAATATCACCTAACTTGAAACCACCTAATGCCATAGTCAAATTTTGGTTGATAGTATCCACCGAGATACCACGTAGCACTGCTTTTTCTGCATCAACTTCAAATCGCCAAATATTATGTGGTTGAGCCATATAATTATCAACATCATCTAAAATTTTAGCCTGTTTAAAAGCAACCGTCATTTTTTCTGCAACTTCCCGTCGAGTCTTATCATCTGGTCCGTAAACTTCAGCCACAATTGATTGCAAAACTGGTGGACCTGGTGGCATTTCTACTACAGTGATTTTGACTGGGCTATTTAACTCTTTAATCAACTTATGCAAAGTTTGTCTAGCCGCAACAGCAACTTCGTGACTAGTTCTTTTTGAATTGTAGCAAGCTCTAGTTTCACTTTTCCAAAACGTTGAATCACAACTTTTTTTGCCAAGTTGAAGATGAATATCAGCGTGCCAAGGTTTATTCCGTAGATAATAATGCCGTACCATACCATTAAAATCAAATGGCTGAGAAACACCTACATAGGTTTGCAAGGCAATTACTTCAGGAAATTTTTCCTTATCTCGTAATTTTTCTATCATTTGATAAGTTAAATTAGCCGTCACTGGTAATGCTGTTCCTTCAGGCATATCAACAAATACATTGAATTCAGGTTTCTTATCCAAAGGTAACATTTTTACTTCAACTGATTGATAGTAAAACATTGAACAAGCAGCAAAAAACAGAAAAATCAAGCTAAATAGAAAACCTAAACCTAGAAAACGATTGTTAATAAGTGGTGGTAATAATTTACGAAAAATCCTTTCCCATCTTTCATTTGACTTATGTTCTTTAATTTCTGCTTTTTCTAAAGCTGCCATTGATGGTTTAAACCGCATTGCCAACCAAGGAGTGAAAGCAAAAGCCGCAAACAAGGAAAATATCATCGCAATTGAGCCTAAAGCTGGAATTGGTTCCATATAAGGTCCCATCATCCCAGATACAAAACCCATCGGCATCAAAGCTGCTACTACAGTGAATGTGGCTAGTATGGTCGGATTACCTACTTCTCGTACTGCATCAATTGCCGTATCAGTGTCCGTCTTCCCTTTCAGTAGCCATCGCCGATAGATATTTTCTATCACCACAATCGCATCGTCTACTAAAATACCAATAGAGAAAATTAATGCAAATAAACTAACTCTATCAATGGTATAACCTAAAACCCAAGCTGAAAATACCGTAATCAAAATTACTACTGGGATTACTAGTGTTACAACCAGAGACGGTCGCCAACCTAAAAACCATAGTACTAGTAAAGTTACCGCACCAGTAGCGATAAATAATTTTTTGATTAAGCTATTAACTTTATTATCGGCAGTTTGACCGTAGTTACGAGTAACTTCTACATGAACATTATCTGGAATAGTTTGATTAGTTCTAAGCGTGTCAACGTGAGATAAAATATTTTTAGAAACTGCAACCCCATTGGTACCAACCTTTTTGGAAATAGCAATGGTAACTGCTGGTGCTCCATTAACTTCTGCTACCGAATTTTCTTGTGATAACCAAAAACTATCATGTTGTTCATAGGATGAACCAGAAAAATAGTTTACCATTTGATATGGTTCTACTTCTGGCCCTTGAATTACATCAGCTACGTCTCGTACATATACTGGTACTCCCTTAAACGTACCAACCACTAGCTTTTTAACTTCTGCAGCACTTTTTAAAAATTTTCCAGTATAAACAGTAAAATAGGTATTGCCAGATTCAACATTACCAGCTTTGGTTTCATTATTAGCAGTTTTAATAGTTTGAGCTACTTGGCCAATAGAGATACCAAAACCTGATAGCCTTTCTGGTTTGACCTCTACTAATACTTGTTCGGATCGTCCACCAACTACAAAACTTTGACCGGTATTAGGAATGCCTTTTATACTTTGCATAACCTCTAATGCTAGTATGCGCAAAGCTCCGTCGTCTAAATTATCAGACCATAGAGTAAGTGCCACTACCGGTACATCATCAATACCTTTTGGTTTTACTAGTGGCTGCATTACCCCAGGCGGAATTTTTTCTAAATTGGATTGTATTTTGTCATGGACTTTGAAGATGGAATGTTCTAATTCTTCACCAACTTCAAATTGAATGGTTACTATGCCTTGACCTCGTTCTGCTGCCGAATAAACATGTTTTACATCTGGAATTTCGGTCATTATGCGTTGTAATGGATCTAAGGCTAAACTGGCTACTTGTTGTGCAGAAGCTCCCGGATATTGCACAAATATATCAACCATCGGTACGGAAATTTGTGGATCTTCTTGACGGGGAGTAAACATTAACCCTAATATGCCCATGAATAACATGGCAAAAAATAATAAGGGTGATAAAGGCGAGTGAATAAATGCTTTGGCTACTTTACCGGCTAAACCTAAATTCGGTTTATCGTTTTGTGAAGCATCTTCTAAATTAGGGGTATTCTCGGAATATTGGTCTGTCATGCGGATAAAATTAAAGTTGAAGGTTATTATATAGATTTAAAAAATTGACTATCTACATTTGGAGTTTACTAAAACTTGATCACCCTCAGTTAGTCCACTGAGAACAGTTACATAATCACCAATACTTTGGTCAAGTTCACTAATAAGAGTCGGGTTAATTTTTTGGCCAATACGTACTAAACGAATTTCTGATTTATTATTTTGTAACACACAAACTCCAGGTAAGCTATTACGCTGCATTACAGCCGCATTTGGAATTAATAATAAACTTTGTTGGCCTGCTTTAACATCTGGAACATCAACTTGGGCATATTGCCCAGGCCCTACATATTCACTAAATTCATTTCTAGCTTCATTTGGTATATCAAATTTAACTGTAATTGTATGTCTTTGTTTATCAGCAATTGGAAAAATCCTTGCAACTGATACAATAATATTTTTATCTAAAATATCTAATTTTGCTGATGCTTGTTTACCAACCTTTAATCCTCGTAATAAACGAGCTGGGACATCAACTTCAATTTGTAATTGTTGGGTATCAGCAAACTTCAACAATGCTTGACCCATCATCACAGTGTCACCAACTTCGACCATTTTTTTTACAATTACTCCATTAAAAGGAGCAATGCTCTTAGCATCACGTAATTTAGAATCAATTTGTTCAATTTTAGATTTTGCTTGCCATAAAGCATTATTAGCTTGTTCAATTCTAATTCCATAACTATGTAATTGAGTTCGCCGATCTAAACCTTCATTACTACGTCCCATTAAATCGCTGATAGGTTTAGTAAGAAACTGGTCTAATAAATGTGGCAATCCCATCCCTCCTGGAGCTTTATCTGGAGAATCTGGTGATCTTAATTGCTGATTATATTGTACCCCTGCGTTACGAAGAGTTGCGTCAGCATTCCGCCATTCTGCTACTGCAGAACGTCTTTTTGCTAATAATTCTCTATTATCTAATTCTAATAAAATAGTATTTTCGGTAAATTTATCACCTTCTTCACCAGATAAGTTTATCACTCGACCCGATAACTGAGCAGAAAAAGTAACTTCTTTTTTTGGTATTACAGTTCCACTTAAAGTAACTGGAGGACTAAGATCATAAATACGAACTTGATAAGTATATTCATCTGCTGCCTGTGCATAATTATTAAATAGCAGCATAATTGTTAACAGTTTAATAGTTTGTTTTAACATATTCATTTTATTTATACACTTAAAATATTTTTTTTGGAATTATAATACATAAAACACATCCCTAAGTTTTTTATATTGAAAATATATTAGAAATGTGTTTTAGAAAGGAACTTAAATTAGTTAACGCGTCCCATAACTGTAAAACTTTTCACGAATGGTCCAGCCATACGTGGATCCTTAATCATAGCTGTGTAATCACCAATATTAAATTTTAATTTACCACTTACATAAGCTGCTCCTAAACTAGCCATGCCTAAGCCTTTTTCGAGCCACTTATTCCAACTATCTTCCTTAGCACGTAAATCCCAATTTAATTTTTCACCATCATACGCACCTGCTGATGTAATCTTACCATTTTCTATGGTAACAATTCCTCTTGGTTTATCTTCACCAGTAATTCCATAACCAATAGTAGAGTTAAAGCTAATTTTAGCAAGTGCATCAGAAAGTTCTGGTTCTTTATTCCATTCTTCCAAGTATGTTTTCATCCAAGTATCTGAAAATAAATCTGCCATAAATATGTTTACCCAATATAGAGTTGAAATATAAATTACCTTATAAAAAATACCAACTATGATTTTAGTAGATACTCTCTTAGGGTAAAGGAAAACAGAAAAATAGTCCAGTTAGCTGCTAAATTTTTCAATTTTATCCAACAACTGTTATTAATATTATTTAGGTCCTAATTGAAAAAACTCAATATAAGCAAATGCTAATATTTAATATGTATATAATTTAATTAAGTTTATCTTAAAATAACAATAAAAAACCATTACAATTTTAAAAAATATCAAGTTAAAATAGCTTATCCAAACTATATAGGATAGATTATTTAATTTTTATAATATGAGTCTCTTGCAAAACTATTTCACAAAAAGAGTATTAAAAAATAAAATATAAGTTTTTTCGGACAAAAAATAGGAAATAAATTATATGAGGGGCAATTTTGGTCAAAATGAATCAAACTGGCATTTTTTGGACGTACCTGTCCTATTTTCTAATAAAGATGTTTTAAAAAATGACAAAAAACTTTCGTATGACCTCGCACACGAATATGACGACCTCCAAATTCGTAATCTACCATTAACCCGTTCATCCGTATTTCTTTCACGATAACGAACCTGTTCTGGTAACTCAAAATTCAATAATTTATAGCATTTTTCGACTGGATGAACTACGGTAATATTAAATAAGTAATTGATATTTGTTTTGAATTTAATTAAGAATTAAGAATTAAGCATTCATAATTAAGAATTGCTATAAGTCGTTTGTTTTCAGCATTAATTTCTTCCTTTAACTGTTACAACGAGGGTTTATATCTATAATAGGAAGTGCGACACATTTACCTCAATGCCATTAAGTTAAGGAAAAAATTCATGTCATTCCCGTGAAAACGGGAATCTAGAATCTCTGGATACTCACTTTC
>JQIA01001519.1_pt1 | contig 12464 bp, 7 predicted proteins | sample 811431 | NCBI WGS metagenome assembly JQIA01 (sample SAMN02998118, study PRJNA258478) | marine sediment metagenome | biome: marine; feature: seafloor; material: sediment; isolation source: oil-polluted sediment collected from 3 locations (0.5 km, 0.7 km and 0.9 km)... | place: USA: Gulf of Mexico ... | reverse complement strand
TACCTTCATGAAAATAGTGCTAAACCTTAATCAATGATCAATTAATTTTGATGCTCTCGTAAAAAGTCTATAGATGGCTAAGGAAAAGGGCCCATATACAAGATTGAGTGATTTACCAGGCTTGAAGTAGTACATGTTGCACGTCGAAAGTCTGGAAAAGCACTAAAGCGAAGTAGATGGGACTTTTTACGACGCCATCAATTTTAAAATTTGTCTGAATGTGTATTCGCCAACATCTGCGAGTCCGGATACCGGCATAAAACGATTTGCGTTATTTGAATACAGGCATCTTACAGAGGCTGGGAAATCATCATCGGCTTCATAGAAAATATAGCACAATGCAATTTTCGGCAGCGGGTAAAGAATAAAGGAGAAATCGCCCCCTACTTCAGAAGGCCCCTTTTCCCCATTAAATGTTTTGACAATACTTTGCATCGCGTTCTTAATTGCAGCAACATGAGGACCAAGCAATTTATTAGCAGGCATTGCTGAAGCAGCCACATGGGCCATGCTGTCGGGAAACTCCTTGAAGGATTTGAAGGGCAGGATAACGTAATCTTCTGAATTGGCATTTAAGGCGTAAACAGAAATTATCAGACCAAACACTGAGGAGTGTTTTTCATCTCCAAGAGTAATTCTTTTCGGATCTATCACACATTTTTCACCAAATGCATCAAAATGAAATTGCTCTCCTACCTGTTCTCCTAAAAGGTTCTTTGAAAAATCTATCGGCAGATTGCCGTATAAGCGCTCAAGATTGTCCTGAACTATCTTTACATAATTGTCTGACATTCACTGCCTCCTTATTCACCGTTAGAAATGGCACCGTTACTATATTGAGAAAGACTTGTTTTTTATTATATTAAAACCGTTTAGTACTATGCATAAAAAAAATATTTATTGACGTATCTATTTAATTACCCAATTATAATTAATTGATGAGCCACTTTTAGCAAAAAGCTGATACAGCGGGCATCTTCGTTCGGTTTCCTTAGAAAAGTTCTGGAAATCATCCTTTGAAGCATTCGTTTCAACGATTATATTTACGTCAACATTCTGAAAATTCGGATTTCCTTCCATTGCTCCGGTGCTTAATATTACAGTATCGAGATTTGCTTTCAGATCAAATTCAAAACTGTTTAACTCAATATTAAACTCCTTTGCAACATGCTGCGCTGTCACCTGGGAACATGAGATTAAAGATGCAAATACGTATGACATCGGGCTCGGATGTCGATCTTTTCCGCCAAATACCGGTGCTGCATCCACATTAATAATATGATCAGAGCCTTCAGTTTTAATTTCCTGTAAAACGCCGGTTCCCGTTGAATGTAATTTGAAAGTTGCCATGGTGTCCATAGGTAGATTTGACATAATTTAACTCCTTTTTAATAAAAAACAAGTCTCTGAAAAATAAGCAAAAGCATAAAACTATGATACAGGTAGGGCTTTAACCCCCTTATGATCCTGTGGCTAATAAAGTATTCCCATCCTCTTCCATGCTTTTCTCAGCAACTCTCCGTGTTGCAAGCACCATTAAGGCCGGAGCAAGAATAAAATCTGCGAGAAGGGCCAGAATAGTAACGATCCCCGTAAATAAACCAAACCGGACAGTATGATTCATTGTGGCAGTAAGCAGTATGAAAAAATTTCCGCACAAAACCACAGAGGTGATCAGCATAGCCCGACCAGCCCCCAGTAGCGTCTCCTCAACAGCTTTAACCGGATCGCCCGTAAGGTCATAATACTTTCTAAAATTATACATAAAATGTATGGTATCATCCACCACCAGACCGATGGCAATACTTCCGATAAAAAGTGTGTTGATATCCAGTTTTACACCCACCAGGCTGATCAACCCCATGACCATGAAAATCGGCAGCAGATTTGGACACATACTAAGGAGACCCATTTTTATATTTCCGACCAGAAGCAACATAAAGATCGTGATAATAATCAGTGCGACAACATAACTCCGCGTCATGCTGTGGAGTGCGGCAGGGATTGTCCGGGCAAGCAATGCAGAAATTCCGGTGACGGTAATTTCAGCCCGTCCTTCAAATTCATCGTTGTACATTTTTTCTATATCGGCAACAAAATATCTGAACGCAACGGAATCTGCCCATTTTGTTTTGATTGTGACCCGTGCTTTGGTGAAGTTACTGTCTGTAATTCTTTCAAGATCATCTGAACCGCTGTTCTCAAACAGAAGCAACTCCTGCGCCACGGTCGCCGTTTTTTCCGGAATGGAGTAGTACGCCTTATCATTGGCATGAAGCGCCTGGTTTGTCTCCTTCACAATATCCGTAATTGAGAAGACTTTCCCAACGTATATGTCTTTATTCTTAATTTTTACAATTTCGCGTGAAAGTTTATCAATGCTGTTTAAGATTGACGGGTCGTGGACCCCGTTAACTTTTTTTGTATCTACAATCACCTCAACCGTTATCGTACCTTCAAGGTGCTTTTCAACCTCGTTTAAATCAGTTTTTACCTGATGCGTGTCGGGAAAGTAATTGATGATATTACTGGAAATTTCCAGCCTGAATATAAAGACAAGGGAAACAAGAAAAAGCAAAAAACAACCGGATACGATTTTAATCGGATGCTGTGTTGAAAAACCCGCAAAAAAAAGCAGCACCCGATCCATCAGAACAGACCGGCCAGTGGTCTCCTTTTTTTTCCGAATTGGAGCAAGGGCGATCAATGCCGGCAGCAGGATAATAGTATAGACAAGGGCGAGTATCACGCCTGAAGAGGCATAAACCCCCATATCGGAAATTGTCGAAATTTCAGCAAAGGCAAAAGATAAAAGTCCGGCTGCTGTGGTTAAACTTGTCATCACAATGGCAAGCCCGGAATGGCCCACAGCATAACAAATGGCCTCTTCTTTATCCCCTGTTTCCTGAAGTTTTCTGTAAAATATTGTGAGCACGTGAACAGCATCTGCAATACCGACGGCGGTAAGAAAGCTAGGAATAACCGTAGTCATCATGGATATGGGGGTTCCAAAAATAACCATAAGGCCCAATGTGGAAAACATAGCTGAATAAACAATTATAAGAGGAAACAGAATACCTGTTATCCGCCTGAACAGTAGCGCCAGAAAAAGAATAATGATTAACGTTATAAGTACAAATAATTTTTTCACATCAGAATCGCTGCTCCGGTTGAACACATCAACAATAACAGGTCCACCCGTGAAAGAGATCTCGAAATCAGGTGATTCATATTGATGAATCAACTCTGTTATGGCATCATTGATTTTGGCATTTTCCTTTGGAGAAAGACTGTGTTCACCTGTTCCGGAAGAACTGTCTGAAGTACTTTCATCTTCAAAACCATCTAAAGCATCCCCTGTATCAAATTCATCCTGAATTTTCGATTTGGTCTCAACAACGATGGCCGTATATTTTCCATCAACAGAAATAATATTGTTTTTGTAGAATTCGTTCTGAAGAGCAATGGATTTTATCTTTTCAAGATCTGTTGCTTCATCAGGCCACCCCTTCAGAAGATCATCCACCAGGAGGGTATCGCCCTCTCCTCTGGTACTACGTACATTGATAAGACTGGTTATTTCATGTAAATAAGGCACCTGATTTTCCAGGTCGTTGTGATAGGATTTTAACTTCGTGATAAACGATGGCCCAAACACCTCAGGGGGTTTGATCATAATCAGGGTCAGGCTGGACGATCCAAACTGGTCCTTGAACTGCTCGTACCGGACCCTGTGAGGGTCAGTCTCATGGAGCATTTCTTCCATGGACGTATCAATGACGAGATTCGAGACCTGTCCGAATAGTGACACAATGATTAAGCTCATGACAAGCAACACCTTTATCCGGTTGTGATAAATCAAGCGGGTCAGGTTTTCAAAAAATCGTTCAATTCCATTTCTGATCTTAGACATTTCATTTCTCCTGTTCCTGAGTATTGCTGGACGAAAATAATCTTTTTTGCCAATCCCGGCGTCAAATAATCATTATTTTCATTCAAAAACCAAGCAGCCAAAAAATCATGTACGGGATCATGACTATTCTGAGACTAATTTTTTAAATTTTCAGTCTCTGTGGAAGCATGGAAGTTGTTTTTTATATACCGGGGTGTTTTGAGGGTAAACAGAGGCATTTTTATAGATATAATCATCAGCTCTGACGCAATTAATGAATACAAACCCATTATTGCCTACATTCCCGAAATCTGTAAAATATTCTATACTTTTATGTTCATAGGATGTAGGACAGTACATTGAATTAGCAATAAAAGTGTAAATAATTGTTACTCAAAATAGCATCATTTGAAAGCTATAGATTAATAATTAATCTATATGTAATTTACTAAAAAGCAACTTATTTAAAAAAGCGTCTGTATGATAAATGATATAAAAATATTAAAATCAAAACTTACGATTCCAAGGTCCGATCTGACTGTCAGGCGAGAAAGACTTGACGAGCTGCTGGCCTGTGTTTTAGATAAAAAACTAACTAAAATAACTGCAGGGGCAGGGTTTGGAAAAACAACACTGATATCCCAATTGGCCGCAGATATCGATGCAAATACCGTATGGTACAGAATTGATAAGATGGAAAAAGATTATATTCTTTTTATCCATTATATAATTTCAGGGATAAAAAAACACTGTGCCGATTTTGGTAATGAAACCTTACAAAAAATTAAAGTGACCGATAATCCTGAAACGGATTATTCTGATATTTTTAATTTCTTTTTAAGTGAGCTTGAAAACACAGCCGATCAGAAATTCCTGGTTGTTCTGGATGATTTCCACCATGTTCACGAAAATAAAAAAATTCAGGCCTTTATTGAGTATCTTATTGAAAATCTTCCGGACAATTTTCACTTTATAATTTTGAGCAGAACAGAACCTTCCATATCTGTATCAAAATTTATATCAACAGGAGAAGTGGCGGAAATTGTTGAAAAAGACCTTATATTTACATTAGAAGAAGTAAAATCACTTTATCGCAATCAATTCAAAATAGAAATTGATGATAACAAATTAAAAGAGCTGCATTCTCAGACAGAGGGCTGGGCAGCAGGTTTATTGTTACTCTATCATTCCATCAGGGGTAATAAAGATATAGAAATCAGTTCTGTCTTTGATAAAGCAAAAGGGTCCCCAAGAATATTTTCCAACTACATTAATGAAAATGTTTATAAAGATCTTTCTACTGACAAAAAGGAGTTTTTAAATAAAACATCTATTTTAAAAAGCATGAATGTTGATGCCTGCAATAATTTGCTTGATATACATAATAGCGGTGAAATGCTGGCTGAGCTTGAAAAGAATCATCTTTTCACTGTGTCTGTTGATGATGAAATGCGATCCTATTTTTACCATCACCTTTTCAGGGATTATCTTCGGTATAAACTTGCGTCTGAAAACAACCGGGATGTAATTATCAACCTGAATATCAGGGCTGCACGATTTCTTGAAAAAAATCTGGAGCAGGAAGAAGCACTTGACCATTATCTTTTTGCAAAAAAATATGATGATATTATCAGAATCTTAAGCTACCTTGCAAAAAACCATCTGATTGCAGGCCGTGTAGCTATGTTTCAATCGGCTTTAGACAGAATCCCCCCGCATTTAAAACAAAAAGAACCATGGATTCTATACAGCCAGGGAATGATTAATATGTTTACCGGTAATCTTGATGAAACCAGAAAAAATTTTGATACAGCCCTTGTTTTATTCCGGCAAAACGGTATTGAAAACGGCATAAATATTTGTGAATCGTATCTTGCCAATCTTGATTTTCAGGCCGGGCTTTTTATAGAATCCGAAAAAAAATATCAGAAACTTCTTCAACGGGATTCCCTTGAACCTGAGCTGCGTATAGATATTTTAGGATTCGTTTATTGTATCAACATATATATTTGGAATCATGAATGTACTGAAACATATTTTGTGGAAGCAGAGGAACTGATTAAAGGGCTTAACGATTCGGGGACTCAGGATTTGTTCAGAACGGTTTTTCTGATTCATAAAGCCGAACAGATGTACATGACAGGTCATTATAAAGAAGCCTATACGTTGTCAAAAAAAGCCGAAAACACGCTATCACCCAAATATCTGCAACCCAAACTCCATCTCTATTTTTACCAGCAGTTTTCCCGGACATGTTATAACCTCGGCCACTTTGATGAAGGACTGGAAAGCGCATCTAAAGGCATTAGAATCTTAGAAAATAATGATTGTGAAGATGTTTTTGTGAAATCCTGGTATCATATTGCCCAGGCAATAAACTATTCCGGCCTTGATAACACTGAGAAAGCTTTATCAAAAGCACATCAGGCACTAACAATTTTTCAACAATTAAATCACTTATGGGGAGGGAGCACATCCTGTTTTGTTTTATCAAAGTTATATCAAAAAATCGGGAATATAATCGAGGCTGAAAGATACGTCTTAAAAGGATTTGATGTATCAAACGGTATTGAAATGCAGTCTACTCAACTTACGCTTCAGTTCAGGTTAGCAAGCATAAGGATAGAACAGAAAAGGGTTGCTGATGCATTGTTATTGTTGGACAACCTTAATCGTGATTCAATTCAGTCTCTTTCTTACATGGCATTTTATTATTATCTTCGCAGCTGCTGTGAATACCTGGATGGTAAAAAGAATATATCGGCAGAATTCATGATAAAAGCTATGGATACATTTGATAAAAACAGTCTTTATTTCTGGGAAACAGGTCTTAATACCGTTCAGTTCAAAATTATTGCCGCACTCTACATTTCAGGCCGGAAGCAGGATTATATACATGGAATTTTATTAAACGCCTCCCCTGATAATGCAGCAAAACTAATGAAAGCTATTCAAAAAAAGGATGGAAAAGCATTTAACAGAATTGAAAAATATCTAAATCTGACCTCAACTGTTTTTAAACAGTCTCTTTCTGCACAATTGTTCGGTAAATTCAGGCTTTTCATAAATGATAAAGAGATAGAGGATAAGGACTGGACCAGCAAAAAAGCTCTCATGCTTTGTAAATTTCTTCTTTCAAACAGAAAAAAGGGACTTTTGAAAAAAGAAATTCTGATGGAGCTGTTGTGGCCGGAAGATGATCCTGTAAAAACAGCCAAACGATTCCATGTCGCTATTGCTTCCTTAAGAAGGATTCTTGAACCGGACATCAAAAGAGGTGTTCCCTCTTCATATATAAAAAGCTCCGGGGACTCATATTGTCTGGCTATTGGAAATACCGGTAAAATAGACACCGAGGCTTATATTGAAGAGTATGAAAAGGGAAAATCAGCGACCGACCCAGGCAAAATGATAAAACATTTTGAAAAAAGTGTGTCGATATACACGGGAGACTTTCTGGAAGAAGATATTTTTGTTGACTGGTGCTCAGATGAGCGTGAAATATTTAAACAGCACTATCTCATAGTTCTATATAAAATTATTTCTTTCTATGAAGATAAAAAAGATTATTTAAAATGCATTGAGTTTTCAAACATCTATTTAGCCTCAGATAAATATGCTGAAAATATTTACAGAAAACTGATGAATTTTCATTATAATGAAGGAAACAAAGCAATGATGATTTCAACATTTGAGCAATGTAAGAAAAGGATAGTATCCGAATTCGATTGCCCGATAGCGGATGAAACGCTTGAATTATTTAATACTTTGATCGCCGGTTGAGACGATCAAAATCGTTGCAAAAGCCTTTATCGAACGACTTTTGCAACGATATTACAATTAATTTCAGTAGCACCTGTATTTAAGCCTCCTTCCCGAGCAGCGCCAGCATTAGTGATAAATCACTTTCAGCCCCCTGACGACAAAATCATCAAAGACAATTGTATAAATCCTTAAAAAATGTGCACGAATTGTAACTTCGGGTAATCATTTCGTAACCTAAACGTATAATTCGCCTGTACCGGTTTTTCGCCGGTTTTTCGATACTACAATATAATGTGTTTTTAAATGATTGTTTTTACTGTTCCCCCAAATACGTTATAATCAGGATTTCTCACCTTTCGGTGCCGTACCTCAACTCTAGAAAATTGGCTGAAGTTCCTTTTTCCTTTCATTGGCAAGTAGTCCCTGTATAAGAGGTATATAAAAACCACCGTCACCAATAAAAAGAATTTTATCATCTGAAATTTCAATCCATTTCATCTCAAGTAATACATCCCATATATAATCAAAATCGTCTAGTATATTTGAGTTAAATATTTTACTACAGACATTTATATCAATACGAAGTGATTGAATCATATGAAAAAGGGTAGCAATTTTAATATCTATATCCTCATATAAATAGCCCCTTAATATCGGAAGTTGTTGGTTGTCCAGTGATTTATAGTAATTGTCTAAATCTATCTGATTAATAAATATTGAACCAGGATTTTCAAATGTTCCAGCAATGCCATTCATTGCCCCGAACCCTATGCCCAAAGAATCAGAACCCGTTATTCCTTTTTCACTGGACCAGGTCAGGGCATTACGAACATTCCTTTCGTAATCAAAGTTTTCAAGACTTCCTTCGCTTGTTTTTGTAAAGTCATAGCTTGTGACTTGCTGGTAACCATTTTGTAATAAAAAATCCCGGGATACTGAATACATATCCAGTGTTTCATTTATTGACGGTATTCTGTCTTTCATATTTTGAGCAAAATGACTCGGGCAATGTTTCCCGGCAATGTTTAACTCATAGTGCGTTATATGTTTCACTCCAAAATCAACTAAAATTTTCAAATCTTCCAACATTGTTGCTTCAGTCTGATCCGGCCAGCCAAATATCAGATCAATACTAATTTCCAGTTCTAATTCGCGACACCACTCAAGTATATCCATTGTATGTTTTTTAGTCTGATTTCTTCCACTGTATTTAACAAGGTCATCATTTAATTGCTGTACCCCCATACTAATTCTGTTTATTCCACACTCTTTTATTGCTTGTAATTTTTTTTTGTTAAACAGACTGGGAATACCCTCAAGGGTCATTTCTATATCTGAAGGAATTTTTTTAAAAATTTTTCCAACGACACCTACAAGTCTTGCATAATCTTCATCTTTCAGAATATTAGCAGTCCCACCCCCAAAATATACTGATGCGAGAGAGCAATCATCTTCTATAAGTTCGTGGTACATCCGAGCTTCTTTTTCAAGATAGCCAAGATATTTTTCTACCTCTTTATATCCTGTGAAATCTACTGCAGGAAACAGACAGTAGCCGCATCTTGAAGGAGTAGTTTTCAAACAGAAAGGTGTTGAAATGTAGAGATTTGTATTTTTGTCTATCTTTTTTTCATTTCGCAGTTGTTCTCTTTCGGCGATCAGTGCCTTAACAGGAATTTCTGTGATATTCCAGTACATTGGTGAAGGGTGGGCAAACAGCACCTTGTTCGCCTGCCGAAAACGTATATTCTTTTCGATATACTTTCGGGCTGTTTCCATCTTAGTTTCTTTCTCTTCATTTGATATTTCTTTTGTGATTACCATTTGTTCCATAATTATTCCAAACTCCTTATTTTTTCATTACTGTCCAATGGTGTTGCCCTACCACTTGCCTGGTAGATTCCGTAAGATTCGCCAATTGTTTTTGAATAAATACAACAGGTATTTGCAAGCCGATACTTGTGTGTTCCCACTCATTCGTTGAAACAGTCAATTGCTTTTTTTATAAATGCCTCCTGGCAAAATGCTTTTAAAAAAAATACCGAAATAATAAATCATCATCAATCTCTTTTTTGATACACATCAGCCCAAATTTGATTATTGTTATGGTGCCTGTGGTCGTTTGTAAGGAATGAAATATCTCTTCTCAATTCCATGAGTTTTTACCAATTTTTTATTGATTTATAACGCCAGGTCTTATGTGCGGCTGCTTTTTGCCGTCGCACTTAATGCTTTTGTTGTGTGCCATATTTGCAAGCTATAAAAATTTAAGATTCATTGTTACGATTCCCAAAGATAATATCTAAATACCAATCTTTAAGGAACTAATGAATTCAAGGACAATGGGCCATATTTCAACCTTTGCATTTTGACTGGCTATAAGCCTTGGGTGATTATAGTCTTCCATGTAACCGGTTGCCTTTGAGCATAAAACATATTTTTTCTGAGTGCTGCCTAATGATTGAAACATCTGTTGACAGCCATTGGGTGGAGCTATTAAATCATTTCCGCCTGCAATCAAAACAGTTGGGATATGAATGTTTCCCATGGCTTTGTCATAGTTAAAACCATCTTTTCCAATCCATTGCCCGGAACGATTCCACTGACACCATTGATTTAAGAAACCTGAAACCTCATCTTCTGGTCCTAAACCAAACAACGGCCCTGGAACTTTACCAAGCATTTTAATGACCATCGGGACGATTCTTGTAATTAACTGACCTATCCATGTTCGACCAGCTCCAGTTGTTTGAGAACCGATTCCGGCAATAGCTTTGATTTCATGTTGCCGGTGAAGATTTCTTGCCATATAAATAAGGGGTAAAAAGCCGCCACCACTGTGTGCGACCCATATGCAGGATTTTTTCTTAGTTGTTGTTAAGACAGTTTCAATTACAGTGGACACATCATTAAGGGCAAATTCTTCAGCGTCAGGATATAACTCTCCATATTCACTAAGGCCATGCCCAATCCATTCATAAATCCAGCAGTCAAATCCATTCGCATTCAAAAATTCTGCCAATTTTGCACAAATCAGTGCGTTGGAAAATGTACCATGTGTCAAGATGACTGGTGGGGATTCACTCAATAGATTCTCATAGCGGTATAATGCAATTCGGCTATTATTTCCACCTTTAATAAAAATAGGTTTGGTCAGGGAATTTTTATAATTTGTAGCCATATGGATTTAATTTGATCTCTCTATGGTTTTTTTATCAGAGTTTATTTTGCCACAGAACGCCGGCGGGCAGCGGCAACAAACGGCGATTTGCGACGAAGTTTATTATAATATTATCGTTAATAATTACAACGACATTTAGAAACCGGCAATATTTTTGTATAACCAATTTCCCCAATTTACCAGAATCCGGGAAATTTTTAGTTCCTTTTAATGATTATTTTCAACCTTGTCAATGATTATTAAACTATAGGAATTAAATCTTATGTTCCCATATATTGACATTTATACATTAGTAAAAACCGGGACAGGCGCATAATTCAAATTTATAATTTAAAGAAAACGAAAAACTATAACGAAAAACCAGAACAAAAATAGCAAAACCAGGGAGAGGCGAATTATACATATTAATGGCTTGACGTTACTCTTTGTACATGTTTATGTTGTATTATTAAAAGCCGTTAATTTAATACTATTGGTTCCAGTCACTGTGCTATATCAATGAATTCATAAGAGGTAAGTCGTTAATTTCTCTTTCTCTATTAGAACAATTTTTACAATGATATAAAACAATATATAATTTTCATCGTTGTTTCTATCAATAGCAATGATTAAAAGGGTGATACATGAAAGAAGTTGTCAAAGTAAAAGGAAATACAATCCTGTCATTCTGCAATATCTGTATTAATCTTAAATATATTGCAAGGCCTGATCTACTAAACGTAATTAACGAGGTTAATGATCCAAATGGATGGTATTCCTTCAGTATCCTTTCGAAACTTTTCAACCTGATTGAAAAGACATATGAAAAACATGAAATCATTTTTGAGCTGATTGGTATGGAAACGATGCGACTCTGGTATGAAAATGGAGAAGGGGCAAAAAAAATAAAAAAGGGCGTTGATTTTTTAAGATATCAGACCGGTTCTGAAGGTTATTGGAGCATGGTCCAGGGACCAAAAAATGAAATCGGGGAATTTATTTTAAAAGAACTTAACGAAAGCGAAAACGAAGGATTTGCCATACTTAATGACACATCTCCGTTTCACCATTCTTTTGTAAAAGGTATCCTCCAGAGTGGAATGAAAGGTGGAGGTGATCTTATGTGGATAGATATTCAATACTCAAAAGAAACAAGGGAGTTTTTCGTAATGTTTAAATTAAAAACCGGGTCAGACACGTAATACGCTGCATGGTTCCACCCTAATATTAATATTAGATTAACGAATAAGGATTAATAATACGAAATTACGTAGAGGACGAGCTTGCCCCGTTCCGCAACGAAACCATTAAAAATGTGAAGTCCAGCCTGTTTAGGAAAAACAGGGGCAGGCCCTTTTTGCACCTGGTTTTGCGTTGACGCTGTAACATTTCTCTGAACGGCAAGATACCTTCGGAATGTTTCGATATCTTTCTTTCCGAGTTCTTTTGGATGTTGTTTAATATGGAACACAATAAAACGTTTTATCCATCCGCACTATGATTCTTCTGTTCTTATTGTGTATTGTTTAACCCGTATTTTTTTCAAACCTGATCAAGAAGTTTTGACAGGTTTGCCCCAACGTTGCATAAAAAATATAGTAAAAAGAGATAATACGTACAAATGACAGTGTGTATCCGTAATTTGGT
>JQIA01001517.1_pt1 | contig 12470 bp, 13 predicted proteins | sample 811431 | NCBI WGS metagenome assembly JQIA01 (sample SAMN02998118, study PRJNA258478) | marine sediment metagenome | biome: marine; feature: seafloor; material: sediment; isolation source: oil-polluted sediment collected from 3 locations (0.5 km, 0.7 km and 0.9 km)... | place: USA: Gulf of Mexico ... | reverse complement strand
AACAACTCTGGCACAGTATCCATGCGCTATATTAATAATTATGGCGATGTTACTGAAACTTACCCTGCAAACCCGAATGGTTCAGTAGACGGTATTACCGCATTAACGACTACCGATGGCCGTGTAACCATCATGATGCCGCATCCTGAGCGTGTATTTAGAACGGTTGCTAACTCTTGGCATCCTGACAGCTGGGGTGAAGATTCACCTTGGGTGCGCATGTTCCGTAATGCACGTAAGTTTATCGGTTAATACTTTTGGAGATGGAATAATTATGAAATATATTGTTTTAGTTGTCGTTATTGCCTTGGTGGTATTATTTATCACCAGAAGCTCAAATAATAAAAAAGTAGCGGTTGAGAATAATACGACCGGAAAAGATTTCTTAACCAAAAATAAAGCCGTAGAGAATGTTATTGAAACTGACTCAGGTTTACAGTATCAGGTATTACAACATGGCGAAGGGAGTGAACACCCTACTGCAAGATCAAAAGTAAAGGTGCATTACCACGGCTCTTTATTAGATGGTACTGTATTTGATAGTTCAGTAGAGCGTGGTGAACCCATCACCTTTGGTTTAAATCAAGTCATTAGCGGTTGGACTGAAGGACTTCAATTAATGGTTATTGGTGATAAATTCAAATTTTTCATTCCTTCAAAATTAGGTTATGGCAATAGAGCTGCAGGGAAAATACCCCCCGGTTCATTACTTATTTTTGAAGTGGAATTATTGGACATTCAATAAAGTATGCAAAGTGTCACACTCATTGGCAGTTATAGCTGCATTGACAGTACGAGAATAGTATTGCCAATGAGTAGTTGAATACAAGGTTTTAGTTAAGTAGCTGCCAACTGATAAAACCAAGCCAACTTAACGCGAGTAACACCCAAGGCAAATTAGTCGTTTTAAGGTTAGTTACCTCAACAACTTCTGGTTTGTCTATACTCATACTTGATTTTAAATTAACTTTGCGTATTTTATCTCGTGCTCTAGACTTTTTGTTTTGTTGTTTTTTATATTCAGCAATACCTTTTTCAATCCCTTGAGAGATGAGTTTAGTTTGTTCTTTGGTTTGATTAGGTCGCTGTATCCCTTTCGCTACTTGCATTGCTTGCTCTTGTATTTCTTTAGCGTTTTTTTTCATCATATTTAAATGTCTTGAGTTCAAGGTTGAGTCTGACAGGTTTAATAAACTGCCTAGTGACTTGATAACTATTTAGTTAATGTCTAACTGAATATCAGTACAGCCTTTTTTACAACAAATGCTTAATTTTTCATTATTTGAATCTGCACTTCGTTTGGGTGTTGATAAATATAAAGGCTGCTGACATGTTGGGCAAAGTACCCTTTGTCCTGCCATTACTTTTTTCATTATTTGCTTTTGTTCTGCAAACGAGCTTTTACTTTTCTTTTGTAACGCTGAAAATTGACTAATATCAATCATTGTAAACTCGATGTATTGTTTGCGAGGTTTAGTGAGTAGGTATAGTAACTGATCATAGATAAAAGTGTTAAGCTAAGCATTCCTGAATTCGACATTATTATTCTTTTCATTTTAGCTAAAATGACTTTAATTCACATGAAAATTACTTTTGAACATCACTTTACATTTTTAGAGACTGAAAGCGCTAGCACCAATTTAGCATTAGTGGTGTTATTTAATAGCCTTCAACATACAGATAATGCGCTAAGTAAATCAGCGCTTAAACAAGCGATTGGAAAAGGCGCACTCTGGTTAACTCGCGGTAAACATACTCAACGCTTACGCCGCCTAAAAAAAACACTGCTAAATGATGATCAACTACACTTTTATTATAATGAATACATACTTTCTAGCATAGTACCTGAGGCAAAATTAGTTGCAGATTTACATGATTACAGTGTGTGGTACAAGCCTTATGGTATGTTATCTCAAGGCAGTAAATACAGCGATCATTGTACTATAGCAAGGTTTGCTCAGCAGCACCTTAGCCCTGAAAGACCGGTATTTATTGTTCACCGGTTAGATAGAGCAGCAACGGGGTTAATACTTATTGCACACAGTAAAAAAGCGGCGCGGGCTTTATCTTCTATGTTTGAACATCGTCATATTAATGGTAAAGATAATAAAACATTACTTGAAAAGTATTATCAAATTATTGTTCATGGCGATCATCGTAAAAATATACAACCGCAAATAATTACCACAAATGTTGATGGAAAAAGTGCTCACAGTACCTTTATTTGTTTGCAGTATGATAACAAGAAAGATCAGTCACTTATTGAAGTAAAAATTGATAGTGGCAGAAAGCACCAAATACGCATTCATGCAGCCAGTATAAGTATGCCTGTAGTTGGTGATAGATTACACGGCATTGCAACCGAGCATGATGAGCAAAACTTGCAATTGTGCGCAGTGAGTTTACGCTTCACTTGCCCCCTTTCAGCTAATAACACAGGAAAAGAACACACGTTTAAATTACCGACAGAGTTAAGACCAACATTAAAGGTAACATCAGGCTAATTTTTCAAGTCGATTACCATGCGCTTTACCGTAAAAAGGCTAGATGATAACGCTAACATCTAGCCTTTTTCATTCATTATTTTCTATGCTTAAATACAGTAATTAAAATCATCATCTTCAAGTAAAAATAATGAATCACCCACTAGATCATCGCTATTAAGCACCTTTAATAACTCATAACCTTGCTGTCTTTGTTCTTTTGTTAATGCAATGTAAGGCAAACGGAAATTTTTCTCTACAGCGCCTGTCATCATCAATGCAGTATTAATGGCAATAGGGTTAGGTTCGCAAAATAACCATTGTATTAAATCCTGCAAATCTGCATTTAACTGACTGTTTTCTTTATCCATTAATTTACGTATTAAACCAGGAATAATATTAGATGTAACTGAAATTACGCCATGAGAGTTATGAATATGACGAGCATCATGACTTTCATCATCGTTACCCGACCAACACGCAATACCTTGTTTTTCATACTGGGCAATACGTTCATTACCGCCACATTCTTTCATACCAATAAAGTTTTTGTGCTTGGCTAAAGTTTCAATAATATCAGGAGTAAGGTCTTGTCCTGTTCTACTTGCTACATTGTAAATAAAAGCTGGACCAATATCTAACGTACGATTAAGGTGTTCAATTACACCTATTATAGATGTACGTCCATAATAAGGATTAATTTGCAATGCTGCATCCATACCCGCCGCAAAACCATGTTTAGTTGCTTTAATTGCTTCACGGGTGTTATTACTGCCTGTGTTACCAATAATTAATAACTTATCACCAAATTGATGAACACTATGAGCAATTAATATTAAATGCTCTTCCCAGTTAAGTAAGTGACCTTCACCAGTAGTGCCGCCAACAATAATACCATCAACACCGGCATCTATTTGTTTTTGAACAAGTATGTCATAAGTGGCTAAGTCAACTTCACCATTTACGGTATAAGGGGTTTTAATTGCAGTAATTAAACTTGCTGCTTTTAATCGTTTCATTACAATCCTAATTATTTATTTTTGGTACTAAAAACTTAGCAATGACCAATTTTATCGATAACTTTACGCATTTCAAAAATTTCATTACTTTCTATGTGTTGATACTTAAAAACATGGTGGCCTAGCTTCAATACTTTATATGCATGATAATTATTACTATTGTTGAGATCAGCAGCATAAAGTTGATCATTCACCATTTCATTTTTTGTGATGGTGAAATGAATATCACCAACTAAACCCCAATCGCCTAACTCTACAACTTGTTCAATAGTTTGCTCAGAGCGATGCCCAGCAACCACCTTATTTGCAGTTAAGGTAATAAAAGTAAACTCAAAACTGCCATCTGCAGCCAAATCAGCATACTCAACAATTTCATTACCTTGTTCATCAATACCATTTCGATACCAACGACCAAAAAGTAGCTCTCTGTTGTAATTCACTAAAGCACCTTAATTTTTGAATGTGAAAATACTGCTTCTTTATTTTAAAGGTAAAAAACACTTATGCCAATCTGATTGGCATTATTTAATTTAACATGCCTTTAATCAATAATACCAACCAGATTAATTAATTGTGCTCATTTTAAAAGATCACCTAGTTAGCCAGATGGGTATAAGTTACTGGGATAATTTATACATGCTGAACTAGCTTTCTATCGCTTCATCATGTTTAAATTAAACTCATAATATCCGAATTAAGTATCAAGGTATAATTTTAAAATATGCTAACACCTAATGTGCAACTTTTACTGACTGGTAACGAATTAATGACGGGTGATATTGTTGATAGTAACTCAGCAATGATTGCCGAACAATTAAAAGAATTAGGCTTACAAATAACACGTAAGGTCACCATTGCTGATGATCTCTCTTTACTCGTTAATGAAATAAATCACTTAGCTGAGCAGGCAGATATATTAATTATTAATGGTGGCTTAGGACCAACAGTTGATGATTTAACAGCACAAGCTTTAGCAAAAGCAAGTAATGTCACCTTATCTCAACATAGCGAGGCACTAGCCCATATAACTACATGGTGTACTCAACGGGGCGCTGAACTAAATGAGCCAAATTTAAAACAAACTATGTTGCCTAAAGGTTGCTCTATAATTTCTAATAGAAAAGGCAGTGCGGTGGGTTTTAAGATAAATCATTTAGGCTGTGATATATATTGCACACCTGGTGTACCACATGAACTACAAACCATGTTAATAGAACAAATCAAACCTGATATAGTAAAAAGCCTGCCTAATAACTTAATTGCCGATATTACTCGTTTACAAGTCTTTGGTTTAGGGGAATCAACATTACAAAAGATGATTGATGAACAACTCCCTGATTGGCCAAGTAATATTGATTTAGGTTTTCGCTCAGGTATGCCATTACTGGAAATTAAATTAACAACTAATAATCAGTTGGCTTATCAACAAAAAGAATTATGGTTAGCTAAGCTATTAAAAATATTAGGTGATCACTTTATTGCTAAAGTTGAAGGTAAGCCACTGACATTAGCTAAACAAGTATCTTTGGCGTTATTCAAGCATAAACTTAAAATAACGACTGCTGAGTCGTGCACGGGTGGGCTTATTGCTAGTTTATTAACTCAAGAATCTGGCGCATCAGTAAGCTTTGAAGCGGGTTTTGTTACTTATAGTAATAAAATGAAAACAGCACTCTTAAATGTACCTGCTGACATTGTAAATCAACATGGTGCGGTGAGTAAAGAAACCGTACTTGCTATGGCTAAAGGAGCACTCATAAAATCTTCTGCTGATATAGCAATTGCTGTTTCAGGTATTGCAGGGCCTGATGGTGGTTCAGAAGAAAAACCTGTTGGTACCGTATGGATTGCATGGGGAAAGAAAGATCAGTTGAAGAGTGTTTGTTTGCTAATTTCTGGACCAAGAGTCTATTTTCAAAAATATGTTGCCAACATATCGTTAGACTTAATTAGAAGAGAGCTTATTGGTAGCCAAGAAATTCCTCAATATATGATTCAGTGTGAAATAAAATAATATCTCTTTTAGTAGCCTAGAACCAACTAAATAAATTATGTATTTACGTACTTATAGTGGTAACCTTTTAAATATATATAATTGAAACGCATAAAAAGTATTAATACCAATGACATTCATTAGGGAAGCTATTTTATACGCTGTAAAAATTGCCAAATACAAGGCATTTATTTCATTAACTAGTTGTTCTAATTATTAAATAAATAACGCGGTAATTGGTAATTTCAACACGTATAAATGATCACATATTTAGTGTGATTGGTATAAGTGCAAGCTTTGTACGTTTTTATAAAATTTTGGAGTCAATTTTGATAGAGAAAAACTTTATAACCAGCGGTCGAAATACTATTATTCATAAAATAAAAAAGTTTGATTTACTCATTGTAAACGGTGATAACCCTGTTGTGATTGTAAGTCATAGAGGGATTGGTATTTATAAAGGAGAGATCCCCACAAAGCGCTCAATAGCTAAAAAAGCTTATCAAGATATTGTTCATGTTGAATCAAGTGAATTATTTAGTGAAGAGAAAACATTACTTTTTGTTCAGGCGCTAGATGGTAGAGAATATAAAATTGATTACAGTAAAATAGATACAAAAAGTTTTATTAAAGTTCATCAAGATAGTTATATATAAAAACAAAAAACTAAATGAAAGTCGAATAACAGAGCTAGAACACCACTTCAACTCTCTATGTTGTTCATCAATGAAAATGGTAGAGTAAACCGCATATGACCCAAGTCAGCTTTATTGTTAACACTAAAAATAATATTGACCTTCATCTTTTACCCATTAAAGGTGGAGACATTATTACTAATGATAATATTCATGAGTTAATAGCCAAATCTCAATACACCTTATTACAGGTGAATAACGCCAATATAACAAATGCTATTTCTGAACTCAACGATGTATTAAAGCCATTACAAGACACTCAAACAGGTCGAGAGATTATCTATCAAGTTTTAGAACGAGTTGATGCCACAATACGCGTTTTCATTGAGAGTGATGAAATGGGAGCTACAGCAGAAATCACTACAGCACAAGGTGGTAAACATTTATCGGCTAAAGCTATTTTAAATTCAGCACAAGAAGCTGGTGTTAAAAAAGGCTTTAGCAAAGATGATTTAATTAAGCTAGCTCACTTAGCAGCAAAAGAAGAGCCTAATAGCCAGGTAACTTTACAAATAGCCACAGGTAAAGTAGCTATAAATGGTAAAGATGCAGAAATAAAACCATTAGTAGAAAGTGCTCAATCTCGAATTTTACGTCCGAAAAAACATGATGATGGCAGTGTTGACATGCGTGATTTAGGCGACATAATTTGTGTAAAGATTGGCGATCCACTTGCAAAAAAAATCCCTTTAACTGAAGGTAAAAAAGGTTATACCGTTACTGCCACAACATTATCACCAGAGCCTGGTAACGACGTTAATTTACTCTCTGGAGATGGTACAGCTATTAGCGCTAAAAACGAAAATATTTTAGTCTCTAAAAAAGTAGGTTTGCCTAAAATAATCGCTAACGGTATGGCAGTTGATGAAATTTATAAAATAAAAAATGTCACCGTGGCAACAGGAAATATAAATTTTACTGGTAGCGTAATCATAGAAGGTGATGTTAATGAAGGTATGAAAGTGATTGCTAGTGGTGATGTCACCATTGGTGGTTTTGTCGAGTCTGCCATAATTGAAGCAGGTGGCGATATCACTATTTCAGGCGGTATTATTGGTCGAAAACATGATATCGAGAAAACTAAAGTTACGGATGTAAAAATGAGTGTTAGCGTAAATGCAAAAGGGAGTATATATGCTAAATATTGCCAGTATGCCCAACTCACCTGCGAAGGAGATGTACGTATTGAAAACCAATTAATGCACAGTATTTTAAATATAAATGGTAGATTAAAAGTTGGTACAGAAGAAAAATCAAACGGAAAACTAATTGGTGGTTATATAAAAGCAGGTGGTTATGTCAGTGCAGGGATTGTAGGTGCTACTGCTGGTAGCAATACTATTATTAATTTTGAGTGTGAACTATTAAAACTTGAAAAACAAATGCAAGATATTGAATCTCGTTTAAAATTTGATTCCACAAAAATCACAGAATTAAAATCAGCTATGAATAAATTAAAAAAACTACTCAAAGATAAAGTTCAGCCAGAAATACTCGCGAAAGTTATTTCAACTTATCAATTTCATGCTAAACGTATGGGAGAAATCACTTTAGAAAAAAAAGCACAGGAAAAAACTATACAAGACTATATGGAAAGCGTTTATATTGAAGCTACTGAAAAACTTCACCACGGTGTTGAGCTTATTATTGGTGGTTTTCATGAGAGATCACGCCGAGAATATGGCCCAAGCAGAATGACTTATAAAGAACGAAAAATTCACATAACCCCGTTGTAAATACTACTCACACAATATTTGTTATAGGCTCAGTAATACTGAATATTATCCACCAACAAACTTAACTTTAAAACCTTTTTTTTCCAATATACTTTTAATTAGCTCTCTTTTATCTCCCTGAATTTCAATAATATCATTGACTACACTACCCCCTGTACCACAGGTTTGTTTTAATTCTTTGGCTAGTTCTTTTAATGCATTAATCTCAAATCCTAAACCTGAAATTGTAACAACACCTTTCCCTTTTCTACCTTTTGTCTCTCGCTTTAGCCTAGCAACACCATCGCTTGGTATTGGTTTAGCTGTTTTTTTCTTAGGTTTAATACGACCACTACTGGTTGAGTAAACTAATGTATTATCTGTTTTGGAAGAAGGATCTATAGGTTTTTGGCCAAAAGCAGATGCTAAATCACTAAGACTTGAAAAAGATTTCTTCATAAAAGTACTATCTTATTTTTGATAAAATAAAACCACCATAAGGTGGCTTTATTAATTCGAATAAAATCCAAATGTAAAAGTTTAAAATACCCTATAAAACGAGAAGTTTATAGTTTACTTTCAAGTTCAGGTAAAGCATCAAATAAATCTGCAACAATACCGTAATCAGCCACTTGGAAAATAGGTGCTTCAGGATCTTTATTGATAGCAACAATAATTTTTGAATCTTTCATACCAGCAAGATGCTGAATTGCACCACTAATACCAACTGCAATATATAAATCAGGTGCAACAATTTTACCTGTTTGACCTACTTGCATATCATTTGGAACAAAACCAGCATCCACTGCCGCACGTGATGCGCCAATAGCAGCCCCAAGCTTGTCAGCTATACCATCAAGTAACTTAAAGTTGTCACCATTTTGCATACCACGACCACCAGAAATAACCACACCAGCAGCGCCTAAGTCAGGACGTTCTGAAACAGTTAGCTCATCACTAACATGGCTTGATATGCCAGCATCAGTAACATTATCTAGAGTGACTACTTCTGCATTACCATCAGTGGCAACTGCATCAAAACCTGTAGCACGTACTGTGATAATTTTCTTGCTATCTAAACTTTGTACGGTCGCAATAGCATTACCTGCATAGATAGGACGAACAAAAGTATCACTGTTTTCTACAGCAATAACATCAGAAATTTGAGTTACATCTAACAATGCAGCAACGCGAGGCATGAAATTTTTACCTGTTGTAAGAGCCGTAGCGATGATGTGTTCATAATCACCAGCAAGTTCAACCACTAATAAACTAATATTTTCAGCTAATTGGTGCTCGTAGGCAGCGTTATCTGCAACTAATACCTTGCTAACTCCATTTACTTTTGTCGCAGAATCGACAACATTTTGACAATTATGACCTGCCACTAATAAAGTAATATCACCACCAATAGCTTGTGCTGCTGCAACTGTTTTAAGGGTCTCAGCTTTTAAAGTGCTGTTATCGTGTTCGGCAAATACTAAAATACTCATGAGATCACCTTGGCTTCATTTTTTAATTTCTCTACTAACTCATCAATTGTTTCTACCACTACACCTGCTTGTCGTTCAGCAGGAGGGGTCACTTTAATAAGTTTAATTCGTGGTGCTAAATCAATACCAAAGTCAGCAGCAGCTTTAACATCAAGAGGTTTGCGTTTAGCTTTCATGATATTAGGTAAAGATGCGTAGCGTGGTTCATTCAAACGTAAATCACCAGTAATAATAGCTGGTAAGTTAAGTGTTATAGTTTGTAAGCCACTGTCAACTTCACGAGTAACATTAACTTTATCGCCATCTATTTTTATTTCTGAAGCAAATGTACCTTGTGGCATCCCCGTCAAGGCACCTAACATTTGACCCGTTTGATTGTTATCACTATCAATAGCTTGTTTACCCAAAATAACAAGTTTCGGCTGCTCTTCTTCAACTATTTTCTGTAAAAGTTTAGCAATATTTAACGAATCTAAGGCTTCACTAGTTTCAATTTGAATGGCACGGTCAGCACCTAATGCTAAAGCTGTACGTAACTGCTCTTGACAAGATTTATCGCCAATAGAAACAACAATAACCTCTGTAGCTGTGCCGGCTTCTTTAAGACGAACCGCTTCTTCAACTGCTATTTCACAAAATGGGTTTAGTGCCATTTTTACATTAGCAAGATCTACATTGGAATTATCGGGTTTTACGCGAACTTTGACGTTATAGTCAATAACACGTTTTATCGGAACTAATATTTTCATCGTTGCCTCTAGTTTATGTTTATAAAAAATATTTTATTGTTTAAAAGGTTACCTTTGGTTTGTCCAAACGTCAACGAAATATTAGTAAAAAATTAACAACAAGCATAGTATTAACTGACAAGATTGCTATAATAAAGTAAATATTTTTAAATTCGTAGTCCCTCGTTTGTTAGACTAGAGCAAGATATTATCAAACGTCTGTTTGAATTTTAGTATTAATATAAATATAATAAGTATAAAATAAATAATAAATATTGGGAGATACCATGGAACGTGAATCGATGGAGTTTGACGTAGTAATTGTTGGCGCTGGTCCTGCTGGGCTTTCAACTGCTTGTCATTTAATGCAATTAGCACAGAAACAAGAAAAAGAACTAATGGTCTGTGTTGTAGAAAAAGGCTCTGAAGTAGGGGCTCATATTCTTTCTGGTGCTGTATTTGAGCCTAGAGCTTTAAATGAGTTATTTCCTGATTGGAAAGAAAAAGGCGCGCCACTTAATACACCAGTAATCGGTGATGATATTTTTTATTTTAACAGCGCAGAAAAAGCGATTAAATTGCCTGAGTTTTTTGTTCCTAAAACAATGCACAATGAAGGTAATTACATTGCAAGCATGGGTAATATGTGCCGCTGGTTAGCAGAACAAGCAGAACAGTTAGGCGTTGAAATATTTCCAGGTTTTCCAGCACAAAGTGTTATTTATAATGACGACGGCAGTGTTGGTGGCATTATCACTGGAGACATGGGCCTAGATACTGAAGGGAATGAGAAAGATTCTTTTATGCCTGGTATGGAGCTTCGTGCTAAATACACTGTTTTTGCTGAAGGTTGTCGTGGGCATTTAGGTAAAGAGTTGATTTCGAAATTCTCTTTGGATGCTAATGCTTCACCTCAGCACTATGGACTAGGCTTTAAAGAGATCTGGGATATTGAACCAGAAAAACATCAAGAAGGTTTAGTTGTTCACACTGCTGGTTGGCCTTTAAAGGATGACACGGGTGGTGGTGGTTATATATATCACGCAGAAAACAATCAAGTTTTTGTTGGTTTAATTGTTGATTTAGGTTATTCAAATCCACATTTAAGCCCCTTCGAAGAGTTTCAACGTTATAAGCATCATCCAAAAATCAGTCAGTATTTAACTGGCGGAAAACGTGTTTCTTATGGTGCCAGAGCATTAGCAAAAGGTGGCTACAACTCATTAGTTAAACAAACAATGCCAGGTGGGATTTTGGTTGGTTGTGATGCTGGCACTATGAACTCAGCAAAAATAAAAGGCAATCATACGGCCATGAAGTCTGGGCTTTTAGCTGCAGAGACCATCATTGAAGCATTAAACAGTGGAGGTGAAGGAGGAAAAGATTTAACGGCCTATGCTGATAAATTCAAATCATCGTGGTTGTATGATGATTTATATAACACTCGCAACTTCTCTCCTTCAATGCATAAATTAGGTACTTTCTTCGGTGGTGCTTACAACACCATAGATCAAAACTTTTTTGGTGGTAAATTACCATTTAACTTTAAAGATGAAAAACCTGATTACAGTCAATTAAAACTAGCAAGTGATGCACCGGTAATTAATTATTCTAAGCCTGATAATAAATTAAGTTTTGACAAATTAACATCAGTATTTTTATCAAATACTAATCATGAAGAGGAACAACCTTGCCATTTGAAATTATCAGATAACAGTGTTCCAATTAATGTAAATTTAGTTAAATTTGATGAGCCTGCGCAGCGTTATTGTCCAGCTGGGGTTTATGAAGTAGAGAAAACAGAAGGTGGTGACAAGTTTGTCATTAATGCACAAAACTGTATCCATTGTAAAACGTGTGATATTAAAGATCCAAGTCAGAATATCACTTGGGTTACACCTGAAGGAACTGGCGGCCCTAACTACCCTAATATGTAGGAACAAGTAAGAGAACTGAAGTGGCCAAGTAATATTGGCCACGAATTTGTAAGTTTCCCAATATTTTAGTTCAGATTCATTCGGTGTTAATTCACCATTGTAAGTATAAGGTCTGACTTTACTATAATAACCAGTAATATAATTAACCACAGTAGCTTTCGCTTGATTAAATGATTTATAATCTAGCGTTGATATCCATTCTGATTTAAAGCTTCTAAAAAAATGCTCTACTGGTGCGTTATCCCAAAATTACCCCGACAACCAATTACTTCACGAGAAAACAAATCCATTACAACAGCTAAATAACACCAACGATTTCCTTACCAAATGTAGGTTATACCAATTGCATTAATTAAGTTCCCACTTTTATCCAGTCACGATCACATAATTTCATCACTCGATATATA
>JQIA01001516.1_pt1 | contig 12480 bp, 11 predicted proteins | sample 811431 | NCBI WGS metagenome assembly JQIA01 (sample SAMN02998118, study PRJNA258478) | marine sediment metagenome | biome: marine; feature: seafloor; material: sediment; isolation source: oil-polluted sediment collected from 3 locations (0.5 km, 0.7 km and 0.9 km)... | place: USA: Gulf of Mexico ... | reverse complement strand
AATACGGCTTATTTCCTGGCTGCGGCTGCCAGGTAATAGTGCGATAAGAGGCTGCCCTGTTAAACCCAGCTGATCTTGCATTTTATTTCGGTCGATTTTAAGAGGAATTTCATCAGCAAAAGGGTGGCCGGTAAATATGGCTTCGACATCATGTTTTTGATAAAAAGCCTGCTCAAATGGAAAAAGAGTTAGCATCAGGCGGGTAGAGAGTTTTATTTTTTTTACGCGGCTTTGGCGCCATGCCCATACCGACGGGCTCACATAATGTGCGGTATTAATACCTTGTAAGGATAATTTCTTTTCTAATGCCAGATTGAAGTCGGGGGCATCGATTCCAACAAAAATATCGGGCTGCCACGCGAGCACTTTTTGTGCGAAGCTTTTTCTTAAGCGTAATAAACGGGGTAGTTGCGATAGAATTTCAGAAAGCCCCATGACAGAAAGTTGATCAATATCTACCCAGGCTTCGCATCCTTGTTGTTGCATGGATGGGCCAGCTATTCCGGCAATTTGAATTTCCGGGTCTAGTTCTTTGAGGGCTTTTACCAGGCTGCCAGCAAGTAAGTCGCCTGAAATTTCGCCTGCAGCCATAGCAATTTTCATATAACGTGGCTCAGCGAACGATACTACGTTCACTACTGGCAATAAAGTCGACTAAGGAAGAGATAATTGGCGTCTCTTCCGCCATTGTTTTTAATTCGTTGAGGGCGACTTCTAGTCTGAGCCCTGATTTATAGAGGGTTCTATATGCACGTCGGATGGCAAGAATCTCCTGTTCATCAAACCCTCTACGTCTTAGCCCTTCACTATTGATACCTTTTGGTACTGCCATACGGCCAGCTACGGTAACAAAAGTGGGAACATCGCGGTTTATAGCAGACCCCATGGAGGTAAAAGCGTGAGCTCCGATACGGCAAAACTGGTGAATTAGTGTAAAGCCACCAAGTATCACATTATCTTGAACGGTAACATGCCCGGCCAGAGATGCAGCATTAGCAAAAATACAATCGTTACCAATATGGCAATCATGGGCAATATGAACATATGCCATGATCCAGTTATTATCACCAATAATAGTAATATTTTCACCATCTTTGGTGCCGCGATTAATGGTACAGTTTTCACGGATTGTATTGTTATTACCTATAACCAGATCGGATTCTTCACCATGAAACTTTTTGTCCTGCGGGTCTAAACCAATAGAGTTAAAAGGGTAAAAGTGATTATTCTTTCCAATTTTAGAGCAGCCTTCAATGACACAGTGAGAGTCAATCCGTGAACCTTCATCAATATCAACCTTATCTCCAATAACACAAAAAGGCCCTATTTCTACCGATTCGTGTATCTTTGCTCCAGAGTGGATAATAGATGAAGGATGAATCATTTGACTTCGGCTCTGGCCGCACAGAGAATTTCAGCACTTGCAACAACTTGACCATCAACTAATGCTTTACAATCATAAAGGCCCATACCTCTGCGCATCATTTTCTGGCTGACCTCAAGTATCAATTGATCGCCGGGAACAACAGGTTTGCGGAACCGTGCTTTGTCAATTTTGACAAGATAGTATAGTGGATCGTCTGGGGTAAGTGCCTGCTTTGATAAATAAGCGAGCATACCAGAAGCTTGGGCTAAGGATTCAAGAATCAAAACCCCCGGCATAACGGGAATTCCCGGGAAATGCCCCTGGAAGAAAGGCTCATTAACCGTTACGTTTTTTAGGCCAGTCAACCGTGTTTTTGGCTCAAAACTAACAATTCTGTCAATTAACAAAAAAGGATAGCGGTGAGGTAGTGCTTCAAGTATTACACTAATATCTAAATTTGGATCAGACACGTTTTTGTTCCTTTATAGGAGAAGGGCTATTTTTGATTGAATGGCTCTTCTTTTAGTTTTTTAATTTCTTTTTCCATCTGGATCATGCGTTTATGCATTTTATCCAGCTGTCTGAAACGGGCAGCATTTTTGCGCCAGTCTGCATTGGAAGACAGAGCGGTTCCTGATGAGTAAACGCCAGGTGTATTGATAGAACTACTGACCAGGCTCATACCTGTTACGGTAACATGGTCGGTAACGCTAAAATGCCCGCTAAAACCAACACCACCACCAATCATACAGTATTTACCTATTTTAACACTACCCGATATTCCAGTACATCCTGCCACGACAGTATGAGCACCAATATAAACACCATGGGCAACTTGAATGAGGTTGTCTAAGCGTACACCTTCTTCAAGAATTGTATCATCCAGTGCGCCGCGATCAATTGTGGTATTTGCACCGATTTCACAGTCATCACCAATAATAACCCGGCCAAGCTGAGGGACTTTAATCCAATGATCTTTATTATAGGCAAGCCCAAATCCATCGGCACCGAGGACTGCTCCTGAATGGATAATGACTCTTTTGCCCAGCTGAACATTGGGGTAAAGAGTGACATTTGCCTGTAACGTAGACTGTTTATCAAGTGTGCAACTATGACCAATAACACTGCCGGCACCAATGATACAGCCCGGGCCAATAACACAGTCGGGCCCAATGACTACACCAGCATCAATACTGGCACTGGAATCAACTTGAGCTGTTTCATGAATAGTTGCTTGTGGATGATGCCCTGCATAATGGCGAGCTGGAGATTCGAACAGTGTTGCGACTTGAGCATAACTAACATAAGGATCATCGGCTATAAGACAATCAGAGTCATAGTTAGATGATTGTTCTTCATTGAGTATAACAACAGATGCTGAGGTGTTTTTCAGGTGCTGAATAAATTTACTATTAGATAGAAAGCTTAATTGGCCCGTCGTTGCATTTTGTAAAGATGCAACACTGGAAACATGAAGGTTTGAGTCGCCTTTGAGCTTTAGGTCAAATCGGGAAGCAATTGAGCCTAGGGTAAAGCTTTGCTTGTTCTTATTCATTGTGGCGAGATAGTTTTTTTAGATTGCCGGCTAATTTCCTCAAGCTCTTCAATGATAGTGTTGGTGATATCAACATTTTCACTTGCAAAAATGACCGGGCTGGAAATTAATAAATCGTAACCCTTTTCTTGCGCTACTTTTTGAACGGCTTTGGTGACTTGCTCTTGAAGATTTTGTAGCTCTTGAGACCTACGAAAGTTTAACTCTTCTAGGTAATCTTCTTTGTCGCGTCGTACGGATTTACGTAAATTTCGAATTTCAAGATCCAAAGTATCACGTTCATCACTTGAAAGAAAAGGGCCATTACGCTGAAGCTCATTTTCTTTAAGTTTTAAAAATTCTTCCTGATCGACAATATTTTGATATGTTAGCTGGAACTCAGCTTCAAGCTGCGCTCGTCCTTCGATCATTTGGGGACTATTGTCTAATACTTTTTTCATATCCACATAGGCAAGCTTCACCTGAGCATGGGCCCAGGTGCTTAATAAAAGTGCACATATGATAAAAACTTTACGCATAATCTTTATATTTTTCGCTCAAAAATAATTATTATTAATAATACCTATAGTTTACATATTTCCGAAGGAGAACTGCAAGGATTCAGTTCTATCACCTTCCTGATCATTAAATGGCTTAGCAAAAGAAATTTCTATAGGACCAACAGGTGCCTGCCACTTAACAGATAAACCGGCAGCGCCACGTAATTCTTTTGCTTCAAAAGCATCATAACCTTCGAATACGTTGCCAACGTCCACAAACAAGGCCAGCCTAACAGAAGAGGAATCTTCAATAAATGGAATTGGTAGAGAAAGTTCAGATCGGGTAATGACACGTAGTGAGCCACCTAGTGGGTTTCCTAGCTCATCTAATGGGCCTAGTGTGTTGTCTTCATAACCCCTAACAGAGCGAACACCACCAGCATAAAAGTTCTCAAAGAACGGGTATTCATTGCTATCGTCTGAACCATATACATCACCATAACCAAACTGACCACCAAACATAATTGAAAAATGCTCTCCTAATGGGAAGAATTTTTTCACATCATAAAATGCTTTGTAGTATTGAATGGTAGAGCCAGGTAAAGCAAATTGAGCGCCAAAGCGCTGGTAGGAACCTCTGGTTGGCTTGAAGTAATGGTTACGACTGTCACGACCCCAGCTTAAACTACTTTGGTAGGTGTAAAACTGGCCTTCAAGGTTTGTAGGGTTTTCCAGATAGTCGGGGTGTTCGGGGTCAATAACAGGGAATGCGGAAAAATCAACACAGTCATTATCACCACCTTCGACGGGCTCTAATGGAATTCCGTTCAGGTTACAGAGAAATTCATTAACGCGCTGAGATGTGAAACCACGGGATGCGTGAATAATCGTATCTTCATAGCTTAAGCCAACATTGATTCGGTCAACTTCTGAAATTGGTAAACCAAACTGTACACCTACGGACTTAACATCTGAAGTATAAGAAGTAAGAGTTGTGTTACCCGTATCAGACTTGCGATAGCTCATATTGAAACCACGGCTGATACCTGAATCTGTCCAATAAGGATTTGTGTAAGAAACAGAAAAGCGTTTGTATACCGATGAATTATCCAATCCAACAGCAAGGCTTTTTCCTGTTCCCATAAAGTTATTTTGAGAAACCGAAAGATTGAAAATTAAGCCCTGAAATTGAGAGTAGCCAAGTCCGAAACTAAAGCTACCTGCCGTTGTTTCTTCAACCGTATAGACAACATCAATCTGGTCTTCTGAACCCGGTACTCTTGGCGTCTCAACATTGACCTCTTTAAAGAACCCAAGACGTTGAAGTCTGATTTTAGAGCGGTCGACAGCTCCTTGAGAAAACCACCCGCCTTCCAGTTGGCGTATTTCCCGACGCAGAACCTCATCCATTGTTTTCATATTACCGCTAAACATGACACGACGGACATAAACGCGCTTAGATGGGTCAACAAACAGGGTAAGTTTAACGGTTTTATCTTCTCTGTTAATTTCCGGGTTTGGAGTAACATTTGCGAATGCATAACCAAGATTAGCTAAAACATTTTTGATGTTTTCCATGCTGGACTCAAGGTTTTTACGTGAAAAAGTATCTCCGGCTTTAACGACCAGCAATTTGTCCATTGTTTCAGGCTTCAGAATATAATCGCCTGATACGTCGACGCTTTCCAGGGTATAAATATCACCCTCGCGTACATTTGCAGTGACATAAATATCTTTTTTATCCGGGCTAATGCTGACTTGAGTTGATTCAATATCAAAGTCTACATAACCTCTATCCTGATAGTAGCTACGCAGGGTTTCTAGGTCGCCGCTGACTTTATCGCGAGAATATTGATCGTCAGAACTGTACCAGGATGTCCAGTTTGTTACTGCAGACTCAAATTGCTTGAGCAATTCTTCATTGCTAAAGGCGGTATTTCCTACAATATTAACGTGTTTGATTTTGGCAGCTTTGCCTTCTGAGATATCAATCTTAATGCTGACGCGATTACGTGCTAGTTTATCTACGGAAGAAATAATTTGAACATTATATTTTCCGCGGCTGAAATACTGGCTACGAAGTTCCTGAGAGACCCTGTCTAACGCTAAGCGGTCAAAAATCTCACCTTCTGATAAGCCGATGCCTGAAAGAGCTTTCTCCAAGTCTTCCGTTTTGATTTCTTTATTGCCATCCAATGTTAAAGAATCAATTGCAGGTCTTTCCTTTACGTTGATAACAAGAGTGTTACCATCATGAAAAACTGAAATATCTTCAAAAAACCCTGTTTGATATAGAGCACGGATGGATCGACCGGCACGCTGAGAATCAAGTCGATCGCCGATTTCTACAGGAAGGTAATTATAAACAGTACCCTCTGTAATTCTTTGTAATCCGTTTACTTGAATATCGTCGATAGTAAATGCTTCAAAGGCAAGGCTGTTACCGGCAAAAAATAAAGTAATACTCAATACGACAAGAGACTTAAATTTAAGACGGAAGAAGTTTTTGTTGATAATCATGCATCAAATACCATTATTGTTCTGGGGGGTTAAGGCTAATATCACTATTATGACCCAACTAACCTTAAAATATCGTTATAAAAAGCTACAGACATCATTAACATTAACGCTGCAATGCCTATATATTGTCCAAATACCTGTGTTTGTTCACTTACCGGGCTACCTTTGACCATTTCTATCAGGTAATACAGCAAGTGTCCACCATCAAGCATGGGAACGGGTAAAAAATTTAATATGGCCAGGCTCAGGCTTAATAAGCCGAGAAAGAATAAAAAGTGTGAAAGCCCTGACTCAGCAGACTGGCTGGCAAATTGCGCAATGGCAATTGGTCCGGATAGGTTTTTAACGGATGCTTCACCCGTTATCATTCTTTTGATCATGTTCAGAGTAGCCATACTCAGCCGGCTTGTCTCATCAAAGGCTTTAGATAATGCGGCAACTGGACCATATTGACGGGTGGTGACAAACCGGTCATATTGTTTTTTGAGTTCAGCGTCGGGTTGTGTTGGATAGATACCAATAACAAACCGGCTGTTTCCATCATTATCGACTTTTTCAGGAATTAGCGTTATATCAAGGTACTCACCTGATCGCTCAACACGTAAAATAAGCGGGCCTTTTGGTGACTCATCCTGAATAGCTGTTCCTAAAGCCGTAAAACTTGGGATTGCTGTTTCATTTATAGAAACAATCAAATCGCCTACTTCAAGCCCCGCCTCTTGTGCAGCACTCGTCTCGGCAAAAGAGCCAATCTGTGCTGGTAGCTTAGGCCTCCAGGGCTTTAAGCCGATATTTTTGAGAACTTGAGAGTCATCAATATCTTCCGGAAGCGTGTAGTTTTTTAGTCTTAATGAACGACTTACACCTTCGGCATTTTCAACTTCAATACTAACAGGGCCAAGAGTCGACGTGGCTGCAATTAAGTCGATTGTTGCGTGGGTCCAAGTTTCGGCTTTATTGCCGTTGATGCTTATGATCTGATCGCTTTCTTTAAAACCGGCAATTGCTGCAGCACCTTCAGGCTCACCAATAATTGGCCGCACATCCTGTACACCAAGAAGATACATTGCCCAAAACATAAAGACAGCGAGAACGAGGTTAAAAATAGGGCCGGCAGCAACTATAGCAAAACGTGCATAGACAGATTTATTATTAAAAGCGTTCTCTCGCTCACCTTCTGTTACTGAGTCTACTCTCTCGTCCAGCATTTTAACGTAACCACCGAGAGGAATGGCCGATACAGCGAACTCTGTTCCTTCCTTATTGGTTTTACTGAATAATACTTTACCGAACCCTACAGAAAACTTGAGTACTTTAACCCCCATTTTTCGGGCGACCCAATAATGACCAAACTCATGAAAGGTAACAAGAATTCCAATGGCAACTATTAACCACCATACCGAATTGATAAAATTCATCGTTTACCTCTATTAATAATTTCTTGTGTTTGTATGCGGGCAATTTTATCTGCGGCTATTATGGCATCTAGGTCTGACACTATGCTGCTATCACTGTTTTCTACTATTTCACGGTTATATCGGGCGATATCCAGATAAGATATCTTTTTTTGTAAAAAAGCATCTACCGCTACTTCATTTGCTGCGTTAAGCCGTGCACTCGCGTTGCCGCCAATTTCAAGAGCAGTAAATGCCAGTGAAAGACAAGGGAAGCGTTGCGTATCAACTTTTTCAAACTCAAGTGTTGGGGCTGCTGTCAGATCAAGCTTTTCAACACCTGATGGAATTCGGTCCGGCCAGGCCATTGCATGAGCAATTGGTGTACGCATGTCTGGAATACCCATTTGAGCAAGAACAGAACTATCCTCATAGCGTACCATTGAATGAACAATGCTTTGGGGATGTATAAGAACTTCAATGTTTTCAGGCTGGATGTTAAATAACCATCGCGCCTCAATAACTTCAAGCCCTTTATTCATCATAGTTGCAGAATCAACAGAAATTTTTCTGCCCATGGACCAGTTTGGATGATTGCAAGCCTGTTCTGGGGTTATATATTGTAAATCTTGAATTGCTGTGTGTCGGAATGGCCCGCCTGATGCGGTAAGAATAATTCCTGTCACACCTTTGGAAATGTTGTTGTTTTCAGACTCAGAATATAAGCATTGAAATACAGCATTATGTTCACTATCCACAGGAATAATCGTGGCATTATATTTTTTTGCAGCATTAATCATTAAGCTGCCGGCCAGAACAATGGCTTCTTTATTGGCTAGTAGTACGGTTTTCCCTGCATGAATTGCAGCAAGTGTCGGTGACATTCCTACGGCGCCAACCAGAGCAGACATAACTTTATCGGCCTCTGGTAAGCGAGCTAAGTCACATAATGCATTTTCACCGCTCCAGATTTCTATTTCACTCAATCCTTTTTCGATAAGTTGGGCTTTGAGTGAGGATTCCTGAGTTTCATCTGAAATACAGACATAGCGAGGGTTATATTTTTCACATAATGTGGCAAGCTCAGAAACACGGCTATGAGCGCTTAGGCCAATTATTTGAAATTTCCCTGGGTTTTCATCAACGACCTTTAGTGTACTTTGGCCGATAGAGCCTGTTGCACCAAGTATAACCAGGCCTATCATTGAATACCCATGATAGAAAGACCGACTGCTAATACAGGAGCTGCGGCAATAAGACTGTCCAGGCGATCAAGAAGCCCGCCATGTCCGGGCAAAATATTACCACTGTCTTTAATGCCACTTACTCTTTTAAGCAGGCTCACCCATAGGTCGCCACCAACCGAAACAAGAACGGTAATAATAACTAATGTGATCAACAGAGGGCTTATTGTTGTTTGTGGTATGAGCCAGTGGATGATAGCAAGAACAGAAACTGTGCCGATAACCATACCGCCTGTAAAACCAGCCCATGTTTTCCCCGGGCTAATATAAGCGGCAAGCTTTGGCCCGCCAATAAGCTTTCCGCTTACATATGCACCAATGTCAGCAGCCCATACAGCAGTTAAAACGGTGAGTATCCAATAGAGGCCGCTTTCTAAATGATATAATTGCAGCATACTGGATATGGCGGCGCTAAGAACACCCATACCTAGCAGAACAGTGGTTCGTGTTTTAAGTGCTGGAAAATTTTGTCTCCATTGCACGGCAGCTAGAATAATCGGGACGAGTAACCACCATACAGCAAAGACTTTAAGCCAGGTGTCGGTTGATACACTATTAAGTTGGCTTGCAGCAACTGCCGGTGCAATAAGTACCGGTGTCAGAAGAACGCGGCTGATTGTTGTTTTAAGTTGGCTTAAGCCAAGCCATTCCCAGGCACAAATGGCAAAAGCTACACTTATAAGAATAAGAAAACCGCTAGGTGGAAGTTTGATAACACTCCAAACGACAAGAGGCCCAAGCACCAGCGCTGTGATAATACGGGTAAATAACATTAAGTATTTTCCTTTACGTTGCCAAAACGCCTATCTCGTGATGCAAATACCTGCATAGCGTTAAGCAAAGCCTCTTCGTTAAAATCAGGCCACAGTATGTCAGTAAAATAGAGCTCCGTATATGCTAGCTGCCATAAAAGAAAGTTGCTGATACGAATTTCCCCACCAGTACGAATAAATAAGTCAGGTTCCTGGCAATGCTGCATACTAAGAAACTGTGATAGGGAGTTTTCATCGATATATTCAGGATCAAGCAGGCCCGATTTTATTTGTTGGCCCATCTTTTTTGCTGCCTGAGTTATGTCCCATCTACCGCCGTAATTAATGGCAATATTTAACATAAGGCCCGAATTATTTTGCGTTAGTTGAGAGGCTTGTTCAATCAGTGAACGCAACTCAGGAGAAAAAGGAGCTAAGTCGCCTATAAAACAGACCTTGATATTGTTTTCATGTAATGACTGTACTTCTTTTTGCAAGGCGCGCAAAAAAAGCTCCATGAGTTTTTTAACTTCTAATTCCGGGCGGCTCCAGTTTTCACTGCTGAAAGCAAAAAGAGTAAGACAAGGAATATCATTTTTAGCGCAAAACTCAATGGTACGTCTTACCGCTTTAACGCCTGCCTGATGTCCAAGCGAGCGTGGACGGTGACGCTTTTTTGCCCAGCGGCCATTTCCATCCATTATTATGGCAATATGTTGTGGCGTTATGTGGCTGGACATTGTTAAAGGACTTCACTTTGAGTCAAAACTAAAACTTTTGATAGGGTAGAAATAGCATTACCAGTCATAGTTTTGAACGACTCTTATATTTAAGGATAAAAGAACCGAACATATACAATATGCCGGTTCGTATTTTAAAGCAGAATTAGATCTCCATGATCTCTTCAGATTTAACCTTAACTGCATCGTCAATTTTTGCGACAAAAATATTGGTTAAGTCCTGGATCTTGGTTTCAGCTTTTCTTTCTTCATCCTCAGTGATCTCTTTTTCCTTAAGAAGTTCCTTAAAATTATGGTTTGCGTCACGACGAATGTTACGAACTGCAATCTTAGAGTTCTCACCTTCTTGTGAAACAAGGCGTGTTAAATCCTTACGGCGCTCTTCTGTTAGCGGAGGTAAAGGGATACGAATAGTCATTCCGGCAGAGTTAGGGTTCAGCCCAAGATCTGAGTCAATAATTGATTTTTCAACAGGGCCAACCATGGTTTTTTCCCATGGAGTAACGGTGAGTGTTCTTGCATCGGATACACTGATTGTCGCAACTTGGGATAAGGGAGTCTTTACTCCGTAATAGTCAACCTGTAGACCATCAAGTAAGGCAGGGTTTGCGCGCCCGGTTCTTATATGAGTTAGCTCATGGCCAAGTGCGATAAGGCTTTTCTTCATACGTGTTTCAGCATCGGTTTGAATTTCATTTAGCATAATTAACTCACAATTGTTCCAATTGGTTCGCCTTTAACAACTCGTAATAAGTTGCCTGGCTGATTTACATCAAAAACTTGAATAGGCATATTCTGGTCACGGCACAGAACAATGGCAGTTGCATCCATTACACCTAACTTCTTCTGGATAACGTCATCAAAATTGAGGTGGTCATAGCGTACTGCATCCGGGTTTGTTACCGGGTCACTATCATAGATACCATCAACCTTAGTCGCTTTAAGTACAGCATCGGCGCCAATTTCAATGGCTCTGAGACTAGCTGCTGTATCGGTGGTGAAGAAAGGGCTACCTGTTCCCGCGACCATAACAACAACACGGCCCTTTTCGAGGTGGCGTATTGCACGTCTGCGAATGTAATCTTCACATACGTCATTCACTTTCAAAGCAGACATAACACGTACATCGAAACCAGCCTTTTCTAAACCATCCTGTATAGCCATTCCATTGATAACGGTTCCAAGCATGCCCATATGGTCACCGGTCGCACGGTCAATACCTGCTTCAGCAAGACCTTTACCACGGAAAATATTTCCAGCACCAACCACCAGGCCAACTTCCACGCCTAGCTCAAGAACCTGTCCAATTTCCTGGGCAATTCTTTTAATAACATCCGGGTCAATGCCATAATCTTGGCTACCCATTAGCGCTTCACCGCTAAGCTTAAGTAATATTCGCTTGTATCTTACATCAGCCATAAAAACCTCGGTATCAGGGTTAGATTAAAAGATAGATTAAACGCGCGGGATTATACCTGTTTTAAAGACAAATTTGTGACTTAGCTTATAATCTATGAGAAATGAGTAAAAATCCCCATCTATCAGAGTATAAGCATTTGGTTTCCTGATACAGCTCTTTGAAAATTGCTCCGATGTTATTTAACGTGCTGGTTTTATAGCATAGACCTGCCTTTAGCTTGCATATGCTTTAAAAAACCAGGTATGGAGTGGCTATATCAAAACCAATAAGGGGCGTAATGGCTCACAACATTTTATAAAACATTCAGATAATATTCACATAATCTTCATGTTTGATATGAAAAATGGCGATAGTCTATACCCAGGCCTATGGAAGAGAAACGGATGAATAGTATAAAAGTATTTTTGATGGTGTTGTTTGTTGTGAATGTTGCAATGGCGGGAAGTCTGCCGACAAACTCGATATTGTTTGTCACCCAATACCCGGTTATAACTGATTTTGCGACCATTGGATCAACCTTTGCCAATCATTCCGGAAATATTGGAAGTGCCGGGCGAGGAGGAGATTTATATATTCGCTATAGTGATGGCAGTTTAAGGAATCTTACCCGTGAGGCAGGCTTCGGAAATATAGGACCTCAAGGTGATAACGCCATAGCAGTTCGTGACCCAAGTGTTCATTGGAGTGGCACAAAAGCGTTATTTAGTATGGTCATTGGCGCTCCACCACAGTTTGAGCATATCGCCTATTACTGGCAGATATATGAGATAAGTGGTTTTGAGCAAGGGCAAGCTCTTCATATTACTAAGCTAAGTAATCAACCGGTTGACTATAACAATATAACGCCAATTTATGGATCAGATGATAGTGTGATCTTTAGTTCTGATATGCCAAGAACCAAAAACCGTTTTAACTATCCGCAGCTGGATGAATATGAGTCAACGCCAACAAACACCGGCCTGTGGAAACTCAACACACAGTCTGGCGAGGTGAACTTACTGCAACACTCA
>JQIA01001515.1_pt1 | contig 12483 bp, 13 predicted proteins | sample 811431 | NCBI WGS metagenome assembly JQIA01 (sample SAMN02998118, study PRJNA258478) | marine sediment metagenome | biome: marine; feature: seafloor; material: sediment; isolation source: oil-polluted sediment collected from 3 locations (0.5 km, 0.7 km and 0.9 km)... | place: USA: Gulf of Mexico ... | reverse complement strand
TCCATACAAGAACGGCTAGATTAACCTATCACTTGCTCCCAAAGATCAACCCAACTGGGATTTTGTTGATTTATTAAGTTCAGTTTCCACTCTCTGCGCCACTTCTTCAGTTGTTTTTCTCTTAAAATTGCGTCGTTAATATCCGAATGAAGTTCATAGTAAACCAACTTATCCAAATCGTACTTACTTGAAAACCCTTGTGTTACTTTGGCTTTATGTTGCCAGATTCGTTGAATCAGATTTGAAGTCACGCCAATATAAAGTGTGCCGTTTTTCTTATTAGTGAGGATATAGATTGAGGGTTGGTATGCCATCCTTGGCCTCCTGAGTTCATTTTAGTTGTCAGAGTTTAATGGATTCCCGCCTTCGCGGGAATGACTCCGTAGGAAGCCGGGGTGTTTATGAGGAAATCTAGAATAATCTGGAATAGTGACCACTTTGTGGCAGCACAAGACAATACACAAGAAATTTTCTCCAAGACCCTAAACCGTCTCAAATTTCCACTTTGGGGACACTTTCAACCTCACCAAATATTTGCAGTGCCCATTCTGAGTCAAATCTTATATCTGAGGGTAAGACTATAAAGTGGAAATTTCAGCCTTTAAAAGACACACTAAACTTGGAATCAATTAGAGAATCTCGAATATTAAAAAGGAACGCTAATAACTCTGACCCAACGTCTAGCCTAACCTGATGCTAGGCCAGCCAACAAAACTGGTATTTTTATTCGAGTTCGAGCTGTAAGCGATCCTATTTAGTCAGTCGTAAATTCAGGAGATACTGGCGGAAAGCGTTCCTTTTTCATATGAGGTCTATCGTTAATTACAGGCGGCAAGCGATGGCAACTCTTCGCCCTTTTCCGTCCTCAACAGTCACGAGCACGAAGTAGGCTCTAGGCTCTAAACGGACTTCAGAATGATCACAAAATGCAGCTTCAAGCGAGTCTGACCCCCATTGCTTTCCCTATAGCAAGTGCTGATAGCTCCATTATTGCGATAGGGGCATCTATTGGAATATTAGAAATACTTATGCGGCAATATCGTTACAGTCCTCACATAAGCAGTCCAGCTCCAGCTGAGTGTTCATTAAGGTATAACCCGCAGAGAAAACACTATCGCTAAGGTCTTCAACAATACTTTTTTTAATGCCAATTTCTTTCACCTTATGGCATTTTCTACATATTAGAAACTGCGGCACTTCATGTTCGTGGGAGCAAGCAATATGAGAACACGCAACATATTTATTCGCAGAGCTAAGTTTATGCGCTAAATTTTCTGAAACGAGGAAATCTAGTATCCGGTAGGCTGACATAGGTTGTATCGACTGTTCAGCTGATTTATTAAATCTGTCAGCAATTTCATAAGCAGAGAGCGGCGTATTAGATCGTATCAATACTTCCAAAATCTGCTTTCTTTTTTCGGTTAATCTGCCACCCGAGTGTTTACACTGCTCAACCGCTTTAGATAACACCTTCTCGACTTGTGACTTTTTCATTTTATAATAAGTACCTTAATGACTTTCTCTATGCATGAGAAACCGCGCTTCAATTATTATTAATCGCTCATCACAATTCAACTTTCCAGCACACTAACAGCATTCTTTTTTCCTTTTGTTGAGTCAATAATTTGAGTTATTACATAAAATCCAGCCGCTAATGCAGCAAGTAACCACGCAATAATAGGGCCTGAAGGAACATCAAATATGGCAGAGGCAAGTAAACCCAAGGTATAACCCAAAAAGCCAATACTATAGGCAACGAGAAGTGATTTTTTTCGATGTAAGCTCCCAAGCGCGGGGACAATCAAACTGGCAAACACCAAATACACACCAACCAATTGGGTTGATAATGTAATAGTAATCGCAAACAGGGGGTAAAAACCATAGGCGCCAAGTTTGTTTTTATATTTGAACCATATAAATAAAACAGCCGAATAGATTAATGCAATCGTTAATAGATCGGTATATTCGACCCACAAAATTTGCCCCACCATTATTTCTTTTAGGCGCTCGCCTCCATGTGGGTCTTTGGCTAGCACCAACACACTTCCGGTTGCCGCTAGCATAAATAACACCCCAATCAACGCTTCCTGAATCCGTGCAGGCGCATTGCGAAACCTGTAAAACAAACTTGCACTGGCTACCGCTCCGCTAACTGCGATAAGTTGCGAAATTAACTCACTAGCATGACCTTCATGAACCCCAATGCCTAAATATCCCGCTATAATCAAACCGAATGCAGCCATTTGAGCAATCGCCAAATCAAGAAAGATAATACCTCTTCGCAGCACCTCCTGCCCCATTGGCACATGGGTGCTCAGCACGAGAAGACCCGCTAAAAAAGCGGGCAAGATTATGTCTAATTGCAAAAAAATAGGGTTACTGCTCATTTCTGCACAGCCAATAAAAGGTCAATCGTGGCACTATATAAATTAAAAATAGTCCCTGCGTCAGAGCTACCTCCTATCGTGAATGGTAAGGTCACAACAGGTATACCCGTCTTCCGCGAAAGCCATTGCGCACCCTTAGCATCTTGATAAGCGGCGATCAGAATAAAGTCGGGGTTAGTCTCTTTCACAACGGATAACAAACGCGCTAAGTGTGCACTGGAAGGAGGAAGACCAGGCTTGGGTTCCAGATCAGCAATCACATCGATATTTAACCAGTCAGTCAGGTAGCTCCAGTTACGATGATATACAATCGCTTTCTTACCCTTTAATTCAGCAGCTTTAAGTTCCCAGTGAGTGGCAGCCTTTTTCCAGTCAGTGGAAAATTGCTCAAACTTATGCTGGTAGAAATCAGCATTCTCGGGCTCAATTTCTTTCAGCCTGTTTTTTAGTTTCTCAGTAATCTTCAGTAATCGATACGGGTCTAGATGTACATGTGGGTTTCCCGAGGCATGTACATCCCCCATACTGCGGTCAACATTTTCATGAACTTCCATTTTTTCCACTTGGTCAGCCGCCATAAAGTAACCCGGTTGACTAGCTTGTATACGAACGTTGGCCGCCTGTCGCAATAACAAAGGAAGCCAACCTATCTCCAGCTCAGCCCCCGTGCATATCACCATGTCAGCATTACGCATTTTAGCAATGAGTGATGGCCTCGCTTCAATATGGTGAGGGTCCTGTAAAGCCGTTGTGGCAGAAATAGCGTTAATCCTTTCCCCGCCTAAGGTTTCTACCAATGCTTTCCATTCCGGCTCACAAGCAAACACATTTATTTCCGCCAACGCCGGTAGTGTTAACATTTGAAACAGTGTAATAACAATAAGGTGTTTAAAAGTCATGGGCACCATGCGCTCCTAGAGACATAACATACTGTAAAGTCATAGCATTCCCTGAAGACGAAAAGCCCTCTGAATTTTGGTGAGTGTACATTAGCCTGACTGTTGAAAAATGTGGGTGAGACCATGCGAGAGAGAGATTGCTTTCTTCTATTCGCTGATCATGAAAGTGGTCTCCATGCGCCTCTTTCAAATCTACTTCGCCATACCGTGCGCCCACTGACCATACTGGGGAAAAGCGCTGTACAGCCGAAACATACCACCCTTGGTGATAATCATTTGATGTGGCATAGCGGTTTATGTCATCTGCGTACAAATACTCGGCAGAAAGTGCGATTTGCTCCTCCCGTGCATTACCATTGGGCGACCATTTCCAAACAACATCTGTTATATAAAGGTTTTTTCCCATGTAGTTTGCACTATGGCTATGGCCCTCGAGGGTGTCGTGCCCATGATCAGATTCTTCCTGCTCTTCTCCTTCTACGTCAGTTAAACGGTTGCGAAGGAAAGAAAAGCCTGCCTGCCAGCTTTGTTCAACACCAATATCACCGCCGAATTTCGTGCTGACGGTATACACGCCTACCGTTTCATCATGACCACTCCCTGAAAGTTGAGCACCATTTAAGACCTCAACACCAACACGCCAATAAAAAGACGTTGGCAAAAGCATATTCAATTGAACACCGTCATCAAAATAGTGGCTACCCAGTAGGGCTCGATACACTGCAGGGCGTTCAGAAAAATCATCTGAATGAGTATGACGATTATTCAAATAACCTACCTGCGAAAGAAAACGACCCGCTCGAATGCTCAGGTTTGATGGCAAACCTGTTGTTTGCAAATAGGCTTCTTCAAGCCCAAGCTCTGTTTCGCCGTCGTGACTTTCTAATACCGCAGTAAAGCGGCCATAGAATAAGTCATCTATAGGTGAGCTCATGGTCAACTCGGTATGCCCAAGTGAAAAACCTTCATCTGCGCCAGGCAAGGCGGTTTCACCTTGTTTATATGCCCCATCCAGAATTACACCAATATCGGGGTTGAAGTTGCTTGCAAGTGTATGTGTAGAAAAAAGCGCCAGTGCAAAAGCACTGGCGTAATAGTTAAATAATTTCATAGTTAGTCTATTTCAATTCAAGAAGTTAGTGATTACTTTTGTCATGCACAAGCAGACCCAGCCAAACCATTCGAGAAGCATCGAATCCAATATTCATACTGCCTAGATTCGTCCCTGCGTCTAAGTCGATTTCTACTACGTTTTTAGATGACGGAATAAGCACAAACAGTCGATTTTCTGATACCGAAGAAGTCACCACGGGCGTAACATCATCTTCAGCTAGCGCGTCCATTACATTAATGGTTGCCGTTAGCCTCCAGTTGTCCACCGGGTCATATAGGTGCAACGAACCATCGTTAGTTAAGATGTAAAAGTTTTCTCCGCCTACATCGAACCCTTGCGTGACGCGCTGAGCACCATTAGGCATAGCAAGTTCTGAAAATGGCGTATTACTTGCCGGATCTATGATGAAAAGTTGATCATGGCCTCGCGCTGTTCCGACCAAGTCACGAACATTATGATGGCTGTAAATGCTTCCTATTCGGTTATCCCCAGTGATGGATTCTGGGTTATCCAGCTTGGTTGCAGGGTAGTTGCTGGCATTTAAACTAATAGCCAATACCCCGTCACCACAACCAAAAACCACATAATCTTCATTGCTGCCAGCACCATGTAATAGTGGGCATTGCTCGGTGTAACGTGTTTCAAATACAAAGTTATCCCCATCGAAGTGATAACGCTCTACTTCGGCAGGTAATGTTGTATCAATAATCGATGAATCACGGTAAGTAACAAACAGCTTGTCACCGATAATTTCACCCACACCGTGCATGTTGTTAGTCAACTCAAGCGAGGCTACGGGAACACCTTCACCAATGCTCGTATCGGTAATCACAGATACACTGGAGGTCACACCATCGCCACCATCATTAAAAACCACAGCATACTCACCGCTTACAGTGAAATGTGTTGGCTTAACCTCTCCGAGAGTGAACCCAAGTATCGACGGTATTTCAGTATAATCATGTAAATGGTCACCGTGATCTTCTGTAAAAAGCCCACTATCGACAAATGAAACCGTGTTATCACTGCGCTGTACGGCAGCAACATAACGGTAATCAGGGCTGCTATATAACCTAGGCGCTTCACCACTCAATGGAAATACTTGAAGCATTTCAGCGCTATCTATATCTATTATTTTTACAGCATTTTCAGCCGAATCGAGAAGTGCCAGCCTGCCTTTGGTTTCTACGTGTATATCGGAATGCTCATCGTGGTTAGCACCCGAATTGTCAGAATCATCGTCACTACTACACCCTACGAGTAACGACGACAGAAATAGTGCGATAACTGTTTTTGGGCAGCCTGCTATGTTGTTTTCATTATTTGAAAAAATAGATTTCATTTTTTTCTCTTTTGAATAATTAGTAAATAGATGCAGTGCCATAAAAGTCATTTTTATTAAGTGAAACCAGTGACCGGTTCCACGCCTAAACAGAAGTTCATAGCCATAAGACGTTTTACTTGCTTATTAACTTTCATCTTGCATTTCTCTTTGCTCAAGTATTCACTTGATATCAAGTTAGGAGATGTTATAACATAACATTTCTTCAAAGCAACAAAGATTTGGAATAATGACCTTTTTATATATGAGCCTGATGAACAGGCTAATTGCATTAATTTCCACAACAGGCATGGTCGCGCTATTAATTGACCTGGCCCTATAGCATAGAAACTAAAAAGTACGGAAAAACTAATGTTGAAATTCGATAATTTAACGCTTGGCTACGAACGACAACCTGCTGTTTCTCAATTGAATGCCTCAATTAAAGCAGGTGACTTTATTGCACTGGTAGGCCCTAACGGAGGCGGTAAATCGACCTTATTGAAAGCCATCATGGGTGAAGTCTTACCCATTGAAGGCTCAATTCAACGCACGGTTCGTACCAGAAAAGATATCGCCTACTTGCCTCAACTTTCAAAGGTAGATCGTAGTTTTCCTATCAATGTCGAGCAGCTGGTCTCATCGGGGTTATGGCGTAAAGTAGGCTTATTCAAAGGCATTAGCTGTTGCCATAAAACCAAAATACATGGAGTTTTAGCTGAGGTAGGAATGAATGGCTTTGCCCATCGCATGCTAGACACTCTTTCAGGAGGACAGTTTCAGCGCGTACTATTTGCAAGAATGCTTTTACAAAATGCGCAGTTATTGCTGTTAGATGAGCCTTTTGCAGGTGTTGATGAAAAGACGATAGATGACCTTCTTCAGGTGTTAAAAAAGTGCCATGAGCGCGGAACAACGGTTATGGCCGTAATGCATGACCTCGACCTCGTTCGGTCGCATTTCCCCACCACCATGTTGCTATCAGGAAAATTGATCGCCCAAGGCGCTTCACGTGATGTACTACAGCAGGAAAACCTTAAACTAACAAGACCGTGTAATACGCATATTCCTTACGATAGCCCGTGTAAAACCAAGAGAGTGGCCAATTATGCTTGAGTACCTAATCAACCCATTTTTAGAATTTGAGTTCATGCGCCGATCTCTTTTGGGCTGCCTTTTGCTATCAATGGGTGCGGCGCCCGTGGGAGTATTTCTCATGCTCAGAAAAATGAGTTTAACAGGTGATGCCATGGCCCATGCTATTTTGCCAGGGGCAGCAACCGGCTTTTTATTTGCGGGGCTTTCAGTCAGTGCGATGACCATTGGCGGTTTGGTTGCAGGCTGCCTGATAGCCCTGCTTTCTGGCATATCAGCTCGTAAAACCTCAACGCCAGAAGACAGCAGCCTGGCCGCATTTTATCTGACCTCACTGGCATTAGGGGTGATGATTATCTCCCTAAAAGGCAGTAATGTTGATTTGCTCCATTTTTTATTCGGCTCCACCCTCGCCTTAGATAATGCCGCGTTAACTTTGCTTACTTGTGTATCACTTATCACGCTAACAAGCTTCACCTTGTTATATCGCGCGCTGGTGCTGGAATGTGTAGACCCAGAGTTCTTACGTTCGGTCAGTAAAGTTAGCCCTGTCGCCCATTATGCTTTTTTAGTGCTGGTTGTTCTTAACCTGGTTGCAGGTTTTCAAGCGCTCGGCACCTTGATGTCGGTAGGCCTTATGATTCTTCCAGGCGCTATTGCCCGATTTTGGGTCCGCCAGTTGGAAGGAATGATAATCCTGGCCTGCGTACTGGCTTTCTCTGCCTGCGTTATTGGGCTGCTCGCCTCTTACTATCTTAGGCTACCAACAAGCCCAACGATCATTTTAAGCCTTGGTTGCGTATACCTCTTTTCTATTGTTTTTGGCCGAGATAAAGGTCTTTTAACTCAAAAAATCTCATTTAAATACAACTACCGATAAATACAAACACCTTTTAAATACTTGCACCTTCACACACAGGAGAAACACCTATGAACAAACGAATAACAAGTCTCTGCTTTATTACTTTGAGCTTATTGCTTTCAACATTTACCTATGGGGCAGACAAATTGCGCGTGGTGGCAACATTCAGTGTGTTAGGGGACCTTGTTACACAGGTGGGCGGTAACCAGATTGAGCTATCAACCTTGGTTGGCCCAAATGGCGACGCACATGTATTTCAACCGAGCCCATTTGACACTGAGAAAGTCGCCAAAGCTGATGTTCTTGTTATTAACGGACTTGAATTTGAAGGCTGGATTAAGCGTATTCAAGCGTCTTCAGGGTTTAAGGGGAAATTGGTTGTTGCTACATCAGGCATTAACACAATCCACTTAGAAGACAACCATGAAAAACAGGCTGAACATGAAGAGGTTCACCATGACGATAAAGCCCATAATGACGATGAGCATGGTGAATATGACCCACACGCTTGGCATAGCGTACCGAATGTACAAATATATGTAGAAAATATCCGTTCAGCGTTGGTACAAGCGGACCCAGCCCGAAGTGATTTTTTTAACAAGCAAGCAAAGCACTATCAAACACAACTAGAAGCCTTGGAGCTAGAAATACGCAACGCCTTAAAAGGCATCCCAGAGAACAAACGCAAGGTCATTACATCACATGACGCATTTGGTTACCTCGCACATGAGTACGATTTACAGTTCTATGCACCACAGGGCATGAGCACGGAATCAGAAGCCTCAGCGGCTGAAGTAGCTTCAATTATTAAACAAATTCGAAAAGACAAAATAAAGGCGGTGTTTGTGGAAAATATTTCAGATTCTCGCCTTATTCAGCAGATAGTAAATGAAACAGACGCTGAAATGGGTGGCAAGCTTTATTCAGATGCATTATCAGGTGTAACAGATAATGCATCTACCTATATAGATATGATGAAACATAACATCACTACATTATCTGTCGCACTTAAATAGGGCTGTACAGTGTTTCGTTTCGTGACCGTCCAGTTAATTAGTGCCTGGTTTGTGATGACACTGTATTCGTCAGCCGTGCAAGGTCACCCACATAATTGGGTGACCTTGAAATCTGACTTTATTCTAGACCCTCAGGTGCGTTTGATTGAGATCAGGCAGAAGTGGCGTTTTGATGCGTTTTATTCATCTATCACGATCGCCGATATAAAAAACGAATTTAGCGATAATAACAAAGCAGGTTTTCACCATAGAGCTAAAGAAATAATCACTAATTTAGAGGGTTACCAATTTTTCTCAACACTGAAAGTGAACGAGGTTGAGATAAAATTACCCGTCCCTAAGAGGTATCACTTGAATATTGTAGAACACGAGGATCAACAAATTCTCGAACTCGAAATGCACTTTGTATTAACGAAAGCGGTTGATATGGAAAACAAAGCGGTCTCGTGGTCTGTTTTCGATCCGACTTACTACATTTCAATGCTATACGTAGATCTTTCAGAATTTGTAGTGCTGGGTGGTAACGCCACAGAATGCTCTAAAGAGCTGTTTATACCAGAGCCTTCTGATGAAGCTATCGACTATGCCAGTACTTTGGATAGAGAACAGAGAAACACAGAGGGTTTAGGAGACTTATTTGCAGAACAAATTCTGTTGAACTGTTACTAGATGGAATATATATACATATGAATGACACCAGTACATCACGATTTTTCTCAATCAAGCACTGTCTGCAGCTTGTTTTCTTATTGCTGGCCATTTTGGTTGTTGCAGTAATCTACTTTAATTGGGGACATATTTTAGTCTACATAGTTGATTTTCAGAAGCAACTGCATGCACTCTTGGCAAAACATATTCAACAGGTCGCAAAATATCCGGAGGTTTATGGCTGGTCACTGATCGGTTTAAGTTTTGGCTATGGGGTCTTTCATGCGATTGGCCCAGGCCATGGGAAGGCGGTTATTGTTACCTACTTAGGCACGCAAAAAGAAACCATAAAAAATGGAATTTTCATATCGTTCCTTGCGGCATTACTTCAATCACTGATTGCGATCACGTTAATCAGTATTTTAGTATTGATAATGAACTTTAAGTTCGCTGATGTAAAAACGATTGGCGAAGATATAACGTTAGCAAGTTATCTTCTAGTCGCCTTATTAGGCCTTTTTGTGACCTTGAGTTCAATACGAAAGCTCTATGTTCTATACAGGGAACATCACGCCAGTAAATTTCATACCGAGCATGCGCACCAATGTGGTTGTAATCATGCTCACTCACCTAAAAGTAAGCTCACTATTTTTCAAACATTTATGGTGATTATGTCTATGGGGCTTAGGCCTTGTTCCGGTGCATTAGTGGTATTGATATATGCTCAATTGGTGAATGCCTATCTATACGGAATAATAGCTACGCTATTTATGGGTTTAGGTACTGGCTTATCAATCTCTTTGATCGCTTTATCAAGCATTTACGCCAGAAAGTGGTTAGAGCATGTGTCTGAAACCCCAGAATCATTTCGTTGGAGCTTCCCACACGCGTCTATCTACATAAACCTTGCAGGTGGCGGGCTTTTGCTCGTTATTGGCTGGGGGTTATTTAGCACTGCAAGTAAAATAAGTTCTGCCCACCCCTTATTGTAAGATAGAAGGTAACTACAGTGAATAACTCCTTTTTTCAATCAATTGAACATCACAAAGAGGGAACATCCTTTCATTTGAACCAAGTTGTCGATCACCTGGCCTTTAATGAACAGGGCCTAATCCCAGTTATCGTTCAAGACGTAAAGACAAATCAAGTATTGATGTTGGCCTGGATGAACAAAGACACCTTAATGATGACCTTAAATACAAAACAAATGACCTATTGGTCACGGACAAGGCGTTCGATTTGGAAAAAGGGAGAGACTAGTGGCAATACGCAACGGCTAATTGATATGTCATTGGATTGTGATGGCGATACCCTTCTTTGTATAGTCGAACAGATAGGTGCCGCCTGCCATACTGAGCGGCCCGATTGCTTTTATCTAAATCTTGATCCAAATAAAAATACGGTCAACATTAAGGTTTCACCCCCTGCAAATCACACGATATAAAGAGGCGATAAATAGCTAATGAATGTTACAAAAGAAAAATTAAACGCGATACCAACCAACATCATCACAGGGTTCTTGGGGGTCGGTAAAACGACCACCATTTTGCACCTCCTAAAGCAAAAACCATCCAACGAACGTTGGGCAGTACTAGTTAATGAATTTGGCGAAGTTGGCATAGATGGTAGCTTACTACAAGGTTTTCATAGCGAAGAAAGCGGTGTATTTATTCGGGAAGTACCCGGCGGATGTATGTGTTGCGCTGCAGGGTTACCCATGCATATTGCGCTCAATCAATTGCTGACTCGCGCAAAACCTGACCGGCTTCTCATTGAACCCTCCGGTCTCGGACACCCCAAAGAAGTGCTGGAAATTTTAAGCGCTGAACACTACAAAAACGTACTGGATATTCAAAAAAACATCACCTTGGTCGATGCCCGTAAATTACACGACAAGCGCTATACCGGCCACAACACATTTGTTCAGCAGATTGACATTGCCGACGTAGTTATAGGGAACAAGCAGGACCTTTATCAGGTGGAAGATAGAGACCTTTTGCACACCTACCTCACAAGTCACAGACACACTCCCCCACTGATAATTTATGCCAATCATGGTCAAATCAATCCAAACATTTTGTATGGCCCTTCGGAAATGGTTCAGATCATAAGCTTGTCACAGCCCCATTTTCATGGAAGAGACACAGTAACCATAGATAATGCGTCCATTCCTGATAGTGGGTATCTAAAAGTTCAAAACTCGGGTGAAGGTTACCACAGTATAGGCTGGCGCTTTTCAGCAAGTAAGTGTTTTGACCATCGTAAAATTTATGCTTGGCTAAGCGGCCTTCAGGCACAACGAATGAAAGCTGTGTTTATTACTGATGAAGGCGTTTACGCTTACAACATGACCAGTGATGCGCTTACACAAATGGAATTGGACGAGTGTAACGAAAGCAGAATAGAAATCATCGCTTTTGAAACAAATGAAAAGTGGGAACAAGAATTGTTTGATTGTCTCGTTTCTTAGGGGGAGTACTTATCGAATATTGAATTTATACAAAAAAACAGACTATGGGTATGAACAAATAAAGATAAGTTATATCTTATCCACTAGTTTACTTAAGGTATTTTATGGTCTTTTTTGAAATCAGTACCTAAAAAAATGAACTTTTCAACTGAGCTGTTGAGTGCCCATTTTGGGCTGCCTTTACCTAGTTCTTTAGTTAATTATGCCGAACTTCAACCCAGACTACATGGCTACTTAGGTTTTAAGTGACCGCCTGAATACGAATCACCAAATCTGATGTAAACTAACTGTCCACATTCTCGGGGTAAAACCAGTAGAACTATTTGGCCGTTTGGAGTTTAAACTGAGTCCAAATGCAAATGACTTCTGAGTGGCAGTTCCTGTCTTTGAAAAATACAAAAAACTTGGAATAAATTAGATTTTTTTGAATATTAAAAAGGATCGCTTTTAACTCAGGCTGTGTGAAAACTGTGGACTACTTTTTGCTGTAAATAGTTCATAACTATGAGCGAATAACCTAGTAATAATCACATCAAAAACAATAAATTTGATATAATTACGACAGCTTAATAACAAGGAAGTGAGCTGTTATGTCTCGTCATATTCAAGGCAAAAACCGATCCCAGGCGACATTCTTTCCAGAAGTGTTAGAAGACTTCGTTAGTACAGAA
>JQIA01001514.1_pt1 | contig 12484 bp, 10 predicted proteins | sample 811431 | NCBI WGS metagenome assembly JQIA01 (sample SAMN02998118, study PRJNA258478) | marine sediment metagenome | biome: marine; feature: seafloor; material: sediment; isolation source: oil-polluted sediment collected from 3 locations (0.5 km, 0.7 km and 0.9 km)... | place: USA: Gulf of Mexico ... | reverse complement strand
AATAATTACGATCAGCAAACGGATTATCAGATTCTCTATTGCGAAGTAGTTCTGCATGCAATCCAGGAGAATCATGTTCATATGTATCCATCTTAAAAATAAAACTGATATTCCGTTTCTGTCTTCTAAATAATCTAGGATCAAGTGGATCAAGTACAGATTGTACTTTTGAATTTCTTAAAATAGTATCTCCTCCTATAAGAAGTTGAAAACTACTTATTATACTATTATATGTTTGTTGAAGAGTTACAGATCTTCGAAATTGTAACATTTTCTCCAAAGGAATTGGAATTCCATCAAAAGATGTAAATTTTAAAATTAATTTATATAATGATTCTTCGGGTGGTAAATATCTCTTTTCCCAATATAATTGGGAACTAGCAAGTAAAGATTCTATAGATTCGACATATTCTCTTGTACCTGTATTTGTTCCCAGATTTAGTCTAATAGGACAATTAAAGATAGCTGATGAATTTATTTGGTTACTAGACTGAACCCTTTCATTTCTTTGAGCTTGAAATACATCGATTATTAAATTAGTGTCGGGTAATTCTGTAATAATCCAATCTCTATAAGCAACTATTTGATTTTTAAAATCACCGTTTCTAGATCCTGAATCTTCCCATGCAGTTCTTCTAGTTATCTTGGGAGCTACATCATTACCTATATAACTAGCATCGGCTCCACTAGCCGTAGTATTTGCAGCTGTATTTGCATATTGAGGACCTACTGCTAAAGGATCATTAAATTGACCAGTACCTCCGTCAATTACCTCTGTTTCAACCCATGCCCCACCACCAGGAGTTGTTGAATATTCATCTATAGGTATTCCGTTTGAATCTGGTCCTTGTCCACCAGCGTTTAAGAATATTTCTGTATATGTTGAATTGTTACCTAAACTATTTACTGCTAATGCTCCAAACCCATTACTTGATAATCTCATTGCATTGACAATATTTATATTTGTAGCATCTAGAATATTACCAAAAGTAACAAAACTAAATGCAGGAAAATTTATACCATAAGATATGTCAGTTGGGATAGTTATTGGACTTACCCAAGGTTTAATAATACTAACACCAAATAGATTACTTAGGTCACCATTAAGAAATAAATCTTGTACAACATCTCTCAACCCTGTTTTTTGGAAACGATCTCCAGGTGAGTTATATGGACCCCAAACATTTCCTCTAAAATTTGGAAAAGGTACAGGCGAATCAGTTCGTGTTACTGTTGGATCAGCGCCGTCGCTCGTTCCTGGTTGATAACTCATACCTAAACCTGGACCTGGAAGAAATCTTTGATAATTACCATAACCATAATATAAAGTTGAATCAACAGTATCAGCTGCTTGAGAACTAATGATAAGAGAAACATAATCTACATCTAAAATTGTTTGGTTTAATGCTATAGTTAATAATAATATTTGCCTCATTAAAAAAGTTACAAAAAAATTCACAAAATCGTCAGCATTTAATCTAAAAGTCCAATCATTAAGATCATATAAACCATAACCAGAAAGTATAAGATAAAATATTTCTGGAGATGTAACACCAGATATTGGATCTATAACACTAAAAAGAGAACTTGCGTATGTAGGAACAGTTTGTTGAGGATAAGGTTGAAATTGATGAGTAGCACCACCAACAATTGGATTCCATAATTTTAAAGGAGGTGGAGTATTATGATTTGGTATAGCAAAAGGACTATCAATATAACTTCTAAATAACTGTAGAGGAGTAGAATAAAATCCTATTACATTTTCTTTCAAAAATTTCTCTTCTTGAGGAATGTAAGATTGCCATGATATAGGAATTCCCGAAGGAATGTTAGTTAAAGTAAGAGGATCTGTATCAACTACACCTGCAGGCATAGATATTATATATGTTAATCCTGTATTTACAGTACCAGCAATTGTAGTAACATAATAACCATTAGCTATCGTAAATGGTGTTCCAATAAATAGATCACTTGCTCTTATTAATACAGGTACTCCTAATATTAATCTTGCTGCATAAATACCATTTTCTATAGGATCTACTTGATCTTTTATTAATATTCTATCACCGTCAACTATAACAACTCCATCTACCGTATTTCCAATTAGGAAATCAGTAGGTATTGTTCCAGCAACAGTTGTAGTAACATTTACTAATGGACCTGGGGGAATACTTTCAAGTGTAAATTGTGAAAAACTAATAAAATCTGGTAAATATGTTGTTAACGGAATAATATCTCTAGGAATAACAATATGAATTAACGACAACGATCTTAAAAATTTTATCTTTTTAGGAAGATAAATAGTCATTTCATTACCTATTATCATATCAGTGTTATTTTTAACACCTGGATATCCACTGTCGGCAAATCTAGTAACAATTCCCGAACCATTATAATTTCCATTACTAACCGCTGTATCTAGTTCAAATGTTGTTTCACCTGGAATAATATCAACAGTAATATTAGAAATATTCCAAATTCCATTAACCGAAGTATTACCTTTAACTCCCGATACAGTAACTGTATCACCATCTGCGAAAACGCTATTATTTCCTAATGCATAATCTACAGAGGATATAGTAACTACTACAGGAAATACTCCCAAACCAGTTACACTAATAATGTTAGCAGTGTAAGCACCTCTCACTCCAGTACTAATAGCATAAGATCTAGCATCCCTTAAAGACTGTAATCCTACACAATCTCTAGAATCAACGAATAATAGATTTTCCCTAACGGTTGTTTCTTTATTATTAGAGTCTGCAATTCTTAATCCAACCGAATTATCGGTTTTATCTCTTGCACCAAGTTTAGAGAATATTATGTTATCCATAATATTATATATATAATTAATATATTTAAATTAAAACATTCAAACAAACGTTTAATATTTTTATTTAGGTATTTTTTATAACTTGTCCATTATTGTAATATATACTTCTTTTAACATTTTATATAATTATTATATAATTTGTCTTTAATTGATTTTAATATTAGAAAAAAGTTCGATTTCCAAAACTACATTAAATTTATAAATATTACCCTTAATAGAATTATCAGAACCCCACATAGGTTGTAGGTTACGATAATTAAAGCATCGACGCTGTTCTTCCGGTCGGGATAGATCAAAAGAGTCACAAGGAATTATATGATCGACGTGCCACTTACCATAGTTATCTCGAGTCATTCCGTCGGTAAACTGTGATTCCATGTGGGTCCATAGTTCCATAATGGTACAACCTACTAATGCCATTGTGGTAGCAGACTTGGAATTGTTTTTTAGGGCTAAGTTTAGACGGTGTCTTAGATTACCCTTTAATTTAAATTCTGGTTCTGTATCTCTACGAAACTTTGCTCTTTCTCGTGATAGTTTTTTAATTCTTTCTGGGTTATCTTTCTTCCATTTTTTAGATCTAGCTATACATGTTTTTTTATTTTCCTCGTAATATTTTTTACGGTATTCTTTAATTTTTTCTGGGTTGTTTTCCTGATAATTCTTATTAAATTCAAACTTACAAATTTTACATGATTTATCATATCCGTCTTGGTATGTTTTATTTTTCCAAAATTTCGAATAATGTTTCCATTCACAATCTTTAGTAGAACATTCTTTTCCATCTACCCCATCTACGATTACTTTAGATTTAGATGGAAATTTGTAATCTGTTTTATTTCGTTTATTGCGTTGTTCTTTTCTACAATCTGTGCAATAATGATCTTCTTTATTAAATTTATCTTTGGGTAATTTTAATCCTAAACTAGAAAAATTTATACAATCTTTTTGAGATGAACATACTATGAATTCCAAGTCTTCTTTTTTATTGACACATTCTTGACATATAACATTATATTTAGAATCTCCAGTTTTAGTAAAATTAATTAAATCCATATTTAATTCACACAATAGACATTCTTTATTTTCTCCTACCAATATTTTCTTTTTTCTTTCTACTACTCTTCTCGAACTTTTACAACTTATTGAGTATCCATTATGACCCCCTTCTTGTCTCTTATCTTTACCAAATTCTTTTACATTATGCCAAATCTTATGATATTCACAATATTTATATTCAATATCATCAATTATCTTAAATTTTAAAATCTTAATTTTTGGTTTAGATTTCCTACTGTTTTTACAAATATTTCTCAATCCATCTTTAGATTTAGGAGCTGGTCCGAAATGTTCTAATGGGTGGTATGTCAAACAATCTTTAGCAGAACACCACTTATGTTCTATACTATCAATAAATATATGATCCTTAGTTTTAGGCATTTTATTTATTTATAATATGGGATATTTCTTTAAACATATTTAGGTTTATCCAAAGATGTGCACAACCAGTGGTTTTGTAATTACTTTCCAACAAATGTACTGTTAGTATTGCACCCGGATGGACCACAACCATAAAGTCCGTCTGTAGGAACGAAACACGACAATGGACGTCTCTCAAGATCTGGGGTAATAGTAGTATTCATCCAGGGACTTACCACGTTGATTGGATTTGGTATGGTCTGACGAATATCGTAGCTTGGGTTACGTAAGCTACCAAGAACAGTGTCCACACCAATCTGTTGAGTGGCTGCTAAGAAGTTCTGATTGGCTAGAATATTGGATGGTGCATTAATATCCCAAGACTTCTGCCCAGGAATACTAGGTTTAGGAAGAAGTGAAGTGGCAACAAAGGTTGGAGCATTCTGTGCACATGCGCTAATGTTCTGCGCACGTTCATTACCCATGTTTACGGCCTGAAATGCAGAGTCGTGAAGGTTACCATTTAGGATATTATAAGGTGCTGTATCTGCACTTACACCACCACCTAACTGTTTAGCACCAGCACCAGTTTGTTCCTGAGACTGTCCAGAAATAGAATCTAGTTGCTGTTTTGTAGGAGTTGCTGCATTGACAGCCTGTTGATAAATCTGATAACTTAATAGTTGGTCGCCTGAGTTATTTAAACTAACATCTTGTTGTCCTCTAGGTTTAGCACCATCTGGACCTCTGTACATACTATTAGACTTTGCACCATTAGCGGCGGGATTTCCGTTATAGAAATTTTCTATTCTGGGAGCTGTTACATCATTACCGAAATTTTCAATTCCCGTAAAGTTCTCTGACATTATAACACTTCCTATAAATGCGAGTCCTAAACCAGCTGCGATATATCCACCTGTTCTTGGGTCTGTTACAATGTTATCCATTTTAAGATAATCAAAGATAATAATTTTGGAAATAAAGCGTCATTTAATTAATTTTTATTTTTCTTTCGACTTCTTCGTTTACCGAATTTAAAGTTATCAAAATGAGTTTTCCATTTTTTATCATCTTCTCCTACTTTCCTTAATGCTGCATATATTTCTTTATTGTCAGAATTAGTAGAACTCGATCTCATTAACATTGCCGATATGTAGGTAGACAATGAACCAGATTCTATATGATCTTCCATAGCAGCTGCCATGGCATCTATTCTATATTTTCTGGCTTTAGCTTTTGACATTTTTGGAAGCAAATCTTCCAAACCCATTTTATATATTTATATAATATATATTATTTTTTAAATAAATTTAGTGTTTAATCCATTAAGTCCACTATTTATATCAGGATTTTGTGTATAACTAATTATTACAAATTAAATTCATTTTTATTTCTTTTGTTATTATTAATGATTGATTCTTCTGAAAGGACTCAATTAAAAAAAAAATTGATCCAAGCTAAAAAAAAATATAAATCCAAAATCAGAAATTTAAAAGAAACTAGAAAACTTAAATCTTACAAACCATATAAAATTTATAAAGAAACCGAAGATTATACAAAACAAAAGAATAAGGAAGATTATACAAGAAAAGCTAAAGAGATAGCTAAAATATTAAAAATACCAGATACAAATTATATTGAATTCATACTTTATAATCAAGAACCATCAACAATAACTATTTCTGAATTTATTGGGAATGCAACTTCTGGAAAATATAGAGGATTAACTACACAAGAAAGGTCACAAGGAGGGTCGCAAGAAAGTGTTAATCAATATCTTCCATCGATGTTAGAAGCTATTAATGCAAATAGACAGAAATCTAAAACATCAGAGTTAAGGGATTTAATTCCAATGTTGAATGAGATTAAAGGTGGTCCTTCTCAACCTATGTTCAAAGATATGATTTCTGATTATAGTAATCCAGGTACAACAATGTATAGGAGACAAAATGATTTGGCTGAATATATGGACAAATATGCTCAGTTAACTAATGATTTAGATGTTTCTAGAATAAAATTTAAAGAAAAATTAGAAATGCTTAAAGATTCTTGGGGTGATTCTTTAAAAATAGGTCATGAAGAAAGGGAAAGACAATTTGAACCTTTTCTTCGTGATACAATTCCATTAATGGAGGTACAAAGTAAAAAATTTAATCCTGATAGTATGTATCATTACCCACAAGTAGAACCAAAGTTTAAAAAATATCGTTTATAAAATGAGTTGAGAAAAAGATTTTAATGTTCTTTAGACTTTGTTTTAAATCTATGCTATTATTAGGATGTCAGGTTGTACTATACAATCTAATAACGGTATGAAAAAATGGACTATACACCCCAAAACATTGGAAAAGTTATATCCATTATATTACAAAGATATTGAAATAGGTGGAAAATTTACATTTCCTATAAATAAACAAGGAGTAGTAAAACGCATAACGTCTATCACAAAGGTTCATACAATGAATGGTGCTAGTGATAGTGTTCAGGCTCCCGAAGGAATAGCAAATTTTCATACACATCCAATCTCTTGTTATGTTGGAGAAGATACTGTATGGGGGTGGCCTAGTGGAGAAGATATAAGAGAAACTCTTTTGTTTGGAATGAAAGGTTCTGTGGTTCATTTGGTATTGGCTATTGAGGGAGTATATTCTATGCAAATTAATCCATGTATTTTAAGTTCATTTATGCATATAGAATCACAGACAGAAACTATTTTAGAAAATATGCATAAATCTAAAACTGGTAGAAATGTTGTTAAATATGCTATTAACAAATTTTTAAAACATTTTAAATCTAAGAAAATAGATCAACGCGAAACTAATTTATTCATTAGGTCAAAAGGTATAAAAACTTCATTAACATTAGACAAGTATCTTAAACAAGTTGATTATGAACTGAAATTATGGTTAAAGGGGGCTATTACAGAAGAACCATTAGAATATTTAATAGATGCTATGAGTGATATTATTCGTGGTTTAATAGTACTATATATTGAAATATATTATCGTTCTAGTCATAGATTTAGATCACATGATGTTAATGCAAATGAAAAAGAACAACTTTATCCAATAGATTTTATAAAATTCGTTAATAGTTTTAAAATTTCCAATATATTTAACACTGGTAAGAAGATAAAAGGATGTGGTGATTTAGATTGTGGTGGAATCCCAGTTTATGAAGGAAATAAGGGAACTGTTTCATCATTTAGTAAATATGTAAATAATTATGAAAAAGAAACTGGTTTTTACATGGTTAGTAAAATGGGAGAGACATTATCATTGAATACAACTATTAAAAAGTATTCTATTTTTGGTGATTATATTAAAAATATAGTTATCGGTTCAGATTGCAGTAATAAAAATTTAGGTGGTTGGAAAAAACGTTGGTTCAATATGTCATTTGTTCCAAATTTGGTAAATATAAATGGAAATTTAAAATTATATATTTCTAAATCTTTAACAGCCAATGATCGTAGGGAATTCTTAAAATATTATAATGAGAATAAACCAGATTCTGATAATGGTCCAATAGTATTACACAAACCACCAAGTTTTTATTTTTATTCTATAAAAGGTAAGTGTGATCATGTAGATATAACTAAACATCTTATATCTCATAAACCAATAAGGTCTAATAAAAGGTCTAATAAAAAAGAAATAGTTGTTGTTTATGGTTCCTATAAGTGTGGATGGTGTAAAAGAGTTGTTAATAAATTAGAAAAAGCTGGAATTAAAGTTGATAAACGATATTCGGATGATATATCAGATGCAATTGAGAAAGCATCAAAATATTCAGGAAATGATATAAATTCTATACCTGCATTATTTATAAATAGAAAATATGTAGGGGGATATAGCTCGGTCAAAAAAATTATTAAAAATGTATCGAGTAATTAAATGATGTTAGATCAGATTATATCACAATTAAATCCAACTACAGTATCAATTGCTATTATTATATTTGCATTAACATATTATATATCATATACTTATATTAGTAAGGATTTAAACAATGAAGAGATTGATTATAAAATTTATATATATTCATTAATTCCAAGTATTATAGTTACAGTTCTTGTAGTATATGGGTTCAATTGTTACAAACCAAGAAATAACGAATTGTTAAAGGGAGATTTTTATAATTAATTAATTACGTTGATATTTTTTAAAACTTATATATTTTAAAACTAAAAGGCATACTAATATGGCTTCTACTAGTCTTAAAATAAATAGATTTGATCCAAGAACTATGGAAACTAGAAGATTGGATGGTAACCCTAGTACATGTATTTTTATCGGTAAGAGAGGTACCGGTAAACATAAATATAATATAAAGATAATAATTACTATATAATAAAATGGATTCTAAAAAATATGGTATTGATACTTCTATCATAATGTATAATGGTACTATTAAAAAAGTTCAAGATATCAAAATTGGAGATATTCTTATAGGACGTGATTCGAAAGCTATAAAAGTATTAAACTTATCACAAGGTGAAACAGTTATGTATAAAATTAAACAGACTAAAGGAGACGAATATATAGTTGATGAAAATCATTTACTTAGTTTAAAAGTTGTTCAAACTAATGGTAAAAGTAAGCCAATAAATATTTTAGGAAAAAAGTATGAAAAGAGTGATATAATAGATATTTCTGTTAAGAATTATTCTTCTCTTTCAAAAACTACACGAGAAGCAAATTTAAAGGGTATCAAAATTGGTATAGAATTTAATGAAAAAGAATTATTATTAGATCCATATATTCTTGGATTGTGGTTAGGTGATGGAACTTCTACAATTTCTGAAATAACTAACCAAGATTCTAAAATATTGAAATATTTAGCTAATAATTTACCTAAATATAATTGTTATTTAGAACATAATTATAAACAAAGAAAATATAATCATTATAAATATAGTATTAAAAGTACAGATAAAATAAATTATGTGTGGGATTTAATAAAAAATTTAAAACTTCGTAATAATAAACACATTCCATTAGATTACAAGTCAAATAGTAGAGAGAATAGACTTAAAATACTAGCAGGTTTATTAGATACCGATGGATCATTAGATCCAAGAACTAAAACAGTTTATGAGATAATTCAAAAGAATAAACAATTATCTTTGGATATACAGTTTATAGCAAGATCTTTGGGATTTATGTGTAATATTAAGGAATGTAAAAAAAGTTGTCAAACTGGAACAATTGGAAATTATTATCGTATGAATATTTCTGGTAATGGAATTAATGAAATACCTTGCTTAGTTAAGAGAAAACAATCAGATAAATACAAACATAACAAAGATACTTTAGTTACTGGGATAAAAATAGAAATGATAGAAAATAAACAATATTATGGTATTAAAATAGATTCTAATAATTTTTTAATACACAATGATTTTACAATTATTTAAATTAATTACGTTGATATTTTTTAAAACTTATATGTTTTAAAACTAAAAGAAAGACATACTAATATGGCTTCTACTAGTCTTAAAATAAATAGATTTGATCCAAGAACCATGGAAACTAGAAGATTGGATGGTAATCCCAGTACATGTATTTTTATCGGTAAGAGAGGTACCGGTAAATCGACATTAATTTCTGATATTATGTATTATCACCGAACAGTTCCGTATGGTTTAATAATGTCTGGAACTGAAGAAGGTAATGGATTTTATGGACAATATTTTCCAGATTTATTCATCCATAATGGTTTTAAGAAGGAATTAGTAGAAACTCTTATTAATAGACAGAAGAGAGTGTTAAAAGATCCTCGACAGAATCCGTATTCATTTCTACTTATTGATGATTGTATGTATGATAAGGGTTTAACAAGGGATAAGAACATGAGACTTATTTTTATGAATGGAAGACATTGGAAATTATTATTTATGCTTAGTATGCAGTATTGCATGGATCTTCCACCTGATTTAAGAGCTAATGTAGATTATCTCTTTATTCTTAGAGAAAATATTATAGATAATCAGAAGAAATTGTGGAAATATTTTTTTGGAATGTTTCCTACATTACAGTCTTTTCAACAAACATTTATGGCATGTACAGAGAATTATGAGTGTCTTGTTCTTGATAATACTTGTAAATCTAATAAGATTGAGGATTGTGTATATTGGTATAAAGCTACACCTAAGAGAGTTTATAGAATTGGGTGTCCCCAAATATGGCGATATGCTAAAAAACATTATAAAAAAGATTATGATAATGAAGAAAATACTGAGAAAATAGTAGATAAGAAAAAACCAGGAATAATTATTAAGAAGAAAGGAATAAAAGAGAAGAAAGTTGTATCTCTTTAAAGTCATTCCGTTTAAATCCATTATTTTTATTAAAATTTAATAACAAGCATGAATTGGTCAGACTTACCAACAGATACATTTTGTGATATCAAATCATTAATACCAGTACCTTATGATATTATAAGAGAAGATATATCTATACAAAAATCAATACCATTAAAATTTTCTAATAAAGCTACAAAACAGACGCAAAGCGGTTGTAGTTCTTATTCTGATATTGTCACACTTAAATTACAACACGAACCAAATGATAAGGTGGTAAATGACGATAATGATAAGAAAAAGATAGAACTAAACAAACAATCAAATAAAGGTAGAAATAATTTTTGTTATACTTGTAAACCAAGAGGTAAAGTGTTGAAACATATAATAACCGAAGACAAAGAACACGGGGTTGTATTTCATTACGATTTACACAAACGTCCTCTGATTCTACTAACACCTATTAAACATTATCACACAATATATGATATACCAGATAAAGAAGTTATAGATATATTTAAAAGTATTAAGGTATTTTGTAGTCAGTGGAATATAGTAGATTATCAAATATCATATAATAGTGGTGAATGGCAAACTCATTCTCACTTTCATATAAAAATTAAGACAAGTGAGAAAATTATAAATAGATTAAGAAGGGATCATTTTTTAAGAATTAAGTTACAACAGAATTATAAACCTTAACTTAATCTTATTAAAAAAACACATAGGTAATAATAAAATATATATTAATCATTATTTATAAATAGGCTTTACTGCGTAAATATCCTTAATAAATATTGATTAATATAATTAAAATAATGAAGTCAGTTGATGGATCCAAATCTCAAATCCCCGATATCTTTAAAATGGCAGAAAAAATAGCTAATGATATGCCTAATCCAGATAGTGATGAGAAATTAGATATGCAAGGAATGGTTAAACATGTTACTGAATCAGTTATGAGTATGATGGGGAATGGAGAAGTTGATATTAATGGAATGCAAAATTCTTTAATGCAGAATCTTAATGAGGGTGGTAAAGATAACCCTTTAGCTGTTATGATGGGTCAGATGATGGGTGGATTGGGACAAGCACCAGAACAAGCACCAACAACCCCTATTGCAAACAGTAAGATTAAGTTACCTGGACAAGAAGTTAAAGATTATAAATTTAAAGAGCCTAAAGATATAAAAAATTTTGAAGAACTAGATGATGATGATGAAGCTGATCTATTTAGTCCAAGAACTAAGGATATTGAAATTAAGATCAATGTTAATTTAGAGGATTTTTATAATGGGACAAAAAAGAAATTAGCTGTTCGTAGAAAAAGACTTCAGAAAGGTAAGGATGGAAAAATCACTCAAATTGAGGAAAAGAAGAAGATTGTTATCCCAATTGAAATGGGTATGAGAGATGAACAGGTTATTAGATATAATAAAGAGGCTGATGAAGCACAGGGTTATGAGAGTGGAGACATCGTAATAACATTATATGAAAATGCGCATTCTAGATTCGAACGTGAAGCAGATAATTTATTTATCATGAAAGATATTAGTTTATATGAAGCATTTGCTGCTTCTTGTGGTGAAGATATTGAGTTAACAGTTAAACATTTAGATGATTCTATTATTAAATTAAAAACAGATGGAAATCCACTTCATATAAATGATGGAATCAGAAAAGTGACTGGGGAGGGAATGCCTAAATTTAAACAAGACGGAAAAGGTGATCTTTATGTAAGATTTAATCTATTACTACCTGATAAATTTAAACCAGAGGATATGGAAATTCTTAAAAAATTATTTCCAGTGTGTAATGAGCCTGTAAATTTAGATTTTCATAAGAATATTAGAGAAGCTGTACTTGAGGAGGTGTCTGAATCAGATTTGGAAGAACTAGATTATGATTATTCAGATTCTGATTCTGAT
>JQIA01001512.1_pt1 | contig 12486 bp, 9 predicted proteins | sample 811431 | NCBI WGS metagenome assembly JQIA01 (sample SAMN02998118, study PRJNA258478) | marine sediment metagenome | biome: marine; feature: seafloor; material: sediment; isolation source: oil-polluted sediment collected from 3 locations (0.5 km, 0.7 km and 0.9 km)... | place: USA: Gulf of Mexico ... | reverse complement strand
TTACTTTGATGATTTAGTTATTTTGAACGCTTAAGTCAAACACAGGAGTATCAGCTTATTGATGCTCCTGTGTGATGCTCCTGTGTGACAGGCCCCTGTAATAGCCCCTGTAAATAGACCCTGTAAATAGACCCTGTAAATAGACCCCTGTATTAGAACGGCCTTTCTATACCACCGAGTTTTTTCGCCGGCTGTGAGCAATGCTCGCGGTATGAGCATTCAGCCTTGCGCGCCGTGTATTTTGTGGAATTTCTTGGCAACCAACAGCATCATGATAATAGTCAGCCTTTCTACTACGGTGTTGTGTTCCGATTCGCTCTGCTCGTCTTTAATGTGTTCGTTTTTAATGTGCTCGTTTTTAATGTGCTCGTTTTGAGTATGTTCTTTTTTAGAGCACAGTGAATGAATCAAGTCTTGCAAAGCGCTAAAGCGATCGGTTTTATCGGCATCCAATTCAGCAATGGCTTTAATGACGGTTGTCATAACGCCATCGTAGTCATTTAGGCCAAGTTTGAGCAATAGCTTACGGATATGGCGTTCCAGCTCCTTTGCTTTCATTCCCTTGAGTGCGATCGTAAGGGTGGCTTCTGGGCAGGACAAGAGATCATTTGTTTTCATGGCAGGGCGGTACTTAGAGGGTTTGTGGAAGGGTGCGGATCATACCGGATACCGCCCCGTGTTTGCCATCGGACTATCTCTTAGTCTATTTATCGGACTATCGGAATCGGGCTATCGATTAACCTATTCATCAGTCTAGATTGCTTTGCACGCTTCGAGTTGTTTCAGCTCTTCTTCCGATAATAAGCGATGCTGCCCCAAGGCTAAATTATCATCCAGTTTTAATGGGCCAATCGCTATACGCTTGAGTGTTAGCACTTTGTTTTGAAAGCGCGCAAACATGCGTTTAATTTGGTGGTAGCGACCTTCCACCAGACTCACCTCCGCCTCAAAATCATTAATAATTTTCAGGCTTGCCGGACGCGTTGTAATACCTTCGTAAGCAAAATACATACCGGCGGCAAATGCGCTTATATAGTCGGTGTCGATCGGTTTTTCCAGTGTTACGCGATAACGTTTTTGAATATTATTTTCAGGTGAGGCGATAAAGCGAGACCAGCGGCCATCGTTGGTCAGCAATAACAAACCCGAAGAATTGAAATCAAGACGCCCCGCAATATGCAGCTCAGGATAAGTGTCAGGCGGCAGTAAATCGATAACAGTGCGGTGGCGGGTGTCTTTGGTGGCGCTGACAATAGCGGGGGGCTTGTTGAGCATCAGGTAGTGCGCGGTATTAGCTTGAAGAACTCTTTCATTGAGTACGATATGAGTGAACGGATTGATGAGCTGCTGAGCATCACGGCTGATTTGACCGTTGACCTTAACGTGACCACAAGCTAACAACCTTTGTACTTCACGGTGTGGAATACAAGCGTGGTGGCTGATAAAGCGATCAAGGCGAGCGCGTTTTGATGCCATAGCAGGGCTTCCGAAAAAGAAATAAAAGGGCTTCCGAAAAGGAAACAAGAGGCACTATCTTTTGTTTTTTAGATTGATGAGAGTACCGACTACAATTATCCCCTGCCTTTGCATTAAAGGATAGCGCCCGCATGTTATGAATTATTTTAGCCCCACCTTTTTATAGCCCCCTCCTGACGGTGAAGATGCCACATTCGACCAGTTTGAGGTGGGTTTTTACAGCCTTGAGCATGGTTAGGATATGCCCAAAGGTCTCATAGATAAGCCTAAGCCTGAATAGTTAAGTCATTCATTGATAAAAAGGGTGTTTGCAGTTGCCGACTCCTCAATACTGCCTTATTCTCTCACCAAGTATTTGAGAGGGTAAAGATATGAGTAGCGATATACTGACCTTGAAAGAAGTAGCGGAATATCTCAAGTTAGCTGAGAAGACCGCCTATCGCTTGGCAGCAGAAGGTAAGCTACCAGGGTTTAAAGTGGGTGGAAGCTGGCGCTTCAAGCAGGAGGATGTCCTCCTATGGATAGAAGAGCAAAAAAGAAAACAAACAAAAAGTAAGGGCAGCTAATGGATCACGCAGTACACAACAAACTCATTTCATTTATCTGGAGCATTGCCGACGACTGCCTGCGTGATGTATACGTGCGCGGCAAATACCGTGACGTTATTCTGCCTATGGTGGTTCTACGCCGTTTAGATACTTTGCTGGAGCCCACCAAAGAAGCCGTAATGGAAGAAGTGACCTTCCAAATCAAGGAAATGAAAGCCACCGAGCTGGATAAAGAACCACTTAAAGCCGCTTCTGGATATGTGTTTTTCAACACATCGAAATGGACACTCAAAACCCTGCACAACACCGCCACCAACAACCAGCAAATACTGCTTGCCAATTTTGAAGAATATCTCAATGGCTTCAGCGATAACGTCAAAGAAATCATCGTACGCTTTGACCTCAAAGCCAAAGTGCGCCACATGGCGGGTAAAGATGTCCTACTCGATGTACTGGAAAAATTCGTTTCACCCAATATCAATCTAACCCCTGAAGAAGTAGAAGACCCAGACGGTTATAAGCTTCCCGCGCTAAGCAACCTTGGCATGGGCTACGTGTTTGAAGAGCTGATCCGAAAATTTAACGAAGAAAATAACGAAGAGGCAGGCGAACACTTTACCCCCCGTGAAGTGATAGAGCTGATGACACACCTCGTCTTTGACCCCATAAAAGAATCACTGCCACTCACCATCACCGTCTATGACCCAGCCTGTGGAAGTGGCGGCATGCTCACCGAAGCACAAAACTTTATAGAAGAAAAATACCCCGCCTCCAACCGTGATATTTACCTCTACGGTAAAGAGATCAACGACGAGACCTACGCCATTTGTAAGTCCGACATGATGATCAAGGGCAACAACCCCGAAAACATCAAAGTAGGCTCCACGCTGTCTACCGATGAATTCGCCTCAGACCGCTTTGATTTTATGCTCTCAAACCCACCTTATGGAAAAAGTTGGGCATCGGAGCAAAAGAACATCAAAGACAGTGGTGATGTGATCGACCCCCGCTTTAAAATTGAACTGAGCGACTACTGGGGCGTGAAAGAAACGGTTGATGCCACCCCGCGTTCCAGTGATGGCCAGCTTCTGTTTTTGATGGAAATGGTCAGTAAGATGAAGACTGGTTTTCATCAAACTAGTGCAGCGCAATTAAACGGCAGTCGAATAGCCTCTGTTCACAACGGCTCTAGCCTGTTTACCGGTGATGCAGGGGGCGGTGAAAGTAATATCCGCCGTTATATTATCGAAAACGACATGCTCGAAGCCATTGTGCAGTTGCCCAATAACTTCTTCTACAACACCGGCATCACCACCTACATTTGGTTGCTCAATAACAAAAAAGCCGATGATCGCTTAGGCAAAGTACAGCTCATTGATGCCAGCTTACTGTTCCGTAAATTACGCAAAAACCTGGGGGATAAAAACAGTGAATTCTCCCCAGAACACATTACCGAAATAACCCAAGCCTACCTAAATTGTAGTGCCATTGAGCGTAAGCTAGATGCCAATGACGACGCCATAGGTATTGCAAGCCAGGTCTTTAATAATGAAGACTTTGGCTACTACAAAGTGAACATCGAAAGGCCCGACCGACGCAAAGCCAAATTTACCCAAGCCTCCATTGCCCCCTTACGTTTTGATAAAGCACTGCGGGAAACCATGGAATACATCTACAGCGAACACGGTGATAAGGTTTACGAAAAAGGCTTTTTAAAAACCATCAGCAAAGACGTTATCAAGTGGTGTGAAGAAAACGACATTAGCCTTAATGCCAAAGCGAAAACCAAACTACTGGATGAAAAACAATGGTTAAAATTACAAGAGACCCTACAAGCCGCGAGCATGCTTATGGCCGAAATAGGCGAGACAGAATTTAATGATTTTAATCTCTTCAAAGAAAAAGTAGATGTCGTATTAAAAGACAAGAAAGTTAAATTAGCCCCACCACAGAAAAATACTATTTTAAATGCCGTAAGTTGGTATGACGAAAATGCGGTTAAAGTGATTAGAAAGATCGTGAAGCTATCAAAAGACAAACGGGCTATTTTACTTGAGCATCTTAACTGCACAGATAAACAACTGCCTGATTTTGGTTATTTCCCAGCTGAGAAGCCAGGGGAATATATTAGCTATGAAGCCAGCACTGACTTGCGTGATGCGGAGTCGGTACCATTAACAGATCAAATTCACCGCTACTTCCTTGCTGAAGTAAAACCCCACGTTGAAGAGGCGTGGATCAATCTCGACAGCACCAAAATAGGCTACGAGATCAGCTTTAATAAATATTTCTATCGGCACAAACCCTTGCGCTCACTGGAAGAAGTGGCCAGTGATATTGTTTCCCTGGAGCAAAAGGCAGAGGGTTTGATTGCTGAGATATTGGGTGTTGATCTGGCTAAGGTGCAAGGGGAATAGTGGTGGTGACAATAGCGAAAATGCCGAAATATGAGGTTTATAAGGATTCTGGTGTTGAGTGGTTGGGGGCGATTCCTAAGGATTGGGATATTCGACGGCTGAAATTTCTTTTTACGGAAGTAAACAATCGGAGTAAAGATGGAGCGGAGGCGTTACTTTCCGTATCTCAATATACTGGGGTGACAAGAAAATCTGATAAAACTGCTGCAAATGAATTGCTTACAAATGCGGAATCTTTAGAGGGATATAAGAAGGTTGCTTGTAATGATTTAGTTAGTAATATTATGTTGGCATGGAACGGCAGCCTTGGCTTTTCTCCATTCGAAGGGATCACAAGCCCTGCGTATTGCGTATATAGATTAAATAATGGATGTGAAACTAGGTATTTTCATTATCTTCTCCGCTCTGAGGTTTATAAGGCCGAATATAAGCGTAAATCATCAGGTGTGATTGATAGTCGCCTTAGGTTATATACCGATGATTTTTATGATGTTAGTGGAGTTCTCCCATCACAAGAAGAACAAACCACCATAGCCAATTTCCTAGATAAAAAAACCACCCAAATTGACGAAGCCATTGCCATTAAAGAAAAGCAAATTGCACTGCTAAAAGAGCGCAAGCAAATCATCATTCAAAAAGCCGTCACGCAAGGGCTAGACCCTAATGCACCCATGAAAGATTCCGGTGTGGAGTGGATTGGGGAAATACCTGCGCATTGGGATAGGCTTGCTAATCGTGCATTATTTTCTGAACGCGTTGAACCTGGTGAGGATGGCTTGCCTCTTCTTTCAGTCTCAATCCATACTGGAGTTTCTACGGAAGAAATATCTGAAGAGGAAAATGTTCGAGGGCGTGTGAAAATTGATGACAAAACTAAGTACATACGGGTAAAAACAGGTGACATTGCTTTTAATATGATGCGTGCTTGGCAAGGAGGGATTGGTGCAGTTATAACCGAAGGTATGGTTAGTCCCGCATATATCGTGGCAAAGCCAAAGTCTATTATTAATGCCGAATATTTTGAGTATCAGTATCGCTGTCCTGAATTCATTCAACAAATGAATAGGTTTTCTAAAGGGATTACTGACTTTAGAAAACGACTTTATTGGGATGGCTTTAAACAATTAAATACTACCGTTCCTCCATATCAAGAGCAGTTGGAAATAGTTGAGTTTATCAATGAAGAGACTGAAAAAACAGATATCAGCTTTGCTCTTTTAAATAAACAAATCCAAAAACTAAAAGAATACAAAACAACCCTAATCAATAGCGCCGTCACCGGCAAAATCAAAGTGGCATAGGAGCACAAACCCATGCCATACCAGCCTCCCTACACAATCAGCCCCGCCATACTGAACTTGGTCGCAGAAATCAGCGAGGCAGTGGGGCGTTTAACGGCTATGGCGCAGCTTGATAACACCCTGAACCTACGCCGTATAAACCGTATTCGCACCATACAAGGTTCACTGGCCATTGAAGGCAATACCCTGAGTGAATCTCAAATCACCGCCATCCTTGAGGGCAAGCGAGTCATCGCGCCACCGCGAGAGGTGCAAGAGGTGCGCAATGCTTTACGCGCTTATGATTGTTTTGAGCGCTGGCGACCAGAGCAAGAGGATGATTTGCTAGAAGCCCACCGTATGCTGATGGCTGGGTTGATAGATGAAGAGGGCGCTTACCGACAAGGTGGTGTTGGGGTGATGGCGGGTGAGCAGGTCATTCACATGGCACCGGGGGCAAATCAGGTGCCAAGGCTCATGGCTGATCTTCTTGCATGGTTGGCACACAGCGAAGCGCCGCCCTTGATTACCAGCGCGGTTTTCCATTATGAGTTTGAGTTTATTCATCCCTTTGCCGATGGCAATGGGCGTATGGGCCGCCTGTGGCAAACGCTTATTCTAAGCCGCTGGAACCCTTTGTTCACCAACATTCCAGTGGAAAGCCTGATTTTTCAGCATCAACAGGCGTATTACGATGCGCTAGCAGCAAGCACAAAACAGACAGATTCAGCCCCTTTTATTGAATTTATGCTCAATAGGATTCTGGAGGCGATTCAAGCAGCCGAGACAGCAGATCCCATTAATGAGCAAACAGCCGACCAAGTAGCCGACCAAGTAAGCGACCAAGTAGCCCGTTTGTTAGTGGCAATGAACGATAAAACGAAAGGCAGCACGGTTTGGAACAGTAAAAACCTAATGCAGGCATTGGGTTTATCCCATCGCGCTACCTTTCGGAACAACTATTTAAACCCAGCCCTTGCACAAGCCTGGATAGAGCAAACCCAGCCCGATTCGCCCCGTAGCCCCACACAAGGCTATCGCCTTACCGCAAAAGGTTTGGATTGGTTGGCACAGGGACTCAAATAAGCAGAAGGACAGAAAATGGTCAGTCAAACCAATGAACAGGCACTGGAAGCCAGCATAGAAAAAGCCTTAACTGGAACTTGCGTTGAGCAGGAAAAGGCGGGTAGCCGTGTCGCTGAATCACCGCCTGATTACGTGACAAAGCATAATGGTTTTAAGCTAGGTCGGCCCAATGATTTTAATCAACAGTTCGCGATTGATGAGAAATATTTCTGGCTGTTTCTTGAGCAAACTCAGGATGAAGAATTAGAAAAGATAAAGCGTAACAATTCCAATGACTGGCAACGTAAATTACTAGAACGTTTTGACCGGCTTATTAAAAAACATGGAATTCTTCATCTGCTTAAAAAAGGGTTAAGTGTTGATGACGCCCACTTTCACCTGATGTATCCCGCCCCACTTGCCAGCAGTAGTGAGCAAGTGAAACAAAACTTTGCAGCCAATATCTTTAGCTGTACGCGGCAACTGCGTTACTCGCAGGCAAACCCGCTGCAAGAAATAGATATGGTGCTGTTTATTAACGGTATCCCTTTAATCACGCTGGAGTTAAAGAACGCCTGGACAGGGCAAACCGCGCGTTATCAGGGTCAAAAACAGTATCGAGAAGACAGGGATGCTAATCAGCCATTATTGAATTTTGCTCGATGCCTTGTGCACATGGCTGTGGATACCGATGAGGTGTACATGACCACTAAGCTAACGGGAAAAAGCACCTTCTTTTTGCCGTTTAATAAAGGCCATAATCATGGTCAAGGTAACCCACCTAACCCACGGGGTCACAAAACCGCTTATTTGTGGGAAGAGGTATTTTCTAAAGAAAGTCTCGCTAATATTATCCAGCATTTTGTTAGGCTGGATGGCACAAGTAAAGATCAGCTGAGCAAACGCACTTTATTTTTTCCGCGTTATCAGCAAATGGATGTGGTACGTAAACTTATCAGCGATGCGTCAGAGCACGGTGTTGGGAAAACGTATTTAATTCAGCATTCGGCAGGGTCAGGGAAGTCGAACTCTATCACTTGGGCTGCATATCAGCTTATTGAGACATATCCAAATAACGAGCGTGCTTCTGGCGGTCGAGACTTGGATCAGCCGTTGTTTGACTCTGTGATTGTTGTGACTGACAGGCGATTGCTTGATAAGCAGCTACGCGACAATATCAAAGACTTTTCTGAGGTTAAAAACATTGTTGCACCTGCTCATAAGTCATCGGAGCTGAAGACGGCACTGGAAAGTGGTAAGAAGATTATCATTACTACGATACAGAAGTTCCCGTTCATTATTGATGGTATTGCGGATTTAAGTGATAAACGCTTTGCTGTCATTATTGATGAGGCTCACAGCTCTCAGTCTGGCTCGGCTCATGACAATATGAATAGAGCTATGGGAAAATCTGAGCTAGAGGAGCTGGAAGATGCACAGGACAAAATCCTTCAAGCCATGAGGTCTCGCAAGATGCGCGGTAACGCCTCTTACCTTGCTTTTACTGCAACACCCAAAAACAGCACTCTTGAAAAGTTTGGTGAGGAACAAGCGGATGGCTCATTTAAGCCATTTCACCTTTATTCCATGAAGCAGGCTATTGAAGAGGGCTTTATCCTTGATGTACTTGCCAATTACACAACGTATAAAAGCTATTACGAGATAGAGAAATCGATCTCTGAAAACCCTGAGTTTGATACCAAGAAGGCTCAGAAAAAGCTCAGAGCTTATGTTGAGCGCAGTCAGCAGACGATAAATACCAAAGCAGAAATAATGCTTGAGCATTTTATCCCCCAAGTTGTGAATAAGAAGAAGCTAAGAGGCAAGGCGAAGGGCTTAGTTGTAACTCAAAATATTGAAACAGCCATTCGCTATCACAAGGCGATTAGCCGTATTTTGGATGCACAAGGGAATCCCTTTAAAGCACTCGTTGCTTTCTCTGGCACGAAAGAAGTGGGTGGTGTCGAGTATACAGAGGCAGGTATCAATGGATTTTCAGATAACGACACAAAGGAAATGTTCGACAAAAACTATATTGGCGACAAAAAGCCAGTAGATGTGGATGAGGATGAAAACCGTTTGCTGGTTGTTGCAAACAAGTATTTGACGGGGTTTGATCAGCCAAAGCTCTGTGCAATGTATGTCGATAAAAAGCTGACGAGTGTACTTTGCGTGCAAGCACTTTCAAGGCTTAATCGTTCAGCCCCTAAACTGGGTAAGAAAACAGAAGATATATTTGTGCTGGACTTCTTCAATACGGTTGACGATATTAAAGCAGCATTTGATCCGTTTTATACGGCTACCTCTCTTTCCGAAGCCACGGATATCAATGTTCTTCATGAGTTAAAAGATGCCATGGATGATGTTGGTGTATATGAATGGTATGAGGTAGAAGATTTTGTAACGCGATACTTCAACAATGAAGATGCGCAGGCATTAAGCCCTATCATTGATGTTGCCGCCGCTCGCTTTGATTCTGAACTTGAGCTGGAAAATGAAGCAAAGATTGATTTTAAAATTAAGGCAAAACAATTTGTGAAGGTCTACGGTCAAATGGCTTCAATCATGCCATATGAAATGATTGTCTGGGAAAAACTGTTCTGGTTTCTAAAATTTCTTATTCCCAAGCTGAAAGTACAAGACCCAGATGCAGAGATTTTGGATGAACTGCTGGAATCAGTTGATTTAAGTTCTTACGGACTTCAGAGAGTAAAGCTTAATCAATCAATTGGTCTGGATGACTCTGAAACAGAGCTTGACCCTCAGAACCCTAATCCTCGCGGTGCTCATGGTACTGATAAGGAGACTAATCCGCTTGATGAAATTGTTAAAACGTTTAATGAACGTTGGTTTCAAGGTTGGAGTGCAACGCCAGAAGAGCAAAGGGTTAAACTGTTAAATATGGCTGAATCTATAAGGTCTCATCCAGACTTTATAGATAAATATAAAAACAACCCAGACCCGCATAATCAGCATCTAGCATTTGAAAAACTGTTCAAAGATATCATGTTGCAACGCCGTAAAGATGATCTTGAGTTCTACAAGCTTTTTGCTGGAGATGAAGCGTTTAAAGTATCGCTGATGCAAAGTATGCAGCGCATTGTTGATACAGAGGCGGGTAGGGCTTAGAAATGACAAATGCCCCATGAATTCAAGGCCTATTCTTCAGGCACATAAACAAAGGACCCATCTTTCAGCCGGTAAGCGATACCTGCTTTGGTACCTTCGCCTTTACCCATTGTGTCGGTGGCTTTGTAGTGTTCTATTTTTTCCCCTTTTTTAATGAGCATTTCCATATTAGCTTTACCCGGATTTTTAACGACGGTTACATTATCTTCGCTAAAGGGGTTCAGTGGGTTTTGTACGATGATAATAAGCAGCGCCGCAATCAGCACTAAGAAAGCATCAATCAAGTTAACGATGGAGAGGATAGGGTTTAGCTCTTCATCTTCTTCTAGAATTCTTAAAGCCATTTAAGCTTCTCCGAGTTGTTTTTCGATATAGACCAACTCTTCTGCAAACCAGCGCTTTTTGACGGATGCGACCCAGAAGGTGAGAGAGGCAGCGGCAAGGCTGATGGTGACGGCGGTAAAGGCAATGCTCAGGTGGTTGCTCATCTCGTAGGCATTGTTTTCTTGTAATGCGATGAGGGCTGGGCCCATTGGAATTAGGGTGGCAATTAGGCCTAGCATGGGTGTGATGCGCGTGACGATGCGAACGGTTTCGAGTGAGCGGAGTGCAAAAACTTCCATTTCATGAAAGGTTCTTCCCGAACGGCTCAGGAAGTGACGCATTATTGGATAGCCTTCATTTGATGAGATGGAGAGTGGCGATTTTTTTCTTAGCCAACTTAAAGAAAGCAGGCGTCCAACTTCAAAAAGGGAATAGACAAATGCAATGTAAACACTGATTAAGACGGGTGTTAGTAAGAGTTGTGAAATTTGGTATGCAATATTGTCCATTACTGTTTGCTCGCAAAGTATTTGTGTCGTGTTGTTTCGAAAAGGCCACCACTTAAAACGATGAGTAATAGGGCGAGGCCCAGCCAGTAGAGTGTCCAATCGTTTTCAGAGGTTTGGGTTTTTTCGGTTTGTTTTTCCAGCTTTACACCTTCTACAGGAACCACTTCTGCCGTTGCCTCAGCTGTTTCTTGGTTTGGCTTGGCTTGGCGTTCATTCAGTGCTTGTAGCATTGTGGTATCTAGCCCAAAGCCGGTTGCTTGTGTTTGCAGATATTCTTTAAATTTTTCATTGGGTGTGTAGATGTCATTTTCTTGAATGATTTCGAGGTATTTTTCGGTGAGTGCTTTGACTGTTTCTTCAGAGGCTTCCCAATAGCCTTTTCGTACGGCTTCTAGCATTCGTTCTGAAATTTGTGCGATGGCAGCGGGTTGAACCTCTTTAAACCATTCATCAACACCGAGTTCTAGTTTGTCTTCAACATAAATTTCAAACATTTCCTGCCATTGATCGGCGCGCACTGCTTCTGGTGACATTACATTCCAACCCCAGAAATTATTAACGACATCTAATATTTCTAAAGCACCGGAATAGCCTTCATCCATCATTTCTTGCACCCAGTTTGGATGGTAGTAGCGAGTACGCAGTTCTTTGGCGATAAATTCAGCGGCCGTTTCGTTTTTAAAGTTTTTGGTGTCGCGTAAATTGGCGATATAAAGCTCGGGGGTTTTTCCATCCAGATATCTGACGGCCTGACCGATACCGCCAAGGTATTCAAAGGGGTGGTCAACTGTCAGAATGCCATGCAGATTTGAACTTCTTGATAAGACCGCAGCCTTTGTGCCTTTTAGGTTTTCAGCAAACAGGTCGATGTTTTTCAGTTTTACATTGCGTGTTCCTGCTTCTGTACCAAATAAGTGGCCCATACGAGACAGGTAGGTTTTGACCATGGATTCATCCGAGTCCCATGTGTCACTGGCGAGTGTTGCGTCGGGTAGGTTGGTGCCGTAAACACCGCTCTCATTGGCGAAAAATCGAACCCGAGAATACTTTGCAGCGTCCTCTTCCTTAAAGCCCTTTTCAATGAGTTTTACTTTAAGTTCATCGGCATGCTGTTGTAGGAAGTTGTTGGGTTCACGGAGCATTGCCACCTTCACAATGGCCTTGGATAGTCTATCCATTACGCCCGGCAGATTATCTCGGTATAAGCCGGTGGCAGAGAGTACGACATCAATTCTTGGGCGCTTGAGTTCGTCCATTGGAATAATGTCGACATCAACGACTTGGTCGCGATCATTCCATACGGGGCGAACGCCCATGGTGTAAAGCACCTCGGCCTCTAAAACACCAAAGTGCTTAAGTGTCTCGGTTGACCACATAGAAAAAGCCAGTTTGTCGGGGTACATACCGTGCTTGGATTTATAGCTTTCAATTAGGTCGCTGGCTAATGTTTTACCCGCTTCCCATGCCGCTTTTGTGGGGATTTTTGTTGGATCAAAGCCGTAAATGTTTTTTCCTGTTGGAACGGCCTCTGGGTTTCTTATGGGATCATTACCCGTACCTGTTGGAATATGTTCGCCAGCTAAGCCATTCAGTAAGTGCTCAATTTCTTTTTCAGCCAGAAAATTAGCGTAATGGCTTTTTGCTTCTTTTAAATAAGCTTGTACTTCAGGCGGGAATGACGATAAAGGCTTTTTGTTAATTAAGGCGTTTTTCAAGTGAATGAAGGATTTTGTTGTGT
>JQIA01001511.1_pt1 | contig 12487 bp, 11 predicted proteins | sample 811431 | NCBI WGS metagenome assembly JQIA01 (sample SAMN02998118, study PRJNA258478) | marine sediment metagenome | biome: marine; feature: seafloor; material: sediment; isolation source: oil-polluted sediment collected from 3 locations (0.5 km, 0.7 km and 0.9 km)... | place: USA: Gulf of Mexico ... | reverse complement strand
GGCATATTATTTTTGAAAGTGTTATGCTGATATATTTTTTATTTATGCCTATTTAGAGTGGGAATTGCTGCCTTAATGGTAAGTGTAGTTTATAAAAAACGTACATTACCATTGATGTGGGTTACACGTAAAGGTGGCAAAGGAACTTTTCCAGAAGCATGTAGAAATTATAAAAACAGTGCATGAACTTATTCCAATTGGTTGTGTGGGATATATAAGCAACCTATTTAGTCACTAGTTTTGATACTTATGAGGAAACTTGTCATTGGTATAGTTTTTATATTGAAACTTTCCGATTACACGTGGTTTCAATTTACACAAGAGCCATTTAAGTAATCCTGAACGGGTTTCTCGACTTATGATACCCGTTGTATTAGCTTATATATGGTTGATTTTCTTAGGACAATATGCTTTTGATAAAGGTTATAATACTATTATACATCGTACTGAACGCTGTGATTTAAGTTTACTTAAAATGGGTTATCGGTTATTTAAATATATTGCCAAATGTAATTTTACCTGATAACTCTTTTATTATTTAACATTATTTAAAAGTGTATGGTAGTGAATAATTTTGTAGATAACTGGTATATCAATATAATTTTGTTAACTATTTAATTTTTATTAATGTTTTGTAACTGCAAATTTTATTTAAACTGGTAAAATCAACTTACGCCCTATTGCATAGTAAGTAAACCCTAGCTGTGCTATCCTATGTGGTTCATATAAGTTTCGCCCATCAAATATAATTGGTTGTTTTAGCTTAGATTTAATTAATTTAAAATCAGGACTACGAAATAACTTCCATTCAGTAATTATTACTAAGGCATCAGCATCTTCTAATGTAGCTTCTGGAGTTTCGCATAATATTAAATCGGAACGTGAACCGTAAATACGTTGGGTTTCTGCCATAGCTTTTGGATCATAAGCTTGTACAGTAGCTCCGTGTTGCCAAAGTGCTTCCATTAATTTACGACTGGGAGCTTCACGCATGTCATCAGTATTAGGTTTAAATGCCAAACCCCATAACGCAAACCGTTTACCTTGTAACTGACCTTGAAAATGTTGGCTAATCTTTTGAAATAACACTTGATGTTGATGTTGATTCACTTCTTCAACTGCAGTCAAAATTTGAGCATTGGCATTTACTTGTTTAGCGGTATGAATTAAAGCTTTTACATCTTTTGGAAAACAACTTCCACCATAACCAGCTCCTGGATAAATAAATTCAAATCCAATCCTAGGGTCAGAGCCAATACCTAGTCTAACTTGCTCAACATCTGCACCAACTTGTTCAGCAATACAAGCTATTTCATTCATAAAGCTAATTTTAGTTGCTAGTAAGGAATTAGCTGCATATTTAGTTAGTTCAGCAGAACGAACATCCATAATCATCAATCTATCACGATTGCGATTAAATGGAGCATACAATTCTCGCATTAAGTCAGCAGAGCGTTGTTCTTCAGTACCAATTATAATCCGATCAGGTTTCATAAAATCAGAAATAGCTGCACCTTCTTTTAAAAATTCTGGATTAGAAACTACATCAAATTCATGTTGTACATCTCGTTTATCCAAAACTTCTTGCACAGTAGCTTGAACTTTATCAGCAGTTCCAACTGGAACGGTTGATTTATTCATAATCAACTTATAACCGTTCATATGTTGGCCAATGCTAGCAGCAACTTGCAATACATATTGCAGGTCAGCTGAACCATCTTCGTCTGATGGAGTTCCCACAGCAATACATTGAATTTCGCCATGATCCACAGCTTCTTTTATATCAGTGGTGAATTTAATTCTACCAGTAGCCAAATTAGTTGTTAATAATGAATGTAAACCAACTTCATGGATTGGTATTTCACCACGTTTCAACATAGCAATTTTATCTGCATCAGTATCCACACACAAGACGTGATTACCCATATCAGCAAAACAAATTCCGGTCACTAATCCAACATAACCGGAACCAAAAATCGTTATGTGCACTTATATTCCTCCCATACACACATATTTAATTTCTAAGAAATCATCAATTCCATATTTTGAACCTTCTCGCCCAACTCCAGATTCTTTAATACCACCAAAAGGAGCTACTTCAGTTGAAATAATTCCTTCATTGACACCAACCATACCATATTCTAAAGCTTCTGCGACTCGCCAAGATCTGCCTAAATCACGAGTATAAAAATAAGAAGCTAGACCAAATGGAGTATCATTAGCTAATTTTATAGCTTCAGCCTCGGTTTTAAAGCGAAACAATGGAGCAACTGGGCCAAATGTTTCTTCAGTGGCAATTTGCATAGCTGGAGTAACATTGGTTAAAATTGTTGGTTCAAAAAAAGTTCCACCCAAAGTATGGCGTTTACCACCATAAGCTATGGTTGCACCTTTACTTACTGCGTTGCTAATATGTTCTTCAACTTTTTCTACTGCTGCCATATTAATTAATGGACCTTGTTGAGTTTCACCTTGTAAACCATCTCCAATTGTAAGTTTTTTAACTGCTTCAGCTAATTTAGCAGCAAATTCATCATAAACACCATCTTGTACTAATAAACGATTAGCACAGACACAAGTTTGACCAGTATTACGATACTTAGAGGCAATTGTTCCATCTACAGCTCTGTCCAAATCAGCATCGTCAAATACAATAAATGGAGCATTACCACCCAATTCCATCGAAACTTTTTTCACCGTGCCAGAACATTTTTGCATAAGCTCTTTACCAACTTCGGTAGAACCAGTGAAAGATAATTTATTAACTAATGGACTAGTGGATAATTCAGTTCCAATCGCTCTAGCATCACCAGTAATTATGTTAATAACCCCTTTAGGAATGCCAGCTTCTTCTGCTAATACAGCTAATGCTAATGCAGAAAAAGGAGTATTTTTAGCTGGTTTTATCACCATTGTACAGCCAACAGCTAAAGCTGGAGCACATTTACGAGTTATCATAGCATTAGGAAAGTTCCAAGGAGTAATTGCTGCTACTACTCCGATTGGTTGTTTAAGTACTATAATGCGCCGTCCTGATGATGGTTCTGGAATTATATCACCATAAACTCGTTTCGCTTCTTCAGCAAACCATTCAATAAATGATGCTCCATAAGCTATTTCACCCATTGATTCAGCTAATGGCTTGCCTTGTTCAGCAGTCATCAATATGGCTAAATCTTTTTGGTTTTGCATGATCAAATTAAACCAGTTTCGCAATAGAGCTGAACGTTCTTTAGCTAACTTAGATCGCCATTCTATTCCAGCAGCATGAGCAGCTTCAATAGCAGATTTAGATTCAGATTGGCCTAAATTTGGAATAGTACCAAGCACAGAATTATTAGCTGGGTTGGTTACTTCTATAGTTTGGTCGGAGTTTATCCAAGAGCCATTTATGTAAGACTGTTGTTGGAATAAACTTGGATTTTGTAATTGCATGTTAAATACCTTTGCTTGTGTAGTTACAGATTATTATTGATGTTAAGCATATAGCAATTCTTAATTAAATTCAAAATAAATATCAATTGCTTATATTGCTGTAGTTTATCCAATCGAAAAATGATATATAGAGTAAAACATTAGGACTTACGCATTATATCTGTTTTATGAATTTATTATAATACAATAGCTTATTGAAATTTACGATAATTCATATAAAATATATTTATAAAATTCTGTCATTCCCGTGTAAACGGGAATCTAGAAATACTTGAAATCACTAGATTCCCATCCCCAATCAAGTTGAGGACATGCTTTTGTGGGAATGACAATTAATTATTATAAAAATGAATAACTGTTTGATTTAATTTAAAATAATATTAAACTAAGTTTATCAATGCGTAAGTCCTAAACATGTAGATACTCTGTTACTTGTCAAGCTAAATTAAAAAACTTTCAAAGTATCGTCAAGCATTTAAATGCTAACAAAGTATATATCATTTCTTTCTGTTTTAAAAGTTTGCGTATTTTTATAGCTTAATACCAATAAATTTACATTTATAAAAAAATATGCTAGATTGATATTCTGTTAGTTTATATAATTTTAAATAAAGGTAGCGATATGAAAAATTTTTTGACCTTGGGAATGTTAACCCTATCCTTATGTTTTGCTGGAGCTTCTGTTGCTGATGATAGTAAAGCAACAAAAGAAGAATGTATTCAAAAAAGTAAAGAAGCAGCTATAATACTTAAAGAAGATAAAGCTGCTGCAATTACTGAAATTGCTAATAAGGAAGGCAAGTTTGTTTGGAAAGATACCTATATATTTTTGGTAGAATTACCTGGTAAAATGTTGGCACATCCAATGAAACCTGCTTTGACTGAACATCCAAATTTACTTGAAGTTACTGACAAGAACGAAGACAAAGCTCAATTTATTTTTGAAGAATTTAAAGGTGTTGCTGAATCCAAAGCTGGTGAAGGATGGGTTACTTATAAATGGAACACCACAAGTGGAGAAGTTGCAGATAAAGAAACCTTCATTTATCGAGTTGCTGGAACAGACATGTATGTAGGTGCTGGTATTTACAAGCAATAATACTAGTTTCGGGAATTTAATAATTCCCGAAATTTTAGTCTAAAAATTCTTTGCCACCCATATATCCTTGTAATACTTTAGGAATAGCAATTTTACCATTTTCATCCTGATAATTTTCCATCACTGCCACTAAAGTTCGTCCAACTGCCAAACCAGAACCATTTATAGTATGTAATAATTGTGGTTTTTTAATATCTGGACTCCGCCAACGAGCCTTCATACGTCGAGCTTGGAAATCTTCAAAATTACTACAAGAAGAAATTTCTCGATATTTTTGCTGCCCAGGCAACCAAACCTCTAAATCATAAGTTTTAGCAGCAGAAAATCCTAAGTCTCCAGTACATAAAGTTACAACTTTATAAGGCAATTCCAATTTTTGTAAAATAGTTTCAGCATTATTGGTCAATTCTTCCAAGGCTGTATAAGAATCTTCCGGTTTTACTAACTGTACCATCTCAACTTTTTCAAATTGATGTTGACGAATCATACCCCGAGTATCTTTACCATAATTACCAGCTTCACTACGAAAACAAGGGGTATGAGCTACAAATTTAGCTGGTAAATCTTCAATATTTAAGATTGTATTACGAGCAATATTAGTAATTGGTACTTCAGCAGTAGGTATTAAATAATAATCTTGTTCTGGAATATAAAATAAATCTTCTACAAATTTTGGCAATTGCCCAGTTCCTCTTAAGCTATCGGCATTTACCAAATATGGTACATTAACCTCAAGATACCCATGTTCTTCTGTATGTAAATCCAACATAAATTGGATTAAAGCTCTATGTAAATGTGCCAAAGAGCCACGCATTAATGAAAATCTAGTACCAGTAATTTTAGCTGCTGTTTCAAAATCAAATAGTCCCAAATTTGTTCCTAAATCAACGTGATCTTTAGGTTCAAAATTTAAACTAGCTGGTGTTCCCCAACGTCTTTGTTCTTCATTATCAGCTTCGGTGTGACCAGATGGTACTGTTTCATGAGGAATATTTGGTATTCCCATTAAAATATTATTGAGTTGTTCCTGAATATCATTTAACTTGGTCTCAAGAGATTTAAGCTGTTCACCAGAATCGGCAACATTTGCCAGTAATTCAAAAATATCTTTTCCAGCAGCTTTAGCTTTACCAATTTCTTTAGAACTACGATTACGTTCATTTTGTAGCTGTTGAGTTTCAGTTTGACATTGTTTACGAGCTATTTCTAATTTTAGTAACTGTTCTTGTTCAACGATAAAACCACGTCTAGCTAGTTTTTCGGCTACTTCATCTAAATTATTACGGATTAATTGAGGATCTAACATAAGTTTTTTATAATTTAAGCTAATAATCTTTTAAAGATTGGATGATTTATAGCATTTCTCGATTGGGTGAAGGCAAACTCTCATCCTAGTTTAGGAGAGGATGGGGTAGTTATCAATGCTGTTAAGTTAAGGAAAAAATTATTGTCATTCCCGTGAAAACGGGAATCTAGAATCTCTGGATACCAACTTTCGTGGGTATGACAATTTGAGTATAAATCCTTAACTTAATGGCATGGGAGTATGTATCAATGCCATTAAGTTAAGATTTGGAATCCAAATCTTTAGGTTTGTAAATATTTAATTCCAATACAAAGCTGAAGCTTTGAACTCCACAACCTTCATTCGCTTAACTTAATAGCATTGTGGGAAGTATACAAACGAAATTATTTACAATGGTTTTCGTATACTAAAATCAGTAGGCAAAGTATTATTTTATACTAAAGATTTGAAGCAAGATTATTGATATATGATTTAATGGGAGTGAAACAAGTTTTATAGTAATTTAGAAGAAAAAAAATATAACCTATTTATTTTTAGCAGTTAAATGCCATTAAGTTAAGAGATAAATCTTGTCATTCCCGTGAAAACGGGAATCTAGAATCTCTGTATATTCACTTTCGTTGGTATGACAGTTTAAATTCTTAACTTAATTGCATTGAACCTACAATTGTCTGGTACAGAGTATCTAATTAGATTCCCATTTTAGTGGGAATAAAAAGTTTTTAGACAAATTAAAACTATTCAATAGTAGTTCCTAAACGTGGCCAACTAATACCACCGTTCTTCCAATCCCAGTTCATCCAGATAAAAAATGCTTTACCAATTAAATTTTCTTCTGGTACTGTTCCCCAAAAACGACTATCTTTACTATTATCACGATTATCGCCTAATACAAAATAGGCTTTATCAGGAACGGTTAGTTTATTATATTTTGCCCGATATTCAGGTCGTTTTGGATTGATCAATATATCATGTGATACAGTTTCTGATAAATATTCAACTCGTTGTTCACTGCCTGTCATATTACTACCAGAGCCAACACCAATATATCTTGGTATATCAACTTGTTGGATTACTGGTTCTCCATTAACATATAACATTTTATTGACATATTCGATCTTATCACCAGGCAAACCAACAACTCGTTTTATGAATGGTATTTTAGGATTTTCTGGATAACGAAATACAACCACATCTCCACGTTCTGGTTTACCTATTTCTATTACTTTCATATTAGCCACTGGTAATCGAATACCATAGCTAAATTTATTTACTAAAATAAAATCTCCAACTAATAAAGTTGGCATCATAGAACCAGAAGGAATACGAAATGGTTCAACTAAAAAAGAACGTAATAATAAAACCAATAAGAAAACTGGAAATAAAGATTTAGCTAAATCAACAATAAAAGGTATTCGACCATCATCATCATATGCAATAGAACTATCATATCCTATCCCTTGACCAGCCTTTACACGTTTAGGTTCTAAAAATATTTTATCATACAGCCAGATTAACCCGCTGACAAACGTTAACGAAACTAATATTGTCGCTAAATCCCAAGTCCATGTTACATTCATTTTGTTAACTTACCTTATTTATATTATTTAGTCTTGTGCTGAGCAGTTATTTTAGTGCTAGTCAATACAACTAGTATGCAAGGATATATTTTGTATATTTTTCAAATAAATCAATAGCTTAATTTTTTTTACCAACTTGTAATACGGCTAAAAAAGCATCTTGAGGCAGTGTGACTGCTCCAACTTGTTTCATACGTTTTTTGCCTTCTTTTTGTTTTTCAAGCAATTTTCGTTTACGACTTATATCCCCTCCATAACATTTAGCAGTTACATTTTTCCGGAATGCTTTCACAGTTTGACGAGCCACAATCTGACTACCAATAGCTGCTTGGATTGCTATATTAAACATTTGCCTAGGAATTACTTCTTTCATTCTTGTAACAATATCTCTACCATGTGGAAAACTTTTATCTTTATGTACAATAATTGACAAAGCATCAACTGGTTCACTATTGATTAATACGTCTAATTTCACCAAATTAGCAGCTTGAAATCGTAAAAAAGTATAATCTAGAGAAGCATAACCACGAGATACTGATTTTAATCGGTCAAAAAAATCCAGTACCATTTCACTCATTGGTAATTCATAACTCAAAGAAACTTGTGAACCAGTATAATGAAGTTTTTTCTGTACTCCACGTTTTTCAATACAAAGCCCGATAACATTGCCTAGATATTCTTGTGGTAACAATATATTTGCTTCCACAATTGGTTCACGTATTTCAGCTATTTTTGTAGGTGATGGTAAATCTGCTGGATTGTCTATCGTCATGATTATCCCAGTTGTATCAAGAACTTCATATACAACAGTGGGAGCAGTAGTGATTAAATCCAGTTCATATTCACGCTCTAAGCGTTCTTGTACAATTTCTTTGTGTAGCATACCTAAGAAACCACACCTAAACCCAAATCCTAAAGCTTGTGATGTTTCTGGTTCATAATATAAGGCTGCATCATTAAGTTTTAACTTTGATAATGCTTCTCGTAAATCTTCATAATCATTTGCATCAGTTGGAAACATTCCAGCAAATACTTGTGGTTGGATTGCTTTAAAACCAGGTAAAGGTTCAGTAACTGGTTCATAAGCATCAGTAAGTGTGTCACCTACTGGAGCTCCATAAATATCTTTAATATTTGCAACTACAAATCCAACTTCACCAGCTTCAAGTACTTCACATTCTTGACGTTTAGGAGTAAAGATTCCAACTTGTTCTACTTGAACCTTACGTCCAGTTGACATTACTAAAATCTTTTGTCGTTTCTTTAAACGACCCTGCATGACTCGTACTAAAGATACCACACCTAAATAGTTATCAAACCAAGAATCAATAATAAGGGCGGTTAACGGAGCATCAAGTTTAATTTCAGGTGCTGGAATAAGCTTAATTAAAGATTCTAATAAATCATCGACTCCAACTCCTGTTTTGGCACTGACTCTGATAGCGTTTTCAGCTTCGATTCCAATAATATCTTCTATTTGTTCTATTACACGTTCTGGTTCAGCAGCTGGTAAATCAATTTTATTTAAAACCGGAACTACTTCAAGACCTTGATTAATAGCAGTATAACAATTAGCTACACTCTGAGCTTCTACACCTTGAGCTGCATCAACAATTAGTAATGCACCTTCACAAGCTGCTAATGAACGAGAAACTTCATAGGAAAAATCTACATGACCTGGAGTGTCAATAAAATTTAACTGATAATTTTCACCATCTTTGGCTTTGTAATTTAAGGTAACACATTGAGCTTTAATAGTTATGCCACGTTCACGTTCTAAATCCATTGAATCTAAAACTTGTTGTGACATTTCTCGTTCGGTTAAACCACCACAGATCTGAATAAAACGATCTGCGATAGTTGATTTACCATGATCAATGTGAGCAATGATGGAAAAATTACGAATATGCTTCATCTAAAACATTCCATCAGTAATTCATTATTTAAATGATAATGACAAATTTCTCGTTCGCCAATGGCTAAAACTGGTATTCTTTCACCATAACGTAATTTTAAATAACTGTCAGCATCAATATCTACTAAATTCAGAGAAAATTCATATTGTTGCTGCAATATATCTAATTGTTGTTTCATTTCGTTACAAAGATGACACCCTACTCTAGTGTAGAGTGTCAATGCTGGTCTATCTATCATTTGGTTGGAATCTTAAGAGCTAAAAAGAGTGGAGAACCACGTCGATGAATTAATACTGGTACAGTTGTTACACTTAGTCCAGCTATTATTTCTTTAAATTGTATTACATTCGTAACATCAGTATTATCTATCATCATAATGACATCACCTTTACGAACTCCAGCATCATGAGCAGTACCTTCTTCAATATCACGTACCAATACTCCACCTTCTACAATGCTTAATGCTTCACGTTTCTTTTCATCTAAATCAGTGATAGATAAGCCAATTCGAGTAATATTAGCTTTACCTTGAGCAGCTGTAGCTAACTTAATGTCTTCTTCAGATGGCAATTCGCCAATTTTAACATTGATTGCTTCTTGTTTGCCTTTACGGATTACAATGGCAGCAACTGTTGAATTAATCTTAGTACTGCCAACAATTGGTGGTAAATCAACTGAGCGTTCAATCTGTTTTCCGTTAAAAGTAACGATAATATCTCCTACTTTTAATCCTGCTTCTGAAGCTGGACTTTCAGGTAATACTTTAGCGATTAAAGCTCCTTGTGGTTTTTCCATTGCAAAGGATTCGGCTAATTCGTGGGTTACATCTTGAATCAAAACTCCTAACCAACCGCGTGAAACTTTACCATTATTTTTTAATTGCTCAACTACTTCTTTCATTACGTCTACTGGAATAGCAAAGGAAAGCCCCATAAAACCACCAGTACGACTATAAATCTGAGCATTTACCCCTATAACTTCACCGTCTAAGTTAAATAATGGACCACCAGAATTACCTGGATTAATGGCCACGTCAGTTTGAATAAAAGGTACATAAGTATCGCTTGGTAAACTTCTACCTTTAGCACTAACAATACCGGCAGTAACTGAATGTTCAAAACCAAATGGTGAGCCGATTGCTAATACCCATTCACCAACTTTTAAAGTTTCTGAAGTCCCTAACTTTACTGCTGGTAAGTTATTAGCATCAATTTTTAATAAAGCAATATCGCTACGTTTATCAGCTCCTACTACTTCTGCAACTAATTCTCTTCTATCATTTAAACGTACTATAATTTCACCAGCATCATCAATAACATGATTATTAGTAATTACATAACCATCACTTGAAATAATAAAACCTGAGCCTAATGAGGTTGAAGGACGTTCATCAAGGAATCCATTACCTTCATTATCAAAAAAACGTTTGAAAAAATCATGAAAAGGACTATCTTTAAAAGGACTATCTTGTGGTAATTTAGGAATCTCTCCACGAGAACTGTCTTTATTTTTTTTAGCAGTAGTACTAATATTAACCACAGATGGGCCGTATTGTGCTGCTAGTTCTGTAAAATCAGGTAATTCTAGTGCCAAAACTGGTGTTGTTAAAAATATGGTAATTAAACAGATTCTGAAAATATATCTCACTGAATTCATAAGTTTAAGACCTCTATATAATGTTTAGTTGTAGTATTTTAACATAGAACAGTAACTTTACCAACATTTACTCTCATGGCAATCGGATTAAAAAGATATTGACAGACAGGTATAAAGTGTGGGCTTATTACTAGCTTTGGAAGAACAGATTCATGGCAACAGATTCAATAACACTTTTCATCAATTCCTGACCCACGAATAGAAAGAAGAAATTGATGATATATTTTTTATAACATTACCAGCGTAACCATTAGTCGACATATTCAGCTTTTCCACCATTTCCTTTTGCGACCATCCTTTCATTTCTCTAATAAATTTAATTTTTTCGTTAATTTCCATGCTCAGTGTGTTATTTATAAGAATTATGTATTGTAGCATGCTTGATGGGATGTGTATAAGCTGTTTGTAAGGAGTTATCGATTCTATTGCATTACATCGGTCCTATATGGTTTAATTTATTAGAAATAATATTAATTGGTCAATGTATAAGTTCTAAATTAGTTGGAAATAAATAAAATGCCCATATTGCACTAATTAATGCAGAGAGGAGTAATTTTTATGAAAATTCAAACTAAACTGTTATTAGTTATTGGCATTATTTTACTATTAACTTTTGTTGGAGTTGTAGTAGTTGATTATCAAGCCATAATCCATAATGAAGAACGAGGAATGCAAGCTCAAGCAGAAAAAGTAAGAAGCTTATTGATGGCAACTAGACGTATTTACCATCATCAATTTATTGATAGTGGTATTCCATTAACCGAAAAAACAGTTGGTTTTTTGCCTGCTCATGCTTTGGGCCGAATTTCTGATGACTATCCAAATTGGGATAATTCTGGATTTAGTTTCAACAATGTATCAGATCAACCTCGGAATCCAGATCATGCTGCTGATGAAGTTGAATTAGATGCAATGGCTTATTTTAGAGCCAACCCAAAAGAAAAATTATTATTTAAACCATTTGATACTTCTGAAGGCAAACCGTTCTATTTATATGCTCGCCCCATTTGGATTGAAAAATATTGCATAAAATGTCATGGCAAACGTGAGGATGCTCCAGAAACTATTAGAAAATTATATGATTCTGCTTGGAATTATAAGATTGGTGATTTACGTGGACTTCTAAGCATTAAAGTTCCAGCTCATACACTTACTGAAAGTGTTTGGTTATTATTTAAACAAAGTATTTTGCTACAATTAATTGGTTTTGCTACTATTTTTATTTTGGTTATGTTATTGATTCGGAGTAATGTTGTACATCCACTCAGTCATATAGTAAAAGTTATGCAAGCATTTGCCACTGGAGATTATAGTAAACGAGCCAGCAATTTTAAAGGTGAATTTGGTATTTTAGGTAAGGAATTTAACAATATGGCTGGTCAAATTTCTGACCAACAAGTTAAATTAACGGATTTAAACCAGCAGTTGACATTACAAACAAAAACCACTAAAATAACTAAAACTACCAAAAGAAGTTATTTGTATGTATAAACCA